>Ga0209371_1000653_pt1 | contig 30228 bp, 24 predicted proteins | sample AgamicAtAmrz_FD_187165 | JGI IMG/M metagenome (GOLD analysis project Ga0209371, IMG submission 187165) | Agave microbial communities from Guanajuato, Mexico - At.Am.rz (SPAdes) (version 2) | ecosystem: Host-associated > Plants > Roots > Rhizosphere | place: Guanajato, Mexico | collected 2012-06-07
TCCAGCAGCGACTCCAACACGCGCCAGCTGTTCCGCAAGCGCCTGCGTGAAGGCCAGTTGGACGACAAGGAAATCGAGATCGAAGTCGCCGATGCGGTGGGCGTCGAAATCGCCGCGCCGCCCGGCATGGAAGAGATGACCAACCAGCTGCAGAGCCTGTTCGCCAACATGGGCAAAGGCAAGCGCAAGGCACGCAAGCTGAAGGTCAAGGAAGCGCTGAAGATGGTCCGTGACGAGGAGGCGAGCCGCCTGGTCAACGAGGAAGAGCTCAAGGCCAAGGCCCTGGAAGCCGTCGAGCAGCATGGCATCGTGTTCATCGACGAGATCGACAAGGTGGCCAAGCGCGGCAACGTCGGCGGCGCCGATGTGTCCCGTGAAGGCGTGCAGCGCGACCTGTTGCCGCTGATCGAAGGCTGCACGGTCAACACCAAGCTGGGCATGGTCAAGACCGACCACATTCTGTTCATCGCCTCCGGTGCGTTCCACCTGAGCAAGCCGAGCGACCTGGTACCGGAGCTACAGGGCCGCCTGCCGATCCGCGTCGAGCTCAAGGCCCTGACGCCACAGGACTTCGAGCGCATCCTCAAGGAGCCGCACGCCTCGCTCACCGAACAGTACCGCGAGCTGCTCAAGACCGAAGGCCTGAACATCGCCTTCGCCGACGAAGGCATCAAGCGCCTGGCCGAGATCGCCTTCCAGGTCAACGAGAAGACCGAGAACATCGGTGCCCGCCGCCTGCACACCCTGCTCGAGCGCCTGCTCGAAGAGGTGTCGTTCAGTGCCGGCGACCTGGCCAGCGCCCATGACGAGACGCCGATCAACATCGACGCCGCCTATGTGAACAGCCACCTCGGTGAGCTGGCGCAGAACGAAGACCTGTCGCGTTACATCCTGTAATACCACCACCGCGGGCGAGCCCGCTCCCCAGGGGTCACCACAATGCCGAAGTATGTGGTGCCCCTGGGGAGCGGGCTTACCCGCGAATGGGCCCTTGAATCCCTCCATCAGAAGCTGGAAGCTTGTTCCATCAGCTCCCGAGAGATTCCCCCATGGCCCGCCTCCCCACCGCCATCAACCTGCACAAAGCCTCGAAAACCCTCACACTCACCTACGCCCCCGGCGAGGTCTATCACCTGCCCGCCGAGTTCCTGCGCGTGCACTCCCCCTCCGCCGAGGTCCAGGGCCACGGCAACCCCATCCTGCAATTCGGCAAGATCAACGTCGGCCTCAGCGGCCTGGAACCTGCCGGCCAATATGCCTTGAAACTGACGTTCGACGACGGCCACGACAGCGGCCTGTTCACCTGGGAATACCTCGAGCAACTGTGCCTGCGCCAGGAACAGCTGTGGGCCGAGTACCTCGACGAACTGCACAAAGCCGGCAAATCCCGCGACCCGGTCGAGTCAGTGGTCAAGCTAATGCTCTAGGTCAAGCTTCCCAGGCGTTAGAGCGCATTTTCTAATGCGTTCTGTTTGAATGACTTACAGACAGCCAATGACTGGCTGTCTTGCGCATTGCATGAAAGTCGGGTAACCAATGGGGCTGGCAAGTTCCTGCATCTGTTCGTTATCACTGGTCACCCGAGCAGCAGTACCGGGCGGTCGTCTGTGTACCCGCCACAGGCAGCCGGTACTCGTCTCAGGACAACGGAGCGTCGTAGATGAGTAACAAGAACAACGATGAGTTGCAGAAACAGGCCTCGGAAAACACCCTCGGCCTGAATCCGGTCATCGGCATTCGTCGCAAGGACCTGCTGAGCTCCGCGCGCACCGTACTGCGCCAGGCGGTGCGTCAGCCGTTGCACAGCGCCAAGCATGTGGCCCATTTCGGCCTGGAACTGAAAAACGTGCTGCTGGGCAAGTCCAACCTGCATCCCGAGAGCGATGACCGTCGCTTCAGCGATCCGGCCTGGAGCCAGAATCCGCTCTATCGCCGTTACCTGCAGACCTACCTGGCCTGGCGCAAGGAGCTCAACGACTGGATCGCCGAGAGTGACCTGTCGCCCCAGGATGTCAGCCGCGGCCAGTTCGTCATCAACCTGATGACCGAGGCCATGGCGCCGACCAACACACTAGCCAACCCGCAGGCGGTCAAGCGCTTCTTCGAGACGGGCGGCAAGAGCCTGCTCGATGGCCTGTCCAACCTCGCCAAGGACATGGTCAACAACGGCGGCATGCCCAGCCAGGTGAACATGGAAGCCTTCGAGGTTGGCAAGAACCTCGGCACCAGCGAAGGTGCGGTGGTGTTTCGCAACGACGTGCTGGAACTGATCCAGTATCGGCCGATCACCGAGCAGGTGCACAGCCGCCCGCTGCTGGTGGTGCCGCCACAGATCAACAAGTTCTACGTTTTCGACCTCAGCCCGGAAAAGAGCCTGGCGCGCTTCTGCCTGCGCTCCAACCAGCAGACCTTCATCATCAGTTGGCGCAACCCGACCAAGGCCCAGCGTGAGTGGGGCCTGTCGACCTACATCGACGCCCTGAAGGAAGCAGTGGACGCGGTGCTGGCCATCACCGGCAGCAAGGACCTGAACATGCTCGGTGCCTGCTCCGGCGGCATCACCTGCACCGCGCTGCTGGGCCACTACGCCGCGCTGGGCGAAACCAAGGTCAATTCGCTGACCTTGCTGGTGAGCGTGCTCGACACCACGGTCGATACCCAAGTGGCACTGTTCGTCGACGAACAGACCCTCGAAGCCGCCAAGCGCCACTCCTACCAGGCCGGCGTGCTCGAAGGCAGCGACATGGCCAAGGTGTTCGCCTGGATGCGCCCCAACGACCTGATCTGGAACTACTGGGTCAACAACTACCTGCTCGGCAACGAGCCGCCGATCTTCGACATCCTGTTCTGGAACAACGACACCACACGCCTGCCGGCCGCCTTCCACGGCGACCTGATCGAAATGTTCAAGACCAACCCGCTGACCCGCGCCGACGCGCTGGAAGTCTCCGGCACCGCCATCGACCTGAAGAAAGTGCAGTGCGATATCTACAGCGTCGCCGGCACCGCCGACCACATCACCCCCTGGCAGTCGTGCTACCGCTCGGCGCACCTGTTCGGCGGCAAGATCGAGTTCGTGCTCTCCAACAGCGGCCATATCCAGAGCATCCTCAACCCGCCAGGCAACCCCAAGGCGCGCTTCCTGACCGGTGAAGACCGCCCGAACGATCCGTTGGCCTGGCAGGAGAACGCGATCAAGCACGCCGACTCCTGGTGGCTGCACTGGCAGGCCTGGCTGGGTGAACGCGCCGGTGAGCTGAAGAAAGCACCGACGCGCCTGGGCAATCGCGCCTACAGCGCGGGCGAAGCGGCCCCGGGGACCTACGTGCACGAGCGTTGAGTCGCACCGCCACGACCACCCGGCGGGCCGCGGCGCTTTATCCATCACAGAGTCAGGCGCATGTCGCAACCCTACGTATTCAGGACCGTCGAGCTGGACAACCAGTCCATCCGCACCGCCGTCCGCCCCGGCAAGCCACACCTGACGCCGCTGCTGATCTTCAACGGCATTGGCGCCAACCTCGAGCTGGTATTCCCATTCATCGAGGCGCTGGACCCGGACCTTGAGGTCATCGCCTTCGACGTACCCGGTGTCGGCGGCTCGTCCACGCCCCGCCATCCCTATCGTTTCCCGGGCCTGGCCAAGCTCACCGCGCGCATGCTCGACTACCTGGACTACGGCCAGGTCAATGTCATCGGCGTGTCCTGGGGCGGGGCGCTGGCCCAGCAGTTTGCCCACGACTATCCCGAGCGCTGCAAGAAACTGGTGCTCGCCGCCACCGCTGCGGGGGCCTTCATGGTGCCCGGCAAGCCCAAGGTGTTGTGGATGATGGCCAGCCCGCGGCGCTATGTGCAACCGTCGCACGTGATCCGCATTGCGCCGATGATTTATGGCGGCGCCTTCCGCCGCGACCCGGACCTGGCGTTGCACCACGCCTCCAAGGTGCGCTCCGGGGGCAAGACCGGCTACTACTGGCAACTGTTCGCGGGGCTTGGCTGGACGAGCATTCACTGGCTGCACAAGATCCACCAGCCGACCCTGGTGCTGGCCGGTGACGATGACCCGCTGATTCCGCTGATCAACATGCGCCTGCTGGCCTGGCGCATTCCCAATGCCCAGCTACACATAATCGACGACGGCCATCTTTTTCTGATCACTCGCGCCGAGGCCGTCGCTCCGATCATCATGAAATTCCTCCAGGAAGAGCGCCAGCGAGCGGTCATGCATCCACGGCCGGTGGCGCGCAGGTAAGCGGGCGCCAGGACATTCAGTTACTCGGCGGTGCTGACTTCGCGGGCAAGCCCGCTCCCACGGATCCAGTGCAGGTGGGAGCGGGCTTGCCCGCGAAGGCAGCACCGCAGACAAGGATCGACGAGGGATTGTTGCCATGAAGGACAAACCGGCGAAGGGGACGACACCGATCCCGGCCACCAGCATGAACGTGCAGAACGCCATTGCCGGCCTGCGCGGTCGCGACCTGATCTCGACCTTGCGTCAGGTCGGAAGCATCGGCCTGCGCAATCCGCTGCACACCGCCCACCATCTGCTGAGCCTCGGCGGTCAGCTGGGCCGCGTGCTGCTCGGCGACACACCCCACCAGCCGCACCCTCGGGACGCGCGCTTCAGCGATCCGACGTGGAGCCAGAACCCCTTCTACCGGCGCGGCCTGCAGGCCTACCTGGCCTGGCAGAAGCAGACCCGCCAGTGGATCGAGGAAAGCTCGCTGGACGATGACGACAGAGCCCGCGCGCACTTTCTGTTCAACCTGCTCACCGACGCCGTTTCACCAAGCAACTCGCTGCTCAACCCGCTGGCAGTCAAGGAAATGCTCAACACCGGCGGCCAGAGCATGGTGCGCGGCCTCGCCCACTTGCTCGACGACCTGCGCCACAACGACGGCCTGCCGCGCCAGGTCGATGAACGCGCCTTCGAAGTCGGCATCAACCTGGCCGCCACCCCCGGCGCGGTGGTATTTCGCAACGAGCTGCTGGAGCTGATCCAGTACAAGCCGATGAGCGAAAAACAGTACACCCGCCCGCTGCTGGTGGTGCCGCCGCAGATCAACAAGTTCTATGTATTCGACCTGGGGCCGACCAACAGCTTCGTGCAATACATGCTCAAGAACGGCCTGCAGGTGTTCATGGTCAGTTGGCGCAACCCCGACCCGTGCCACCGCGAATGGGGCCTTTCGAGCTACGTACAGGCACTGGAGGAAGCGCTGAACGCCTGTCGCAGCATCAGCGGCAACCGCGACCCCAACCTCATGGGCGCCTGTGCCGGCGGGCTGACCATGGCCGCGCTGCAGGGGCATCTGCAGGTCAAGGGGCGCTTGCGCAAGGTGCGCAGCGCCACCTACCTGGTGAGCCTGCTCGACAGCCAGTTCGACAGCCCTGCCAGCCTGTTCGCCGACGAACAGACCCTCGAGGCCTCCAAGCGACGCTCCTACCAGCGCGGCGTGCTCGATGGCGGCGAGGTGGCGCGGATCTTCGCCTGGATGCGCCCCAACGACCTGATCTGGAACTACTGGGTCAACAACTACCTGCTCGGCAAGACGCCACCCGCCTTCGACATTCTCTACTGGAACGCCGACAACACTCGCCTGCCTGCTGCCCTGCACGGCGAGCTGCTGGACTTCTTCAAGCTCAACCCACTGGTGCAGCCGGGTGGCCTGGAGGTGTGCGGCACACCGATCGACCTCGGGCAGGTCACGGTCGACAGCTTTACCGTGGCTGGCAGCAACGATCACATCACCCCCTGGGACGCGGTGTATCGCTCGGCCCTGCTGCTGGGCGGCGAGCGACGCTTCGTGCTGTCGCACAGCGGGCACATCCAGAGCATCATCAACCCTCCCGGCAACCCCAAGGCCTATTACCTGGAAAACCCTCGGCTCTCCAGCGACCCTCGCGCCTGGTTCCACGATGCCACCCGTAGCGACGGCACCTGGTGGCCGCAGTGGCTGGAGTGGATCTCACGCCGCTCAGGCAGCCTCAGACCGCCGAAGACCGAACTGGGCAGCCCCTCCTACCCACCGCTCGGGCCGGCGCCTGGCACCTACGTGATGGCACGCTGAGCCCATGAAGACCCGCGACCGCATCCTGGCCTGCGCCCTTGAGCTGTTCAACCGCCAGGGCGAGCCGAACGTCTCGACCCTGGAGATCGCCAACGAGCTGGGCATCAGCCCGGGCAACCTCTACTACCACTTCCACGGCAAGGAGCCGCTGGTACTGGGCCTGTTCGAGCGGTTCGAAGACGAGTTGATGCCGCTGCTCGATCCACCACTGGAGGTGCGCCTGGATGCCGAGGACTACTGGCTGTTCCTGCACCTGATCGTCGAGCGCATGGCGCAGTACAGCTTCCTGTTCCAGGACCTGTCCAATCTCACCGGCCGCCTGCCCAAGCTGGCACGCGGCATGCGCGGGCTGATCAATGCGATCAAGCGCACCCTGGCGGCGCTGCTGGCCAGCCTCAAGAGCCAGGGGTTGGTGGTGAGCGAGACCCAGGCGCTGGGGCAACTGGTTGAGCAGATCACGCTGACACTGCTGTTCTCGCTGGATTACCAGCGGGTACTGGGGCGCGAGGGCGATGTGGGGATCGTGGTGTACCAGGTGATGATGCTGGTGGCACCGCATCTGCAGGAACCGGCGCGCAGGGCGGCGGAGCAGTTGGCGGGGAAATATCTGGACGTGTAGGGCTGAACTTGCGGTGTTGCCACTGACGCATTCGCGGGCACGTCGCAGCGGCTGCTCACCGCTGCGACGTGCGCGCGAAACGCACGCCGCGATATCAGCTTTGGCTAGCTGGGCTCACCGGTGCCGACGGCGTATTGCCAGTTGCTGCTGCGCTTGCTGCCGGTGCCGTGGTTGCGGCCGGAGCGGCGGGCTTCGCGGCAGCCGGCTTGGCTGCAGTCGGCTTGGCCGGGGCTTTCTTCACAGCAGGTTTCTTCGCTGCCGCAGGCTTGGCGGCTACCGGCTTGGCTGCGGGTTTCGCCGCAGGCTTGGCGGCCGGCTTGGCAGCTGCAGCTTTGGCAGCGGGCTTGGCCGCAGGTTTAGCCGCGGCGGTCTTGGCAGCGGGTTTTGCCGCAGCAGTCTTGGCAGTTGGCTTGGCAGCGGGTTTCGCTGCAGCCTTGGCCAATGGCTTGGCAGCGGTCTTGCTCGCTGCGGACTTCGATGCCGAGGCCTTGGACACCGGTGCCACCGAGGCGCCTGTCAACTTCTCGATCTGCTTGGTCAGGCTGTCAACCTGCTGGTGCAGCGCCTTGATCTCGTTACGGCTGGGGACACCCAGACGCGAGATTGCACTGTTCAGACGCTTGTCGAAGGCCTCTTCCAGCTCGCTCCACTTGCCCAGCGCGCGATCCTTCACATCGGAGACTCGCGAGGTAGTCGCCGACTTGGCCGCATCGGCATCCTTCTTCGCCTGCTTTTCAGCCTTCTCGCCATCCTTCACCAGCGAATCGAAAAGCTTGGGGCCATCCTGGTCGACCTTGGAGTAGATCCCCAGGCCTGCCAGCCAGATCTTGCGGGAGTACTTCTCGATCCCGCCGATCCAGGAGCTGCCTTCTTTTTCGGTGTTCTTCTTGCCAGCCATCCTGCTCTCCTTATGGTTTGCGCGCGACACGCTCGAGCAACTCGGTCAGCTGTTCGAGTTTGATGGACAACGCCTCAACGTCATGTTTAGACGGAATGCCGATGCGATTCAAGGCGCGGGCCACCCGTGCGTCGAAAGCCTTTTCGATTTTGTCGAGCTGGACCTCGACCTTGCCACGTACCCGGCTCACTTCCTCGGCCGCTTCATCGAGCTGGCCGTTGGCCGCGTCGAGCTTCTTGTCGAGGGTTTTCTTACCGCGTTTCTCGACGCCTTCACCGGCCTTGACCAGCTCCTTGAAGTACTCCGAGCCTTCCTGGCCGACCCGGGCGTATGCGCCGATGCCTGCCAGCCAGATCTTGCGCGCGTAGCCGCGCACTTCGCTCAGGGTGCCTTGGGCGTTGTCCTGCTGCTTGAGATTCACTTTGGCCATACTGGTTGCCTCATGCTCGTAGAGGGAGGGAGGAACTGCCCATGGAAGTCGGGCTTGAGCATAAGGTAGGGGAGGAAATTAGAATCATCACCCTAAGCTGGTGATTGTGCTGGAACCGCTCTATAACAACGCCTTGCGGCCGCACGGGCGTCACGCCTCAAGCGCTTACCTGTTAAAAATGCCAGTTGCAGACGCAAAAACCAGCCTATTAGATGAGGTGACACCCCCCCCGGAAGACATGAATATGAGCACCAGCACACATGGCGGAAAAGTAAATTTCCACAGCTACATCGAAAGTGGCGTCGATCCCAGAACACTGACGTTCTCGGCAAACATTCTCCTGGGCTCATTGGTCAACCCCAACTACGATATTCGCCTTCTTTATTCGCCGCTCAATCAGAACGATTTTGGACTGGGTTTGGGGTGGCGGATCCCCGCGACGGTCTATAACAAAAAATCGAAGTTGCTTTCGCTATCAGACGGCCGTCTTTACCAAGTAGACGAAAACCTGAACTTGACGGACAGCAACGGTGATGTGTTCCTGAAAGAAGAGCCTGGCGTGGGCTACCGGGTCACCTATCGAAGCACAGGGATCATCGAATTTCTGGAGGCCGGAAAAATCGATCTCTGCCCCTGTACGTCTCGCTACTCTGCATTCGGCGTTGGCATGACACTGGACTGGGAGATTGACGAGGCGGCCAACGGTGTCAAATTGAAAAGCATTCATTCCCTGCATACCGACAAGGAACAGCTCCTTCAGATCGACTACGCGTCAGAGGCCCCTGTCATCAAGCTCTGGCCAGATCAGGACGAGCAAAGAACCTTCGCCCTAAAACTGGAATCAAATTACCTGTTAGGTATCGAAAACAGCAGTGTGCAACCACCGTTGAATTGGAAGTTTGAATACGAACTCACAGAAAACATGTACCCATATAAACCTGATGTTTATCCCCTGAGCAGCATACGCTCCCCCTCCGGCAGCGTGGAAACAGCGTTCTATAATGTCAGCGCAAGAGTTCAGGCTCACGCCACGGAAGACGACTTCACGCTATTCCTGAAAGCCGACACAGGCTCAAACACGTCATACACTATAACTTTGCGCCATGTAGGCAAGCATTTCATTGAACGCACCGGCCTTGAGTACGACACAAAAGGCACACTCCTCTCAAGGAGTGAGTTCAGCTTTTCAGAAAAGACCTTCAACGACATCTTAAACAGCCCCACCAAGGACTCTTTGAAGTATATTGAATGCAAACTGCTATCCACCACAAACCAAATCTTAATCCATTCCGGTGGCACCATTATTAATGATGTATCGACTTCATATTTACGCAAACTCAGCACTCGAAAAAATTTCAAAAACCAGCAATCGCAACTGAAAGAGCGTTTAAAAACAATTAACTACACTTACAATAAATTCTTCTCAACCACAAAAGAAACACATTTACTAAATGGTGCAACCCTGCTGACAAAAACCTATAAATACGACGCTCACGGACGCCTGGTCGAGGCGATAGAAAACCAGAGAAAAAAAACATTAAGCTACCTGTTGGACGACGCTGAAAGCAATCTGATCGCTTACGAAAAAACCATCCCTGACACGGTAGAAAAAAGTACCTACCTTGAGCGCTTTTACTTCTACGCCGCACACAAACAAACTAACACTCCACTCAAAGGGCAAATCACCTACCTGCCTGAAGCGTTTATTACAAATCGCTATCAATCTGAAAAACTGAAACACCAAACGATTGACCACATCGAGAGCTATCACACTGACGCCAACAACAGTGAATACTTGCAAGTCGACGAAATGAGCTCATATGCAAGTAACTCTGAAATCATTGAAAGGCAGGCACTCCAAACCTGCTTGAACAACGCGGAATGGCCTGCCGACGGCTATGGCGACAGCACTAACTTGACTGAAAAACTCAAAACTTCTTACATCCACTCAATATCCGGACAGACAGAGCGCATTGCAACACTGACGACGCGTGACGATTTGACATGTACCACAAGCAGTACCGTGTCGACGCGCACCGGTTTGGTCCTGAAAGAACAGGATATTTCTGGAAACATTTCCAGCTATACATGGGACGGTTTAGGCCGCCTGACCAAGATCCTCAATAACTCGGGCAGTGAGTTCGAAACGACAGAAACCTATGAGCACGGTCTGGCATTGCCAGACACGCTGAAATTCAAGGATGACAAAGCCCCCAGCTCAGAACTGAGTGGCTACATCCTGCACACCGACACCACCGGAGCCAAGACACTGTCGATCTACGACAGCAGGAACCAGGAAATCGAGGTTTGGGAATGCAGTTCGGACCCTGAAAACGAATGGTACTGCCTGCAGAAAAAAAGCTACCTGGACGGGAAGGTTCGTGAAGTTATCGACTACGACTACTCCAGCCCAACGTCCGTTCACCGAACTGCACTCACGCAGTATCTCAGTGGCAATACCCGTTTCGATATCGAAAAAGATTCATCAGGCGATGCGAACACCACAGCCTATATTTATACCGTTGCGTGGGACACGGCTGAATATCGAGCGATCGCCAAAATATACTTCGACAACACTGTAGTCGAAAGTTCAAGTCAGGCTGAGCTAGGCGCAGGCACAATGGACGGCCTCATGCAGTTCTGGAGCAACGACGACAATGTGATCACCAAGATAAAGGTACCGTTCGACTGCGTGAGCAGCGAACCGTTCGGCTTGTGTGAAATGCAGTTTCTGGACACGCGCGGCAATGTCATCAACGTGCATCGCCTTGCTCTGTCAGTCGCCGCCGACGACAGTCGCACCCTTACCGTCACGCCACACTCTACTGCCAGCCAGACCTACAATGCCGGTAAACGCACTTCGGTGACAGACGAACAGGGCCAGCTGACAAGCTTCGCCTACGACGTGTTCGGGCGTGTCACCACTACCACCTACTCGGATGGCAGCGTGCTGAACAAGACCTACCCCACGCATTCCAGTCGGGAATTGATCGAGTCCATCACACTGACAGCAGGAGAAACCGTTCACGTACTTGGAACACAGGTATTCGATGGCCTCGAGCGTCTGGTTTCCAGCACCAGTACAGGTCAACTAACCTTCACCTACACCGATAACAGCCTGGATCCCGTCACAGAAGTTTCACCGCGCGGAACCTTGACCTATGAAAGCATTCCCCAACTGGGCAGCGCCGCGAAATCCATAAAAGGCAAAGACCTTCATCATCAGTTCAGCTACGCCAAGGGTACCGGCCTGCTCAGCCAGTACAAGGACCAGAGCGGCCTCGACGTCACACTTGGCTACGGTGCACTCAGTCGTCCCGTCAACGAAACGATAGTGCCGGCAAAGGACCAGCCAGCACTTACGCAATCATTGGCATGGAGCCCCAATGGCAGATGCACCGGCTATAAAGATGTTGCCGGAGTCACGCAAGCCCGCAGGTACGATGCCCGCGGCAACGTAGTGGAAGTCGATGACCCGGACATCAAGGTCACCGCCGTATACGGTGCGTTCAACCGCATGACGTCGCAGGTAATAACGCGCAAGAAAAGCGCAGAAAAGCTGACCATCGAATATTCGTACAATGCGCTCGGAGAAGAAGTCGAACGTCGCATCGTACCCGCCGACAAGAGCAAGGCAGTCACGGTCCAGCACACCTATCGCAAGAACCACCAACTGGCCACGCGCACTGTCATCGCCAAGGGGCAGACCGTACGCAAGGAAAGTTTCAGTTATGACAAACGCAACATGCTTAGCGGTTACGAATGCTCAGGCTCCGAGCTGAACCTGGATTCCTTCGGTAAAGCCATCACCAAACTGGAACTGACCAACGACGCGCTGGGCAACATCGTCACCTGCATCAGCCACTTCGACGGTGGCTCGGATACCGCAACCTTCCACTACGATAATCCGCAGGTGCCTTGCCAACTGAGCAAAATCTCTCACACGCATGCCGATTACCCCGCTGTCATCGAGCTGAAATACGACGCCAATGGCTGCATGACCAAAAATGAAAAAGGCCAGACGCTGAGCTACGACGCCCTGAATCGGCTGGCCAGCCTGAAAGACGCAGAGCACACCTATCTGTATCACTACGATCCTCAAGGCCGGTTGCGCTCGCGCAGCAAGTTGACCGAACGTACCGATTGGCACTATGACCCGAGCATGACCATGCCGCTGCTGGTCAGCGAACGCCGGGGCGAAAAAACCCTGCGTCTGTGCAGGCTTGCCGAAGAGGTTTGCGCAACTACACACCCCGATACCGACAAACCGCTGCTTATCTGCGCTGACCGTGTGGGTACACCGCTGATTACCCTGGACGGAACTCTGGATCCGAAACTGATCAAGTGCTCCCCCTTCGGCATCAGCGATGCACCTCTATCGGCGGCCTGGACTGGCGGGCTGTATGACGACGTCAGCGGCGTCTATCACTTGGGTGAACGCCAATACAGCCCCTCGCTCATGCGTTTCACCACGCCCGACAGCTGGAGCCCTTTCGGTGCCGGGGGGTACAACATTTATGCCTATCTGGATCCGGTCAATTGCCCTGATCCGAATGGACATATTTCGTTCTGGGGATGGGTGGGCATCGCAGCGGCCGTACTACTTGGCGTCGTCGTGGGAGTGCTGACCATGGGGGCTGGCGTGGCGGCGATCATGGCTACGGGCATGACGTTGGCAGCAGGCATGATGGTCGCAGGCGGCGCATTGATACTCGCTGCCGGCGTAGTCGGCATAGCTGCTGAAGTGGTGCGCGACCATGACCCTGCCACCGCCCGTACGCTCGACTGGGTGGCATTTGGCCTAGGCGTGGCAGGCGCTGTCCTCACCCTGGGTGCGGGCTTCGCTCGTGGAGCGGCACAAACAGCCTTGCGTGGCGTTCGCAGCGCGGCCCCCAGGGTCGGGAGAATGAGCGTATATGCCGTTCAAGAAAGAACGCTGGCTATCGAACTACAGCCGCTGGGTCAGACGCTGGGGGCTGGAGGGCGGGCAATGCAAGCCGAGTTCATTGGTGGCTCAAGATATGCATTCAGCACTGCCTCGGACATGGTCAGCGGGGTGCAGAGCGTTGGCAGCACGCTGGCATTGGACTTGCTTTCACGTCTGGCTTCCACCGCCCCGTTCCGACTGGTTGGCATGACCATGGGCATGGAGGCGATGCTGGGCTTGGGCATCGGCGCCCGTCATCATCACGACCAGCAAGCCTGAGCAACGAGCACCTGTTGCATGCTTCCCTGCTGCGCCTGCCGGGCGCAGCAAGGGAAGCGCCCTACAGCCCCCGAGGGCTTCGTCAGATCACACCAGGGCCTTGTCCAGCGCGCGCTCGATCTCGCCCTTGATGGTCCCGCTCATCATCGACAGCATCATGCCCAGCTTCAGCTCGACACGGATGCTGTCCTCGCCGATGTGCACGCTGCCGTTGGCGCCGCTGCGCGCGACATCGACGCGGTCGCCATTCCAGGTGGCCTTGAGGTCGTACTCGCGCGACAGCTTGTCGACCAGGCTTTCAGCCTTGGCCCGGGCGGCTTCGCGACCGAGGGAATGTTTGCGTTCGACGCTGATCTGAGTCATGCGGGGTATCCAGGCAATGAAGACATAATCGGCATTATGCCCGCGCCCGCGAGACGGCACACCCCGCCAAGACAAATCCGCCCGTTCGCCCTAGAATGGCGGTAATTTTTTTCGGTGAAGCGATATGAACGACCAGCGCAAAGGCGACCACGCCGAACCCACCACCCACTTTGGCTACCAGGACGTCCCCGAGAGCCAGAAGGCGAAGAAGGTCGCCGAGGTCTTCCACTCCGTGGCCGCCAAGTACGACCTGATGAACGATGTGCTCTCCGGCGGCATGCACCGCCTGTGGAAGCGCTTCACCATCGAGCTGTCCGGTGTGCGCCCCGGCAACCGCGTGCTCGACATCGCCGGCGGCACCGGTGACCTGGCTGCCAAGTTCTCGCGACTGGTCGGCCCGACCGGCCAGGTGGTACTGGCCGACATCAACGAATCGATGCTCAAGGTTGGCCGCGATCGCCTGCTCGACCGCGGCGTGGCCGGTAATATCGAGTTCGTCCAGGCCGATGCTGAAAAGCTGCCCTTCCCCGACAACCACTTCGACTGCGTGACCATCGCTTTCGGCCTGCGCAACGTGACGCACAAGGATGAAGCCATCCGCTCGATGCTGCGTGTGCTCAAGCCCGGCGGCCGCCTGTTGGTGCTGGAGTTCTCCAAACCCACCAACAAACTGATGTCGCGCGCCTACGACGCCTACTCCTTCGCCTTCATGCCCCTGGCCGGCAAGCTGATCACCAACGACTCGGAAAGCTATCGCTACCTGGCCGAATCGATCCGCATGCACCCTGACCAGGAAACGCTGAAAAGCATGATGGTCGATGCCGGTTTCGACCGCGTCACCTACCACAACATGACCAGCGGCATCGTCGCCGTGCACCGGGGAATCAAACCCTGATGCTCCTGGCCGGGCTGCTCGCCAGCGTCGAGCACGGGCTCAACCGTGTGCTGCGTATGGACAGCACGGCGCTGCCGCGCCTGGGTGCACTGGAAGGCAAGGTGATCGCCATCGACTGCCGCCAGCCCGCCCTGCAGTTGTTCATCCTGCCCGATGACGAAGGCCTGATGCTCGCTGCGCATTGGGAGGGCGAGGTCGACTGCACCCTGCGTGCGCCGGCCGGCAGCCTGGCCCAGTTAGCCTTCGCCACGGACAAGAACGCCGTGCTGCACAGCCCGCAGGTCGAACTGCATGGCGACAGCGCGGTGTTGCTCGACCTGGTCGGCGTGCTCCAGGACCTGGAGCTCGACTGGGAGTACGAGCTGTCGCGCTGGCTGGGGCCGGTCCCCACCGCGCTGATCGCCGGCCACTTGCGCCTGCGCGCACGCTGGACCCGGCAAGGCCTGTCGCGGTTCAGCCAGAATCTGTCCGAGTACCTGGCCGAGGAATCGCGTACCCTGGTCGGGCAGCGCGAAGCCGAAGCGGCATTCAGCGAGCTCGATGCGCTGAAGGTCGATATCGAACGTCTCGAGGCGCGCATCCGTCGCCTTTCCCACACTCTTGATTCCAGCGATAACGCATGAAGCTGCTCGCCGTCCGCCGTCTGTTGCGCATCCAGCGCGTCGTGATCCGCTACCGCCTCGATGACCTGCTGTTCGACCTGCCCCTGCCCTGGTGGCTGCTCAGCATCCGCCTGCTGCTGCCCTGGCGCTGGCTACCGCGCAAGCCCAGCGAGCTCAGCCGCGGCGCGCGCCTGCGCCTGGCGCTGCAGGACCTGGGGCCGATCTTCATCAAGTTCGGCCAACTGCTCTCCACCCGCCGCGACCTGCTGCCAACGGACGTCGCCGACGAGCTGATGCTGCTGCAGGACCGCGTGCCGCCATTCGACCCACAGAAAGCCGTGGCGCTGATCGAAGCGCAGCTCGGTGCGAAAGTCGGCGAGGTGTTCAGCCGCTTCGACGTCGAGCCGCTGGCCTCGGCCTCGGTCGCCCAGGTACATGCGGCACGTCTCAAGAGCGGCGAAGAGGTGGTCGTCAAGGTGGTTCGCCCGGGGCTCAAGCCCGTGATCGCCCAGGACCTGGCGTGGTTGTTCCTGATCGCCAAGGTGGCCGAACGGGCCTCCGCCGATGCGCGCCGCCTGCACCCGGTGGAAGTGGTCAGCGACTACGAAAAGACCATCTACGACGAGCTCGACCTGCTGCGCGAAGCGGCCAACGCCAGCCAGCTGCGGCGCAACTTCGAAGGCTCGGATCTGATGTACGTGCCGCAGGTGTACTGGGACCTGTGCCGCCCGAAAGTGCTGGTGATGGAGCGCATCTACGGCGTGCCGGTCACCGACATGGCGACCTTGGCCGATCAGCGCACCGACATGAAGCTTCTGGCCGAACGCGGTGTCGAGGTGTTCTTCACCCAGGTGTTCCGTGACAGCTTCTTCCACGCCGACATGCACCCGGGCAACATCTTCGTCAGCACGGTCAAGCCGTGGAGCCCGCAGTACATCGCCATCGACTGCGGTATCGTCGGCAGCCTGACCGCCGAAGACCAGGACTACCTGGCACGCAACCTGATCGCTTTCTTCAAGCGCGACTACCGTCGCGTGGCGCAGTTGCACATCGATTCGGGCTGGGTGCCGGCGCACACCAAGGTCAACGAATTCGAAGCGGCGATCCGCACCGTATGCGAGCCGATCTTCGAAAAACCGTTAAAAGATATTTCCTTCGGCCAGGTGCTGATGCGCCTGTTCCAGACGGCCCGTCGTTTCAATATGGAAGTTCAGCCGCAGTTGGTGCTGCTGCAGAAAACCCTGCTCAACATCGAAGGCCTGGGGCGCCAGCTGTACCCTGACCTGGACCTGTGGAGCACCGCCAAGCCCTATCTGGAACGCTGGATGCGCGAGCGCATGAGCCCCAAGGCGGTGTTCGGCAACCTCTACAGCCAGGCCGAGCAGTTGCCGCACCTGGCCGACATGACCCGCGACCTGCTCGAGCGCCTGTCGCAACCGCACCTGCACGACCCGCAACTGCCAGAGCGCCGCCGGGCGGGCGATAACTGGGCGCTGCGCCTGCTTGGTGCCGGCCTGCTCGGTGGCGGCGCGACCCTGGCCGCCGGTGCCGCGAGCCTCAGCGCCCCGGCCACCTGGCCGGCGTGGCTGATGCTGGCTGCCGGGCTCTACCTGATCGTGCGCCGATAGCCAGCCGCGCTGCTGGCTGGCACACTAGGCGCAAAGGGTCCGGTACGGGAGCGGGCCTGTTTTGGAGTCGACGATGAAAGACTGGCTGGACGAGATCAAGTGGAACAGCGATGGCCTGGTACCGGCGATCGCCCAGGACCACAAGACCGGGCGTGTGCTGATGATGGCCTGGATGAACCGTGAATCGCTCGCCCTGACTGCTGCCGAGAACCGCGCCATCTATTGGTCGCGCTCGCGGGGCAAGTTGTGGCGCAAGGGCGAAGAGTCCGGCCATGTGCAGAAACTGCATGAGCTGCGCCTGGATTGTGACGCCGACGTGGTCATCCTGATGGTCGAGCAACTGGGTCATATCGCCTGCCATACCGGCCGTGAAAGCTGCTTCTATCGTGTCTTCGAAAACGGTGAATGGAAGATCGTCGACCCGGTCCTGAAAGATCCTGACACTATCTACCACGCGGGGCACTGAACATGAGCGACACACTCGATCGCCTGGCCGAAGTGCTCGAACAGCGCAAGCAGGCGGCCCCCGACAGCTCCTACGTGGCGAGCCTCTACCACAAGGGCCTGAACAAGATTCTGGAGAAGCTTGGCGAAGAGTCGATCGAGACGATCATCGCCGCCAAGGACGCCGCCGTGAGCAAGGATTACAGTGATGTCATCTATGAAACCGCCGACCTGTGGTTTCATAGCCTGGTGATGCTCAGCGCACTGGGGCAGCATCCACAGGCGGTACTGGACGAACTCGACCGCCGCTTCGGGCTTTCCGGCCATGACGAGAAGGCCGCGCGTCAACCGACCTGATCGCCATGCCCCTGCAGGAGCGGGCTCGCCCTGCGATAACGCCCGCTCAGGCTACACATCATTCAAGGGAGTACACCATGGGTATCTTTGACTGGAAACACTGGATCGTCCTGCTGGTCGTCGTAGTGCTGGTGTTCGGCACCAAGAAGCTGAAGAACTTCGGCAGCGACCTGGGCGAATCGATCAAAGGCTTTCGCAAGGCCATGAACGAGGAAGAGAGCAAGCCTGCCGAGCAGACTCCGCCGCCTGTACAGCCGTCCGTGCAACCCACCCAGCAGCCGCACAACACCGCGCCGCTGAGCCAGCCGCACACCATCGAGGGCCAGGCTCAGCCGGTCCAAGAGCCACAACGGAAAGACTGACCCATGTTCGGCATCAGCTTCAGCGAGCTGCTGCTCGTCGGCCTGGTTGCCCTGCTGGTGCTCGGCCCCGAGCGCCTGCCTGGCGCCGCGCGTACCGCGGGGTTGTGGATCGGCCGGCTCAAGCGCAGCTTCAACAGCATCAAGATGGAAGTCGAGCGCGAGATCGGTGCCGATGACATCCGCCGCCAGTTGCACAACGAGCACATCCTGCAGATGGAACAGGAAGCCAAGCGCATCCTCAACCCGCAGACACCGCCCGCGCAGCCCGTGAACACGACGGCCGCGAGCGAGACTCCCGCACCTGCCGCCGACGCCAATGCCGCCCCTGCGGCGCCCACGACCACCCCTGAGCCGCACCAGCCGCCCCGAGCCCCATGAGCGAAACTCCGGAACACGACCAGCCCATGCCGCTGGTCTCGCACCTGACCGAACTGCGCACCCGCCTGCTGCGTTGCGTAGGCGTTATCTTCCTGATCTTCGCCGGGCTGTTCTCCTTCGCCCAGCAGATCTACACCCTGGTCTCGGCACCCTTGCGTGCGCACCTGCCGGCCAATGCGACGATGATCGCCACCGACGTGGCATCCCCGTTCCTCACGCCGTTCAAGCTGACCATGATCGTCTCGCTGTTCCTGGCCATCCCGTTCATCCTCCAGCAGATCTGGGGCTTCATCGCACCGGGGCTGTATCGCCATGAAAAGCGCATCGCCATCCCGCTGCTGATTTCCAGCATCATCCTGTTCTACGCCGGCATGGCCTTCGCCTACTTCCTGGTGTTCCCGCTGATCTTCGGCTTCTTCGCCAGCGCCACCCCTGAAGGGGTGTCGATGATGACCGACATCGCCAGCTACCTCGACTTCGTCATGACCCTGTTCTTCGCCTTCGGCGTCGCCTTCGAGATTCCGGTGGCGGTGGTGCTGCTGGTGTGGATTGGCGTTGTCGATGTGAAATACCTGAAGAAGATCCGGCCCTACGTGATCATCGGCTGCTTCGTGGTCGGCATGATCCTCACCCCGCCGGACATCTTCTCGCAAACGCTGCTGGCCGTGCCCATGTGGCTGCTGTTCGAGATCGGCGTGCTGTTCGGCGGCCTGATCCGCAAGCGCAGCCATCCGCAGGATGAAGCCGCGGACGACCACAACGACCAGCCACCAGCGACCCAGGCGTGAACCTGCTGCTGCTCGAGGAGGCCGACTTCGCCGCGGCCGACCGTGTCGTACTGGCCGACCGCCGCTTCACGCACATGCAGGACATCCACCGCGTGGCGGTGGGCGACACCCTGCGCGTGGGCCGCATCGGCGGCCTGATGGGCCAGGCCGAGGTGATCCGCCTGGAGGGCCACGAAGCCGAGCTGCGGGTCAGCTTCGATCAGGAGCCACCAGCGAAGCTGCCGCTCACTCTGGTGCTGGCCGTCCCCCGCCCCAAGATGCTGCGCCGACTGTTCCAGACCATCGCCACCCTCGGCGTGCCGCGGTTGATCCTGGTCAACAGCTACAAGGTCGAGAAAAGCTTCTGGCAGACGCCGTTCCTGCAGCCGGACAGCATCCGCGAGAACCTGATCCTGGGCCTTGAGCAGGCCCGTGACACCGTGCTGCCGGAAATCATCATCGAAAAGCGCTTCAAACCCTTCGTCGAAGACCGGCTGCCCACCATCGCCGACGGCACGCTCGGCCTGGTTGGCCATCCCGGCCCCTACCCGGCCTGCCCACGCGCGGTGCAAGGGCCGGTGACCCTGGCGATCGGCCCGGAAGGCGGTTGGATTCCCTACGAAGTGGAACTGCTGGGCAAGGCCGGCCTGGCCCCCGTACAACTGGGCGAGCGCATCCTGCGTGTGGAAACGGCGGTCACGGCTCTGCTTTCCCGAATATTCTGACCATTTGGTCAGCATCCTGGCATCAAGTTTCTCCCCAGCAGGCCGATGGCCTTGCAACACAAGAAAATTCTGGCTTTTCAAGTCGCCGGGGAGATCGTCATGTACGGAAAGGTTGTCCAGTCGCTGGGAAACGTGAGCGTCAGTCGCAAACTGGGGGCCGGCTTCGGCCTGGTACTGTTGTTGACCATGGCCATCACCGCCACAGGCTGGCGCGGCATGGACTCGATCATCGACCGCGGTGACAAGCTGGGCAACATCTCCTTGATCCTCGGCTACAGCCAGGACCTGCGCATCGCCCGCCAGCAGTACGAACGCAATCGCGACGACGCATCGGCGGGCGAGCTGGAAAAAGCGCTCGGCAAGCTCGAGCAGCAGGTCGAGATGATGCTCGAGCAGATCGAGCATCCGCAGGATCACCAGCGCCTGGAGCAGCAGCGTCAAGCCGTGCGCCAATACCGCCAGGCCTTCGTCGAGCTCAAGCAGGCCGGCCAGCGCCGTGAAGCCGCACGCAGTGTGCTGGGTGACAGCGCCGACAAGGCCGCTGCGCTGATCGGCCAGGTGCAGCAACGCCTTGCGCAAGGTGGCGACATCAGCCTCTATCAACAGATCGTGCAGGCCAGCGCCTTGCTCCAGCAGGCGCGCTTCCAGGTCCGTGGCTACACCTATAGCGGCAAGGCCGAATTCCAGCAGACCGCGCTGGATGCCATCGACCAGGCGCTCGCTGTGCTCAAGGCCCTGCCGGCCAGGGTGCCCGCCGAATACGCCGCCAGTCTCGATGATGCCGCCAATGCCATGGGCGCCTATCGCGATGCGGTGAACCAGTTCGGCGCAGCGCAGACCAGCGCCGAGCAGACCTTGCAACGCATGGTTGTACAGGGCCAGGTGTTGATGGATGCCGGTACGCAGATGACCGCATCGCAGACCGCCGTGCGCAACAGCGGTGCCCTGCAGGCCAAGACCCTACTGGGCGGAGCCAGTGCCCTGGCCCTGCTGCTAGGCATCATTGCCGCCTGGGCCATTACCCGGCAGATCGTCGCGCCCCTGCGCCAGACCCTCAGCGCCGCCGAACGCGTGGCCAGCGGCGACTTGAGCCAGGACCTGCAGGTGCAACGTCGCGACGAGCTCGGCCAACTGCAAGCCAGCATGCAACGCATGACCCAGGGCCTGCGCGAACTGATCAGCGGTATCGGCGACGGCGTCACCCAGATCGCCAGCGCTGCCGAAGAGCTGTCGGCCGTCACCGAGCAGACCAGCGCAGGGGTCAACAACCAGAAAGTCGAGACCGACCAGGTCGCGACCGCCATGAACGAAATGGCAGCCACCGTGCAGGAAGTCGCGCGCAACGCCGAGCAGGCGTCGGAAGCCGCGCTGATGGCCGATCAGCAGGCTCGCGAGGGTGATCGGGTGGTCGGCGAGGCCATCGCCCAGATCGAGCGCCTGGCCAACGAAGTGGGTAACTCCAGCGAAGCGATGAACCAGCTCAAGACCGAGAGCGACAAGATCGGCAGCGTGCTCGACGTGATCAAGTCGGTCGCCCAGCAGACCAATCTGCTGGCCCTCAACGCCGCCATTGAAGCTGCACGCGCGGGTGAGGCTGGTCGCGGATTCGCCGTGGTCGCCGATGAAGTACGCAGCCTGGCGCAGCGCACCCAGCAGTCGACCGAGGAGATCGAGGAATTGATCGCCAACCTGCAGAGCGGCACCCAGCGGGTATCCAGTGTGATGGACAGCAGCCGCGAACTCACCGACAGCAGCGTAGAACTGACCCGTCGCGCCGGCAGCTCGCTGGATACCATTACCCGCACCGTGTCGTCGATCCAATCGATGAACCAGCAGATCGCTACGGCGGCAGAGCAGCAGAGTGCAGTGGCCGAAGAGATCAACCGCAGCGTGATGAATGTACGGGATATTTCCGACCAGACCTCGGCGGCCAGTGAAGAGACTGCCAGCTCCAGCGTCGAGCTGGCGCGGCTCGGCACCCACCTGCAGGGCCTGGTAGCCCGCTTCCGTCTCTGAGCGCCGCCAGGCAAGGAATAATCACTACCTGCCAGTGGAACTTTCCCACAGGATTTACAGGTCGAGTCCCACGCGCGCTCTGCCGATGAGCAGAAGGACCATGCTGGCAACCTACCAGCATGGTCCTTCTCTCATATGGATGGAGACTCGCCATGTTCGGATATCTCAATCGCCGCCTCGCCAACCTCAGCGTGCGACTCAAACTCACCCTCGGCTTCGCCGTGGTCCTGTTGCTCACACTCGCAACCACCGTCAGCGGCTGGCGCGCCCTGGACGGTGCCATCGAACGCTCGCAGCAACTCAGCGAAATCGTCCGTATCAATGACCTGACCAAGGACCTGCGCGCCGAACGTATCACGTTCCGCGTACTGTCCGACGACACTAGCAAGGCGCGCATCGGTACCACCCTGGATCAACTCGACAGCATGCTGACCCTGCTCCAGCAGCGCAGTGGTGTCGACGAGTCGCGCCGCTTGCTCACGGAAAAACTGCAGCAACTGCAGCGCCTGCGCGAGAGCTTCAGCGAGCTGCTGCAGGCGGTCGACAATCGCAGCCGTTTGCGCAACATCATGCAGGATCGCGACCGGGTTCTCGGCGAAGTCATTGACAACCTGCAGACCCAGGCTCTGCTCAAGCTCCCAGCCGATGGACAACAGAACGGTCTGCTCGGACTAATGGACACACTCACCCGCCAGGTCGACAGCGCCAACCAGCAAAGCCTGGTCCCCGCCTACACCTTCTCGCCGGTCGAGGATTTCGCCAAGGTTGGCGAGGCTTCGCTCGATGCTGCGCAGGCCAGCCTGCAACAAATGCTCACCGCCCTCACCCCGCTCGCGCTGCCAAGCGAGCTCATGGCGCGTCCACAGCAAGCCCTGACCGAGTACCGCGCCAGTCTTGAGCAATACCGTCAGGCGGCAATCCGCGCCGAACAGTTGCAGAACAGCATGGAAACTGCGGGCAACGACCTCAGGGCTGCGAGCCTGACACTGGCCGAACAAAAAATCGCCCAACGCGACCATGAAGCCGTAGCCGCTCGCTCACTGCTGACCAGCGTGGCACTGCTGGCCTTGGCTGTGGGCGTGCTGGCCGGCTGGCTGATCACCCGGCAGATCACCGAGCCACTGCGCCAGACCCTGGCCCAGGCCGCCCGCATCGCTCGCGGCGACCTCAGCCAAGTGGAAACGGTGGCGCGTCGCGACGAAATGGGCCAGTTGCAGCGCAGCATGTGCGAGATGACGCTGAGCCTGCGCCAACTGATCGGCGGCATCGACCAGAGCGTCGAGCACTTGTCACAAGCGGCCTCGCAACTGGCCGGGGCCAGTGCAGACACGCTCGAGCGCATCACCCAGCAGCGCGAGGAAACCGACCAGGTGGCCACGGCGATGAACCAGATGAGCGCGACCGTGCAGGAAGTGGCGCAGAACGCCGAACATGCCTCATTGGCCGCAACCGACGCTGACCAGCAGGCGCAAATGGGCGATCAGGTGGTGGCCGAAGCCATCGCGCGTATCGAACAGCTGGCAACGCAGATGGACCGCTGCCTCACCTCGATGCAACACCTGGCGGGGGAAAGCCAACGGATCGGCAGTATCCTCGACGTGATCAAGTCGGTGTCAGAACAGACCAACCTGCTGGCCCTCAATGCTGCCATCGAAGCGGCACGTGCCGGCGAAGCCGGGCGCGGGTTCGCGGTGGTGGCCGACGAAGTACGGGGCCTGGCCCAGCGCACCCAACAGTCGACCGAGGAGATCGAGCACCTGATCGAGAGCCTGCACCAGGGCACCGATGAAGTCACTTCACTGCTCGACAGCAGCAGGACCCTGACCGAGCAAAGTGTCGAGCTGAGTCGCCGCGCGGGCGATGCATTGGGGCAGATCACCCGGACCGTATCGAACATCCAGGGGATGAACCAGCAGATCGCCACCGCCAGCGAAGAGCAGAGCGTGGTGGCCGAACAGATCAACCGCAGCGTGATCAGTGTGCGCGAGGCTTCCGATCACACCAGTTCGGCGAGCGAACAGACGGCCACTTCCAGTGGTGAGCTACAGCAGCTGGGGCAGCAGTTGCGGGGGATGGTGGGACGATTCAGCCTGTAGGAACGGTGATGTGTCTTGCGCGGGCAAGCTCGAGCCCACAGGAGGCCGGGCTTGCCCACGCAAAGAGCGACCCGGTCAAAGCACCTGGCGCAAGAACGCCTGGGCCCGCGGGTCCCTCGGCGCCGCGAAGAACGCAGCGGGTGCCGAATCTTCCAGCAACTTGCCATGATCGAAGAACAGCACCCGGTCAGCCACCTCACGGGCAAAGCCCATCTCATGGGTCACGCAGACCATGGTCATGCCTTCCTGGGCCAGGGTCTTCATGACATCCAGCACCTCGCCGACCATCTCGGGGTCGAGCGCCGAGGTCGGTTCGTCGAACAGCATCACCTTCGGGTCCATAGCCAGGGCGCGGGCAATGGCCACCCGCTGCTGCTGGCCCCCCGAGAGGCGAGAGGGGTATTCATTGACCTTCTGGCCAATGCCGACCTTCTCCAGCAGTGCACGGGCCTTGGCTTCGCGGTCGGCCTTGCTACGTTTGCGCACAACCTTCTGCGCCAGGCACAGGTTCTCCAGCACGGTCATGTGCGGGAACAGGTTGAAGTGCTGGAACACCATGCCGACTTCACGGCGGTAGGCATTGATGTCGGTCTTGGGGTCTTCCAGGCGCAGCCCATCGATGGCCACGTGGCCTTCGTCGAAATGCTCCAGGCCGTTCAGGCAACGCAGGAAGGTCGACTTGCCGGAACCCGAGGGGCCCAGCACCACCACCACCTCGCCCTTGGCAACCTGGGTGGAGACGTTGTCCACCGCACGCACCACCTGGCCGCGGGTGTCGAAGACTTTCAGCAGGTCACGGACTTCAATCACTTTGCGCAAGCCTCCGCTCGAGCCGGCTGGCAATGTGCGACAGCGGCAGGTTGATCAGCAGGTACAGGCCTGCCACGCAGAACCAGATTTCGAAGGTCGAGAACGACGTGGTGATCGCCTCGCGACCGCTCTTGGTCAGCTCGGTAATGGCGATCACCGACACCAGCGAGGTGTCCTTGACCAGGCTGATGAACTGCCCCGCCAGTGGCGGCAGCACACGCTTGAACGCCTGGGGCAGAATGACATGGCGCATCGACTGACTGGCATTCAGGCCCAGCGAGCGCGCCGCTTCGTTCTGCCCTTTGGTGATCGACTGCACACCGGCACGGACGATTTCGGCCACATAGGCGCCGGTGAACAGCGCCAGCGCCGCCACCCCGGCGAACTCGCGGGACAGGTTGAGCACGGTGCCGATGAAGAAATAGAAGATGAAGATCTGCACCAGCAGCGGCGTACCGCGCACCAGTTCGACATAAACCGTGGACAGGTCGCGCAGGGTCGGATTGCTCGACAGCCGGCACAACCCGGCGAACAGGCCGATCACCAGGCCGAACGCACCGGAAAGCACCGAGATCCACAAGGTGGTCCACAGGCCCCAGGCCAGCGGGCCGGCCGCCCAGTGGCGGGTGACGCCGATCTGGTCGCCCTCGGCGACATCGTCACCACGGCTCAGTTGCAGACTGTCCTTGACCACCTCCAGCACTTGCACCTCGCCGTCCTCGCTCTTGAGCGTGACGCGGGCGTCGTTGCCGGACACGACGATCTCCTCGACGGTGCCGTAGGCCGCGGCGCGCTGCACGTCTTCGGCCTGGAAGGCGAAGTACTGCGGCACACGGTTCCAGCGCCACTCGTAAGAGATCATCGAGGTGGCCATGTACAGACTGAACGCCAGGCCCACCAGCACCAGCGCGGTGAGCGCGTGCCAGGGCCACTGGGCTTTCTTGTGTTTGATCACGTGGGTGCTTCCGTAAATGCGAACGCGCAGGGGTTGCCTGCGCGTCAGGGTCATCGCCAGGGCTTGTGGTCCGGGCTCTTATTCCATGTCCTTCAGCCAGTCGGTCTTCTTGAACCACTTGTCGTGAATACGATCGTAGGTCCCGTCGTGCTTGATCTGGTGCAGGAAGTTGTTGATGAAGTTGATGCTGTCGTAGTCGCCCTTCTTCAGGCCGAATGCCAGCGGCTCGTAGGTGAAGGGTTCTTCCAGGTAGACCAGCTTGCCGGCGCCGGCCTTGTTCACCGCGACCACGTTGTACGGCGCGTCGTAGACGAAGGCATCGGCCTTGCCGTTGACCACGTCCATCACCGCTTCCTGCTCGTTGTCGTAGCCGTGGTACTTGGCCTTGCTGATCAGCTTCTTGGCGACCATCTCGCCGGTGGTGCCGAGCTTGGAGGTCAGGCGGTACTTCTCGTTGTTCAAGTCCTTGTACGACTTGATCTCGCCTGCCAGCTCCTTGCGGATCAGCAGGGTCTGGCCAACCACGATGAAGGGTTCGCTGAAGTTCAGGCGCAGGTTGCGTTCCTGGGTCAGGGTCATGCCGCTGCCGATCATGTCGAACTTGTCGGTCAGCAGGGCCGGGATGATGCCGTCATAGGCGGTGGAGACGGTTTCGAGCTTGACGCCCATGGACTTGGCCATCGCCTTGAGGATGTCGACCTCGAAGCCGACGATCTCGCCGCGCTTGTTGGTCATCTGGAACGGCATGTAGGTCGGGTCCATACCCACGCGCAGGGTGCCGCGCTTGACCGCATCATCGATGGCGCCCGCCTGGGCGGTTGTGACCGCGATCAGCGCGGTGACGCCGAGCAGCATGCGCGACAGGTATTTCTTCATCATCACCAGGTCCCCTAGCAAGAAGTACGCAAAATTTTATTGTGTGCACGATCGTTCCGACCGGTGCGTTGTGTCGGGACGGATGCTAACGCATGCAGGCCCTGGGACCTAGAGCCGGTGGGGACTTTGTTGGCCAAAAATCATGGCGGTAGAAAAAGCTTCGCGGGCAAGCCCCCTCCTACAAAGCCTGTAGGAGCGGACTTGCCCGCGAATGCGATGGATCAGGCGCCGACGAGTGCCGGCTGACCTTCACCTTCAGGATGCAGCGGCAACAGCGGCGAGTGCGGATCGTTGGCGATGGAGTTGCGCCACACCTTGATCCACGCCTCGTTCTGCTCGGTCCACACCCGCTCGTGCAGGCGCGACAGCGCCACCGGATCGCTCAGCAGGGCCAGGCGAGTGTTGCCGTCGATCCCCTTGGGGCCAGCTTCCAGCGCCTTGGCGATGCGCTCGGCGCGCAGCGTCTCGATCGCGGCTGACTGACCGTGACGGGCCGTACCCATGGCGCAGGCCAGGGCGTTCTGACGCGGATCGACCACGGCGCGAACGAAGCCATCGTTCAGGGCGTGCCAGCGGTTCTCGTGGGTGTACTGGTCGGTTGCCAGCAGCTCGTGCGGCGTGGCGTATTCCTCGGGAATCAGGAACAAGCGCTCGTCCTTGGCCGCCAGGCCCAGGCGCACACGGCTGGAGATCACCGAAACCGGGATCGACAGCACCAGCGAGCCGACGATCGGCGCCAGCCACCACAGGAAGCTCGGATTCAGCCAAGCCACCAGCGCAGCCCAGGCGATACCCAGCAAGGTCTGCGGGCCATGACGCCGCACCGCTTCGCTCCACGGGGTGGAATCATCGTCACGCTGCGGCGAATTCCAGGTCGCTGCCCAGCCGAGGAACGCGGCCAACACGAAGCGGGTGTGGAAGATCATCCGCACCGGCGCCAGCAACATGGAGAACAGCATCTCCATCAGCATCGACAGGGTCACCTTGATCCGCCCGCCGAACTCGGTCGCGCCCTTGGCCCAGATCAGGATGATGCTGAGCAGCTTGGGCAGGAACAGCAGCACGATGGTGGTGGAGAACAGCGCGATGGCTTTTTCCGGGTGCCACTGCGGCCACAGCGGATACAGCTGGAACGGCTCGATGAAGTACTGCGGCTCCATCAGCGTGTTGGTTGCCAGCAATGCGGTCGACAGCACCAGGAACAGGAACCACAGCGGTGCCGACAGGTACGACATCACCCCGGTGAGGAACACCGCGCGGTGCACCGGGTGCATGCCCTTGACCAGGAACAGGCGGAAGTTCATCAGGTTGCCGTGGCACCAGCGCCGGTCGCGCTTGAGCTCATCGAGCAGGTTCGGCGGCAGTTCTTCATAGCTGCCCGGCAGGTCGTAGGCGATCCATACGCCCCAGCCGGCACGGCGCATCAGCGCGGCCTCGACGAAGTCGTGGGACAGGATCGCGCCGGCGAAGGCGCCCTTGCCCGGCAATGGCGCCAAGGCGCAATGCTCGATGAAGGGCTTCATGCGGATGATCGCGTTGTGCCCCCAGTAATGCGATTCGCCCAGCTGCCAGAAGTGCAGGCCAGCGGTGAACAGCGGGCCGTACACACGGGTCGCGAACTGCTGCATGCGCGCATACAGCGTGTCCATGCCCGAAGCCTTCGGCCCGGTCTGGATGATACCGGCGTCCGGGTTGGCCTCCATCAGGCGCACCAGGCTGCTCAGGCACTCACCGCTCATCACGCTGTCGGCGTCGAGCACGACCATGTACTTGTATTCGCCCCCCCAGCGACGGCAGAAGTCGTCGAGGTTGCCGCTCTTGCGCTTCACGCGGCGCCGGCGGCGGCGATAGAAGATACGACCGAAGCCTTTCGCCTCACGGCACACCTCGAGCCACGCCTGTTGCTCGGCAACGGCGATGTCGGTGTCGTTGGTGTCGCTGAGCACGAAGAAGTCGAAGCGGTCCAGGTTGCCGGTGGCGGCCACCGACTCGAAGGTCGCGCGCAGGCCAGCGAAGACCCGTGGCACATCCTCGTTGCAGATCGGCATGACGATCGCGGTGCGGGCATCGGCCGGGATCGGCTCGTTGCCGGCACTGCTGCCGGAAATCTTGTACTTGTCGCGGCCGGTGAGCAGCTCGAGGAAGCCCATCAGCGCGGTCCAGAAGCCCGCCGACACCCAGCAGAACAGGATGCCGAAGAGAATCAGGATGGAGGTCTGCAAGGCATAGGGCCAGACTTGCACGACGGTGTCCCAGATCGGCTGGTTGACCACTTCGTCCAGGTCGACGAACGACCAGCCCTGGTACGGCAGGATGCCCTTCATGTACCAGCCGGCGACGATGGTCTGGCCGATCATCAGCGCCAGCAGGATGTAGCGGCGCAACGAACCGACCCGGCGCCAGCGTGCCGGCGGCAACTCGCGCTTGGGCGGTTGCGGGGCGTTGGTGCGGCCAGTCATGCGCCGCCACATGCGCACCAGGATATTGGTGCGCCAGGGCTCGGGCAGGACCTTGGTACGCTTGATCGGCGGGGCGATCTTCAGGCACAGGCGGCCACCGCCGTCGACGCCGAGCATCTCGGCCTCTTCGAGCTCGGCGGCACTGCCAACCGTCAGACGGGAACCCACCGAAGCCTGGACGGCCTCGGTGGCGCTGGCGGCCGGATCGGCCGCCAGGCGTTGGTGCAGCTCGCTGAAGGAAGAGCAGCTGGCGAGCTCCGCTCGCTGCTCGTCGCTCAGAGGGAGGTGGGCCAGGTACTCGCCAAGCGATTCCGGCCTTGCGCTTGAGTTACTCATCGGCAGGCAACTGATAGCTCCAGGTTTCGGTCAGCACCTTCTCGGTGGTGGCCGGGGCCCCGTTGGTGGACGCCGCGTCGGCGGCTGGTTGCTCGGCAGGCGTCTCGGCCTTCTCGGCCTTGGCATGCTGAGCCTTGGCGTGCTTGGCGGCCGCCTTGTCCTGCTTGGTTTCGGCAGGTTTGGTTTCCTTCGGCGCCTCGACCGGAACATCGCGTACCAGCGCGGCACGCATCTCGGTGGACTTCTTCGGATCCTTGACCTTCAACCGCAGGGTCAGACGCCAGCCCTTGATCTCAGGGTTGTAGCGTAGATTGTTCTCGACCAGCTCGGCATTGTCGCCCACGCTGACCTGGCTGCGCACCGCGGTGTCTTCCGGCAATGCCGCCAGCACCGGGCCGTTGAAGTCGACCAGGAAAGCCACGCTGCCATCGGCCTGACGGATCAGGTTGGCTTGCTTGACGTCACCGGTGGAACGCAGGGTCTGCTTGACCCAGCCGAGGTCCTGGGCCTGGAACTTGGGCTCGCTGATGGTCCAGTGCAGGCGGTAGTTGTACTCGAACGGCTTGCCTGGCTCAGGCAGGGTTTCCGGGCTCCAGAAAGCAACGATGTTGTCGTTGGTCTCGTCGGCGGTCGGAATCTCGACCAGGTCGACGGTACCCTTGCCCCAGTCGCCCTTGGGCTCGATCCAGGTACTTGGACGCTTCTGGTAGTTGTCGTCGAGGTCTTCGAAGTCGCTGAAGGCGCGCTGGCGCTGCATCAGGCCGAAACCACGCGGGTTCTCGACGCTGAAGTTGCTGACTGCCAGGTGTTTCGGATTGTTCAGCGGACGCCACAGCCATTCGCCGTTGCCGGCGTGAATCGACAGGCCTTCGGAGTCATGCAGCGCCGGACGGTAGTTCTGTACCTTCGACGGCTGGTTCGGGCCGAACAGGAAC
>Ga0209371_1000656_pt1 | contig 30128 bp, 27 predicted proteins | sample AgamicAtAmrz_FD_187165 | JGI IMG/M metagenome (GOLD analysis project Ga0209371, IMG submission 187165) | Agave microbial communities from Guanajuato, Mexico - At.Am.rz (SPAdes) (version 2) | ecosystem: Host-associated > Plants > Roots > Rhizosphere | place: Guanajato, Mexico | collected 2012-06-07
GAATTAAACCGTAATGAATTACGTGTTCACCCGTGAGACTTGGTATTCATTTATCGTCCGAGGACGTTAAGAATCCATGTCACCTGAGTGCCCACACAGATTGTCTGATAAATTGTTAAAGAGCAGTTGCGACGCGCTTCAGCGCTCTGTCGCGAGGTGGCGTATATTACGCTTTCCTCTTTCAGAGTCAACCCTGAATTTCAGGATTTTTTCTCTTCCGACTTAACGTCGCTGCAAGCTGTTGTTTGCTTAGCGCCGTGTCGATGGAGGCGCATTATAGGGAGTTCTCCGCACCCCGCAATAGAAAAATGACATAAAAATGACTGACTGCTGCATTCCACAGCAAAAGCCGCCCTTATACGCATTTACACACAGAGTTATCCACAAAGCGGCAAAAGTGGAAAAATTCCCGAGCGTTGCGCAAACGTTTTCGTTACAATGCCCGCGCAAAATTAATCCGCCCTGCCTGGGGTGTTAGCTGAATTTTCCCATAATAAAGACGCGAAAATTCAGCTAACGCTCTCTGTTAAAGTCAAATCCAGGGGATTTACCATGCAACAACGTCGTCCAGTCCGCCGCGCCCTGCTCAGTGTTTCTGATAAGGCCGGTATCGTCGAATTCGCCCAGGCGCTCTCCCAGCGTGGCGTCGAACTGCTCTCTACCGGCGGAACCGCTCGTCTGCTGGCAGATAAAGGCCTGCCGGTGACCGAAGTCTCCGACTACACCGGTTTCCCGGAAATGATGGATGGACGCGTAAAAACCCTGCACCCGAAAGTGCACGGCGGCATTCTCGGCCGTCGCGGCCAGGATGATGACATCATGGCGCAGCACGCCATCGCGCCAATCGATATGGTAGTGGTTAACCTCTATCCCTTCGCCCAGACCGTTGCCCGTGAAGGGTGCTCGCTGGAAGACGCCGTTGAGAATATCGACATTGGCGGCCCGACCATGGTGCGCTCCGCCGCGAAGAACCATAAAGATGTCGCCATCGTGGTTAAGAGCAGCGACTACACCACTATCATTAATGAAATGGATGCCAACGACGGCTCGCTGACGCTGGAAACCCGTTTCGACCTCGCGATCAAAGCCTTTGAGCACACCGCCGCTTACGACAGCATGATCGCCAACTACTTCGGCAGCCTGGTGCCCGCTTATCATGGCGAGAGCAAAGAGCCAGCCGGCCGCTTCCCGCGCACCCTGAACCTGAACTTCATTAAGAAGCAGGATATGCGCTACGGTGAAAACAGCCATCAGCACGCTGCCTTCTATATAGAAGAAGAGATCAAAGAGGCTTCCGTTGCCACCGCGCAGCAGCTGCAGGGCAAAGCACTCTCCTATAACAACATCGCCGATACCGACGCGGCGCTGGAGTGTGTGAAAGAGTTTGATGAGCCCGCCTGCGTGATTGTGAAACACGCCAACCCGTGCGGTGTCGCCGTCGGTGGCTCGATTCTCGAAGCTTACGATCGCGCTTATAAAACCGACCCAACCTCAGCGTTCGGCGGCATTATCGCTTTCAACCGCGAACTGGATGCTGAAACGGCGCAGGCCATTATCTCCCGCCAGTTTGTGGAAGTGATTATCGCCCCATCCGCCACTCAGGAAGCGCTGAGCATTACCGCCGCTAAACAGAACGTCCGCGTACTGGTCTGCGGCCAGTGGGCAGCGCGCGTATCGGGCCTCGATTTCAAACGCGTCAATGGCGGCCTGCTGGTTCAGGATCGCGATCTGGGCATGGTGACCACCAATGAACTGCGCGTGGTCAGCAAGCGCCAGCCGACCGAGCAGGAGCTGCGCGATGCGCTCTTCTGCTGGAAAGTGGCGAAGTTCGTTAAATCCAACGCGATCGTCTATGCCAAAGAGAACATGACCATCGGTATTGGCGCAGGCCAGATGAGCCGCGTCTACTCTGCGAAGATCGCCGGTATCAAAGCCGCTGATGAAGGGCTGGAAGTGCAAGGTTCGGCAATGGCTTCTGACGCCTTCTTCCCGTTCCGTGACGGTATTGATGCCGCCGCCGCTGTCGGTGTGAGCTGCGTTATCCAGCCGGGCGGATCTATCCGCGATGACGAAGTGATTGCCGCCGCCGACGAGCACGGCATCGCGATGATCTTCACCGACATGCGTCACTTCCGCCATTAATCCACGGAGCAGAGAATGAAAGTATTAGTGATTGGTAACGGCGGGCGCGAACACGCGCTGGCCTGGAAAGCGGCGCAGTCACCGCTGGTTGAAACTGTCTTTGTCGCGCCGGGTAACGCAGGCACAGCGCTGGAGCCGACGCTGCAAAACGTGGCGATTAGCGCGACGGATATCCCGGCGCTGGTTAATTTCGCCCAGAGCGAGAAGATCGATCTGACCATCGTCGGCCCGGAAGCGCCGCTGGTGATTGGCGTGGTCGATGCATTTCGCGCGCAGGGGCTGAAAATCTTTGGCCCAACGCAGGGCGCGGCACAGCTGGAGGGCTCAAAAGCCTTCACCAAAGATTTCCTCGCCCGCCACAACATTCCCACGGCGGAGTATCAGAACTTTACCGAGGTAGAACCCGCGCTGGCTTACCTGCGCGAGAAAGGCGCGCCGATTGTCATCAAAGCAGACGGTCTGGCAGCCGGTAAAGGGGTGATTGTCGCCATGACGCTGGAAGAGGCGGAAGCGGCAGTCCACGATATGCTGGCCGGTAACGCCTTTGGCGATGCGGGCCACCGCATTGTGATTGAGGAGTTTCTCGACGGCGAAGAGGCGAGCTTTATTGTGATGGTCGACGGCGAGCATGTGCTGCCAATGGCGACCAGCCAGGATCACAAACGCGTCGGCGACGGCGATACCGGCCCGAATACCGGCGGTATGGGCGCCTACTCCCCAGCGCCGGTGGTGACCGATGAAGTCCACCAGCGGGCAATGGACCAGGTCATCTGGCCAACCGTGCGCGGCATGGCGGCAGAAGGAAATACCTACACCGGTTTCCTCTATGCCGGGCTGATGATCGATAAGCAGGGTAACCCGAAGGTGATCGAGTTCAACTGCCGCTTTGGCGACCCGGAGACGCAGCCGATTATGCTGCGCCTGCAGTCGGACCTGGTCGAGCTCTGCCTGGCAGCCTGTGACGGCAAGCTGGATGAGAAAGTCTCGAAATGGGATGCGCGCGCGTCGCTTGGTGTGGTGATGGCGGCCGGAGGCTATCCGGGCAACTATCGCAATGGGGATCAGATCCACGGTCTGCCGTTAGAAGAGGTTGCGGACGGGAAAGTGTTCCACGCCGGTACCACGCTTGCTGACGACGATCGGGTGCTGACCAACGGCGGACGCGTGCTGTGCGTGACCGCGCTCGGTGACACCGTTGCTGAAGCGCAGCAGCGCGCTTACGCCCTGATGACCGATATCCACTGGGATGGCAGCTTTAGCCGCAACGATATTGGTTACCGCGCGATTGCCCGCGAACAGGGCAGCAAGTAGCGCGCGCTCCACGCCGGTGGGATTTTGCTTACCCGGCCTTCAGAAGACCTGTAATTGCCGGATGGCGCTCCGCTTATCCGGCCTACAAAACCGTGGCGTTGGTATTGCCGGATGGCGCTCCGCTTATCCGGCCTACAAAACCGTGCCGTGGTCATTGCCGGGTGGTGATTCGCTTACCCGGCCTACGGAACACACCTCACTGTCGTGAAAGCGCTTTTCGTAGGCCCGATAAGGCATCGCCGCCATCGGGCAACACACCGATGGCACCAACGCTAAAAGTTCTTCTCCGTCGGCTGCCAGTGACAGAAATCCTCATTTGCCACCAGCAACAGCTGCGCGCCTTCCGGCGCTTCCAGCCACGCCACGCTCACCGCCAGCGACGAACGGCTCTGGCGCTGCGCAATATGGTTTAACGCCCACGTATCAAGCTCTGGCTTCACGGTCTGCCCTTCGCAGGTCTGTACCGTGTTATTTGCCTGCCAGCGCCCCTGGCGCAGCACCACCCGTCCCTGACGCAGCGCATCGCTGGTCTGGCGGATCTGCTCGGCGCGGTAGCGATACAGCGCTATCTGGTCACTGGAGAGCTGCTGCTTCTGGCCGTCCACTTCGCGCTGCATAAAGCTCAACTCGCCGCGATCGTCGAAACGCACGCGAATATGCTCAGGCGGTTTGGCGTAGATATTGAGTTCAATAAGGGTGAGCGCATCGCCTTGCCAGCGATACTCAGCTAAAGAGGTGTTCCCGCGGTGCCACGGGCTAAATGCGGAGAGCAGATGGGTCTCACCGCCTGAATCTTTACGCCAGATGCGTATTGCGCCCTGATCGCCGGCGAAACCGCTGGCGGTAAAGGGCGGCAATGACGAATCGTGGCTACAGGCGGCAAGCAGCAGTGCGCCGACCAGCAAAAGCGGGCGACGCCAGTATGACAAAAGGGGCGTTACCGCCCCTTCGACAAAACTGTTCACTGCCATGCTGTCTTACTTAACAGCGTCTTTCAGTGCTTTGCCAGAAACAAATGCCGGCACGTTAGCTGCGGCGATTTTGATTTCTTTACCGGTCTGCGGGTTGCGGCCAGTACGCTCAGCGCGGTGGTTCACTTTGAAAGTGCCGAAACCAACCAGTTGTACCGCATCGCCTTCTTTCAGAGACTCAGTAATGGCAGCCAGGGTGGATTCCAGTGCAGCTTTCGCTTGCGCTTTAGACAGATCAGCCTTGTCTGCAATTACATCAATCAGTTGAGTCTTGTTCATAAGTTATCCTTTCAATGTGTTTATCGCTTGCTAAGCATCGAGTGCGACGGAAATGCCTCAAAAGCACTCTCCTGCATACACGCACCGATAGCCACTTTTTTTCGCCCCCCAAATGTAGACCAGACGGGGGTCAGAAGGGAAGCCTTCAGGCGCGACAAAACAGGCCTTAAATCACGTTTTATTGTCTCATTGCTGCAAATTTATACCGATATTACTCTCGCCAGCCTCGCGCAGGTCTGCGCGCAAGCCTTTGATCAGGTCAATATCACGCTCTTCGCAGGCGGCCAAAAGGCGGAAAATCTCCCATTGGATATCCCATTCCTGCTCTACCGCGGGGTTGAGACCCAGCTCTTCATCGGTCATTTCGCGGCCCTGCTGCGTCATTTCCAGCATCGCGACAGTGGTGATCGAGGTCTTACTGACCTCAATGGCGTGTTCCAGCGTTTCACCGCTCAGACGCGAATGAATCAACTCGCTCAGCGCGACACAGGCGTCAATCGCCGGGTAGACACCGTAGAGATCGTAATCCTCTGCGGCGGGGATCCCCTCTTCCAGCTTCTCAAGCTGGCTGTCGAAATTGACCTTCGCATCTTTGACGGTCTCTGTTTCCCACACCAGGTCAAGGATACGGCGATAGAGCTGCGCATCGCCAAAGCCGGTCTGGCGGCAGAACAGCGCATAGTTGGGGTACATGCGCTCGCACAGACAGGCCATGAAAACAACGTGCTGCCAGCTTTCCTGCTTTTCCAGTCGCAGATGAATCGGGTTTTGTAACATGATCGCTTCTCAAAAACGGTAATGCGCCGCAGTTTACCCGATATCGCGCTGAATTGCCTGCCATCGCGCAAAGGCGGGGCGACCCGATGCCACGGCGTCTGCCCAGCGCGTTGGCTCTGGCAAGCGGTAGCCCTTCATGCAGCGCTGCACCCACGCCAGCGCGGTATCCTGGCTGACGCGATGGCCGGTAGCGACAAAGAGCGGATTACAGCGCGCTTTACTGCGCCATACCCACGCCAGCTGTTCGCCTTTATCCATCAGCGGCGATAGCGCACCGGGCGCATCGGCCAGCGGTTCGAACTTCCCGCACAGCCGTTTTTTCGCCACGCCGATGGTCGGCACATCCACCAGCAGGCCAAAATGGCTGGCAACGCCAAGACGACGCGGGTGGGAGATCCCATGCCCGTCGACAAAGAGTAAATCGGGTTTTTGCGACAGCATCTCCCACGCCGCCAGCAGCGCGGGATACTCACGAAATGAGAGGAAGCCGGGAATATAGGGCATGGTGGTGGCGATACGCGCCACCTGATACTCAACCAGCTCCAGCGAAGGCCAGGTGAGCAGCACCATTGCCGCCCGCGTCACTTCGCCACCCTGCTCGAAACCGACATCCGCCCCGCCGATCAACGTCGGCGGATCTTTATCAAGACGATCCTCGCGGATCACGGAAGAGGCCAGTTCAAGTTGTTGTGCGCGTAGCGACGCGAGATCCATATTCACTCCTTATTGATGCCAGGGGGCCGACAGACGGTGAACCGCCTCGACAAAAACTCCTGCATGTTCTGGTGGCACATCCTGATGGATGCCGTGACCGAGGTTAAACACATGGCCTTCGCCTTTGCCAAAGCCAGAGAGAATTGTAGACACTTCTTCCTCAATGCGTGCAGGCGCGGCATAAAGCATGGAGGGGTCCATGTTGCCCTGCAGCGCCACCTTGTCGCCAACGCGACGGCGCGCATCGCCAATATCGGTGGTCCAGTCGAGGCCGAGCGCGTCGCAGCCCGTCGCCGCCATCGCTTCCAGCCACTGGCCGCCGCCTTTAGTAAACAGGGTCACCGGCACGCGACGCCCTTCATTTTCACGCAGCAGGCCATCGACGATTTTATGCATGTAGTAGAGCGAAAACTGCTGGTAGTCACGCCCGGTCAGCACGCCGCCCCAGGTGTCGAAAATCATCACCGACTGCGCGCCCGCGCGGATCTGCGCGTTGAGATAGGAGGTGACGCTCTGCGCCAGCTTATCCAGCAGCGCATGCAGCACCAGCGGCTCGGCGTACATCATCTTTTTGATTTTAGTGAACGCTTTACTGCTGCCGCCTTCAATCATGTAGGTCGCCAGCGTCCACGGGCTGCCGGAGAAACCAATCAGAGGCACTTCGCCTTGCAGCTCACGGCGGATAGTACGCACGGCGTTCATCACGTAACCCAGCTCATCTTCCGGGTCCGGCACGGGCAGCTTGTCCACGTCCGCTTTGCAGGTGATGGGATGGCTAAAACGCGGCCCTTCACCGGCTTCGAAATAGAGCCCCAGCCCCATCGCGTCCGGCACCGTCAGGATATCGGAGAAGAGGATCGCCGCATCCAGCTTGTAGCGGCGCAGAGGTTGCATCGTCACCTCACAGGCCAGCTCCGCATTGCGGCACAGCGACATAAAATCGCCGGCTTGCGCACGGGTTGCCTTATATTCCGGCAAATAGCGGCCTGCCTGGCGCATCATCCATACCGGCGTCATATCTACTGGCTGGCGCTGAAGCGCGCGCAGGTAACGATCGTTTTTCAGTTCGGTCATTGTCAGTTCCTCAAGCGTCAGGCCGCCAGTATATACACCTTATTCGCTCTCTGCCCGACACATCGCCACGGTATCCTCGATCAGGCGGCGTGCGACAGTACCCGGCGGCGGAAGCAGCGGCAGGTCGTCATAGCGATACCAGCCAGCGTCGATCAGCTCTTTGGTATCAATGACGATCTCACCGCTCTCATACTCGGCCATAAACGCAGTCATTAATGATTGCGGGAAGGGCCACGGCTGAGAGGTGACATATCGCAGGTTCTTGATTTTAATCCCGCTCTCCTCCATCACCTCGCGCGCTACCGCCTGCTCCAGCGTCTCGCCGACTTCAACAAATCCGGCCAGCACGGTATACACGCCATTGCGATGACGCGTATGCTGGGCAAGTAGCAGGCTGTCATCGCGGCGAATAGCGACAATAATGCAGGGGGCAATTTGTGGATAGTAACGTTCCCGGCAGTGGTCGCAGAGCATCGCCCACTCGGTTTTACTGGGGTGCATGGTGTGCCCGCAGTAGCCGCAAAACTTATGCGATCGGTAAAACTCGGCCAGCTGTACGCCGCGCCCGGCTAACTGGAACAGCGCGGTATCCTGATCGATCAGTAAACGTACCGATCCCATCTCGTGGGAGCGCTGTTGGCGAACAAGCCAGACGCTCTCTCCCTGCCATTCGCCGATAATTTGCGCGGGTTGACCCACAAGATCGAAATTTCCTGCCTCTCCATGTGGTAATTCTCCAGCGGGCAACCATAATTTTTGTTCATGGCTGACTATCCACCAGCCACGGTGATGAGCTTCAAGAGTTTGTACCATTGCGCGACCTTAGCTTCACTGGCATGTTATTAACATTATTATTACATCATTTTTAATCTTACATTTTGCGGAGTCATTTATGCTGAACCAGTTAGAAAGCCTGACAGAACGACTGGGGGGAAGTAACAAGCTTATCGATTTCTGGCTCAACGAACGTAAGCAACTTCTCATCTCCTATTACAACCTGGTGGGAATCAAGCCGGGCAAAGGGTCGTACATGCAGCTTAACGAAAAAGCGCTGGATGATTTTTGCCATAACTTGGTTGAATACCTTTCCGCCGGTCATTTCACTATTTATGAACGCATCATCAATGAAATGGAAGGCGCCAGCCCACTTTTAGCGGCGACTCAGCTCTATCCGCAGCTGGAAGCCAATACCGTTGAAATCATGAAACATTATGATTCCAGCCTTGAACAGTCCATCGATGATGACAACTGTCTGGAGTTCCAGCAGGCTCTCTCAGACATCGGTGAAGCGCTGGCGGCGCGTTTTACGCTGGAAGATCAGCTGATCACGCTGGCGTTCGATAACCACCTCAGCGAAAGCGCCAATGATGAAACCGGGATGGCGCGCCCGGCTTGAGTTCTTAGCCATTAACGCGTAGTTTAAAAAACTGTCCCCCGCTTCGGGCGGGGGTTTTTCTTGTCGGAGTGCCACTCTTTTACACCCACGCTTTCTGAAAGCTGAGGTGTAAAAAGGCTGAGACCGTTAATTCGGGATCCGCGGAACCTGATCAGGCTAATACCTGCGAAGGGAACAAGAGTAATCCATCCACAACACCACCCTTACGGGCGGTTTGCTGCCATTACTCCATCCGTCGTCTGACAAGCCATCTCCTTTAACACTGGAATGAGCTATGTCTACTACTCAACGTTCACGCCGTGAACAACGCGCAAAGGCGCAACACTTTATCGATACGCTGGAAGGCACCGCTTTCCCCAACTCTCGCCGCATTTACCTCACCGGCTCACAGCCCGATATTCGCGTGCCAATGCGTGAAATCCAGCTCAGCCCAACGCTGGTCGGCGGTGCCAAAACCGCACCGCAGTATGAAGAGAACGAGGCGGTGCCGGTGTATGACACCTCTGGTCCGTATGGCGATCCGGCGATTACCATCGATGTGCAGCAGGGTCTGGCTAAGCTGCGCGCAGCGTGGATCGCGGCGCGTGATGACAGCGAAGCGCTGGACCAGCGCAGTTCTGCCTATACCAACCAACGCCTGGCGGATGATGGCCTTGATGCCTTGCGTTTTAACGGCCTGCTGACGCCGCGTCGCGCCAAAGCGGGTAAATGCGTGACGCAGCTGCACTATGCCCGTTTGGGCATCATTACCCCCGAAATGGAATTTATCGCCCTGCGCGAAAATATGGGGCGCGAGCGCATTCGCAGTGAAGTATTGCGTCGCCAGCACCCTGGAGAAGGGTTTGGCGCGCGGCTGCCGGAGAACATTACGCCGGAGTTTGTCCGCGCTGAAGTGGCGGCGGGCCGGGCCATCATTCCCGCCAACATCAACCATCCAGAATCAGAGCCGATGATCATTGGCCGCAACTTCCTGGTGAAAGTGAACGCCAATATCGGTAACTCTGCCGTCACCTCGTCGATTGAAGAAGAAGTGGAGAAGCTAGTGTGGTCAACCCGCTGGGGCGCGGATACGGTGATGGATCTCTCTACCGGTCGCTACATTCATGAAACCCGCGAGTGGATCCTGCGTAACAGCCCGGTGCCGATCGGCACCGTTCCGATCTACCAGGCGCTGGAGAAGGTCAACGGGATCGCCGAAGATCTCAGTTGGTCAGTATTCCGCGACACCCTGCTGGAGCAGGCGGAACAGGGGGTTGACTACTTCACCATCCATGCCGGTGTACTGCTGCGCTTTGTGCCAATGACCGCGCAACGCCTGACGGGCATTGTCTCGCGCGGCGGCTCGATCATGGCGAAGTGGTGCCTTTCGCACCATCAGGAGAACTTCCTCTACACCCATTTCCGCGAGATCTGCGAGATTTGCGCCGCCTACGACGTCTCTCTCTCTTTGGGAGACGGCCTGCGCCCGGGATCGATTCAGGACGCCAATGACGAAGCGCAATTCGCCGAGCTGCATACGCTGGGTGAACTGACCAAAATCGCCTGGGAGTATGACGTGCAGGTGATGATTGAAGGCCCCGGCCATGTGCCAATGCAGATGATCCGCCGCAATATGACCGAAGAGCTGGAGAGCTGCCACGAAGCGCCCTTCTACACTCTGGGGCCGCTCACCACCGATATCGCGCCGGGTTATGACCATTTCACCTCCGGCATCGGCGCGGCAATGATTGGCTGGTTTGGCTGCGCGATGCTCTGCTATGTCACGCCGAAAGAGCACCTCGGCTTGCCGAACAAAGAGGATGTCAAACAGGGGCTGATTACCTACAAAATCGCCGCCCACGCTGCGGATCTGGCCAAAGGCCACCCTGGCGCGCAGATCCGCGATAACGCCATGTCGAAAGCGCGATTTGAGTTCCGCTGGGAAGATCAGTTTAACCTCGCCCTCGACCCTTTCACCGCCCGCGCCTATCACGATGAAACCCTGCCCCAGGAGTCGGGCAAAGTGGCGCACTTCTGCTCCATGTGCGGGCCGAAATTCTGCTCGATGAAGATTTCGCAGGAGGTGCGTGATTACGCCGCCGCGCAGAGTATTGACGCGGGCATGGCGGATAAAGCCAGCGACTTCCGCGCCCGCGGCGGGGAGATCTACCTGAAACAGGAGGAGGTGTAATGTACCAGCCTGATTTCCCACCGGTGCCCTTTCGCCTCGGGCTCTATCCGGTGGTCGATAGCGTAGAGTGGATCGCCCGTCTGCTGGATGCAGGCGTGCGTACCGTGCAACTGCGGATCAAAGATAAGCGCGATGAAGAGGTGGAAGCGGACGTGATAGCCGCCATTGCTCTTGCGCGCCGTTACAACGCGCGGCTGTTTATCAATGACTACTGGCGGCTGGCGATCAAACACCGGGCCTACGGCGTGCATCTCGGTCAGGAGGATCTGACCACTACCGACTTAACCGCCATTCGCCAGGCCGGGCTGCGGCTCGGCCTCTCAACCCATGATGATATGGAAATTGATGTCGCGCTGGCGGCACGCCCCTCCTATATCGCCCTCGGGCACGTCTTCCCGACGCAGACCAAGCAGATGCCCTCCGCTCCGCAGGGGCTGGCAATGCTTACGCGCCATGTTGCGCGGCTCGGCGACTACCCGACAGTGGCAATTGGCGGCATCAGCCTTTCGCGCGCGCCGGAGGTGCTGGCAACGGGCGTCGGCAGCATCGCCGTAGTGAGCGCCATTACCCAGGCGGATGAGTGGCAGCAGGCCACGCGGCAGCTGCTGGATCTCGCGGGGGTGGGCGATGAATGATCACGACTTTATGCGCTACAGCCGCCAGATCTTGCTGGAGGAGATCGCCATCGCCGGGCAGCAGAAGCTGCTCGACAGCCGGGTATTGATTGTCGGCCTTGGTGGTCTTGGCGCGCCGGCCACCGCCTACCTGGCGGGCGCGGGTGTCGGCATGCTGGTGCTGGTAGATGATGACGCCGTGCACCTGAGCAACCTGCAACGGCAGATCCTCTTTACCTCGCGCGATATCAACCAACCCAAAGCCACGGTGACGGCAGAGCGGCTGCATCAGCTGAACCCGGAGATTGAACTGGTTTCTCTCTCACAGCGGCTCAGCGGCGACGCGCTGCTTGAAGAGGTGTCACGCGCCGATGTGGTGCTCGATTGCAGCGATAACATGCAGACTCGCCAGGCGATTAACGCCGCCTGCGTGGCGCGCAACACGCCGCTGGTGTCTGCCAGCGCCGTCGGTTTTGGCGGCCAGTTGCTGGTGCTCACCCCGCCCTGGGAGCAGGGCTGCTACCGCTGTTTGTGGCCCGACGAGCGCGAGCCGGAACGCAACTGCCGCACGGCGGGCATTCTCGGCCCGGTGGTCGGCATCATGGGAGCGATGCAGGCACTCGAAGCGATCAAGCTGTTAACCGGCATGCAGACGGCGCAGGGAGAGTTGCGGCTGTTTGACGCCCGCACCAACCTGTGGCGCACCCTCGCGCTGCAACGCGCCAGCGCCTGCCTGGTCTGCGGAGGGCATCATGCAGATTCGCGTTAATGATGAACCGATGACCTGCGCGCCAGCGCTCAGTGTTACCGACCTGCTTAAGGAGCTTGAACAGTTAAAGCCGGGCGTCGCGCTGGCGCTAAACGAGGCGATTCTGCCGCGCGAGCGCTGGGAAGAACAACAGTTGCAGGATGGCGATCGCATCCTGCTGTTTCAGGTTATCGCAGGGGGTTGAGATGGTACGTATTGCAGATAAAACCTTTTCTTCACGCCTCTTTACCGGCACGGGGAAATTCGCCACACCGCAACTGATGGTGGAGTCGATTCAGGCAGCGGGCAGCGAGCTGGTGACGCTGGCGATGAAGCGCGTCGATTTACGCCAGCGCAATGACGCTATTTTGCAGCCGCTGACAGACGCGGGCGTCACCCTGCTGCCGAACACCTCCGGCGCGAAAAATGCCGAAGAGGCGATCTTTGCCGCGCAACTGGCACGAGAAGCGCTGGGCACACACTGGCTGAAGCTGGAGATCCACCCCGATGCGCGCTGGCTGCTGCCGGACCCTATCGAAACCCTGCGCGCGGCAGAGAAGTTGGTGCAAAGCGGGTTTGTGGTGCTGCCCTACTGCGGCGCAGATCCGGTGTTATGCAAACGGCTGGAAGAGGTGGGGTGCGCAGCGGTAATGCCGCTCGGCGCGCCGATTGGCTCGAATCAGGGGCTGGAGACCCGCGCCATGCTGGAGATCATCATTGAGCAGGCCAGCGTGCCGGTGGTGGTAGATGCTGGCATCGGTGCGCCAAGCCACGCCGCGCTGGCGCTGGAGATGGGCGCGGATGCGGTGCTGGTCAACACCGCCATCGCCGTCGCGGACGACCCGATCGCCATGGCGCGCGCATTTCGCCTGGCAGTGGAAGCCGGGGCGCTGGCGCGTCGAGCCGTACCGGGCGCTCGCCAACACTACGCCGCGGCCACCAGCCCGCTGACCGGCTTTCTGGAGACGCTGCAATGAACACCTTTACCGACCGCTGGCGGCAGCTGAACTGGGATGATATCCGTCTGCGTATTCACAGCAAGACGACCGCCGATGTCGAACGCGCGCTTAACGCCCGGCAAGTGACCCGCGACGATATGATGGCGCTGCTCTCCCCGGCGGCCAGCGAGCTGCTGGAGCCGCTGGCGCAAAAAGCGCAGCGCCTCACCCGCCAGCGCTTTGGCAACACCGTCAGTTTCTATGTCCCGCTCTATCTGTCGAATCTCTGCGCCAATGACTGCACCTATTGCGGTTTCTCCATGAGCAACCATTTGAAGCGCAAAACGCTGGATGAGGAGGAGATCGCCCGCGAGTGCGCTGCCCTGCGTGAACTGGGGTTTGAGCATCTGCTGCTGGTCACCGGCGAGCATCAGGGAAAAGTGGGGATGGACTATTTTCGCCGCCATTTCCCCGCTATTCGCCGCCAGTTCGCCTCATTGCAGATGGAAGTTCAGCCGCTTTCTGAAGAGGAGTATCGCGAGCTAAAAGGGCTTGGGCTGGATGGCGTGATGGTATACCAGGAGACCTACCACGAGGCGCAGTATGCCCGGCATCATCTGCGCGGCAAAAAGCAGGACTTTTTCTGGCGGCTGGAGACGCCGGATCGCCTTGGCCGCGCCGGGATCGACAAGATCGGCCTTGGCGCGTTGATGGGGTTATCCGATAGCTGGCGCGTCGACTGCTATATGGTGGCGGAGCATCTGCTCTGGTTACAGCAGCACTACTGGCAGAGCCGCTACTCGGTATCGTTTCCTCGCCTGCGCCCCTGTGCGGGCGGAATCGAGCCGGCGTCAATAATGGACGAGAAACAACTGGTACAGACCATCTGCGCGTTTCGCCTACTGGCACCGGATACCGAACTGTCGCTGTCGACGCGGGAATCGCCCCACTTTCGCGATCATGTTATTCCGCTCGCCATCAATAATGTCAGCGCCTTTTCCAAAACGCAGCCCGGCGGCTATGCCGACGATCACCCGGAGCTGGAGCAGTTCTCGCCCCATGATGGACGACGCCCGCAGGTGGTCGCCGATGCGCTGATCGCCCGTGGCCTGCAACCGGTGTGGAAAGACTGGGATAGCTGGCTGGGACGTGTGCCGCAAAAAAAGAGTAATACGCTGATAAACGGTTAATTTTCTTGCGGCCTGTTACGTAAAGTGAAATTCGGGCGCTGGCACCACAGCGCCCGCTGCGGCAACCTTGCTTCGTCAGCGTACACTGACCGGAGCGGGCGCCGTTCCCCTCTCCCGCTCCGCCCCCCCCTTTGGCAGGTACGCTGCTTATCACACTGAAAAACAGCGCGGCCAACAGGAGTCATGCAAGGAGTGAAATGAAGTGATGTCAGGTTGTAACCGGTTTCACATTCGCTGCCCTTTCTTTGTGATGCCAGACACACAATCGCCGTAAAGCGGTTGTTGAAGTCAACGCCGACGGATAATTATCAATAATCCCATCAACACCGAGGCTGACTATGAAAAACATCGTTTTATGCTGTGCAGCAGGTATGTCCACCAGCATGTTGGTGCAACGAATGAAAGACGCGGCGCAAAAGAAAGGCGTCGAGGTCACCATCAAAGCGGTTCCTGTTGCGGACTTTAAAGATGAGATTGCAACGGCAGATATCGTGTTGCTGGGGCCGCAGGTAAAGTATGAGCAGGCAAAACTGCAGGCGCAGGCCGAGCCGCTGGGCAAGAAGGTGGCGGTAATCGATATGATGGATTACGGCATGATGAAAGGCGATGTCGTACTGGAAAAAGCCCTTAAGCTGCTGGAGTAAGCGCGTGGAAGAGTTAGAAACCATCATTATGGAACTGCTGGTCAACGCCGGTGCGGCGCGCAGCCAGGCACTGACCGCGCTGCAGATGGCGCGCAAAGGCGACTTCGACGACGCGGAAAAAGCAATGGAGGAGTCCCGTGAATTTGTGAAAGCGGCGCACAAGATCCAGACCCAGCTAATCGGTCTGGACGAAGGCACCGGTAAACTGCCGGTCAACCTGATCACCGTTCACTCACAGGACCACCTGATGAACGCAATGGTCATCCAGGACCTGGCCGATGACCTGATTGAGATCTACCGCAGGCTTCCGCCGCGCGGGTAATATTCGCTTCAGCACCTGTGTAGACGCTCGCTTTGCCGGGCGTTTTTTTATTGCTGCCAAAACGGTGAGGTGTATTCCGCGCCGTTTTATGGCACAACATGGCATTCGCCGATCGTAATCACCACCGCAGGTGCCTGATGCCCGCCATTCCCGTTCCGTTTTATACCCTCTCCCTGCTACTGATGCTGCTGGCGAAGGTCTGGCTACAACGTCCTTCCGGTTATCGCACCCTCGCCACGTTTATCACCGGCTGTGCGCTACTGGTGCTGATGACGGCGCTGCGCTGGCAATTTGATGCGCTAATTTTGCGACACCTACAGTCAATACTGGCGATTGCGCTACCGCCGCTGGCATGGCGCTGTTTTGCCCGCGTCACCGATCAAAGCCGTACCGCTGAACGCCTTGCCTCGCTGCTGCCGCCTGCCATCGCACTGGCGCTGAACCTGATTGCGCCAATCGCTACTGATATTGTGCTGATGCTGCTCTACATCGGTTACGGTGGCGCACTAATTTGGACCGCTTATCGCGGCGCGGATGTCTTTGTGCTGACCCGGCTAACTGATGCGCGCAGCACCTCGGTAATGGCCTTTCTCGCCGGGGCGTTTCTCTGCTTTAGCGGCCTGACCGATGTGGCGATTATGCTCGACTTCGCCTGGTATAACGGCTTGCAGGCCCCGCGCCTTGTCGCCCTCTCGCAGGCGATACTGCTGCCGTTTATCTGTCTCGCCATTCTCTCCAGCGGCAAGAAAATCCCCGCAACTGAAGAGACAGCGCTGATACCACCAGCCGATGTACAAAGCGTGGAGCGGGATAGCGATCTGGTTACCCTCTGCGAAAAGCTGGAGGCGCGCCTGCGTGAACAGCAGCTGTTTCTCAATAGCGACCTGACCCTCGATCTGCTGGCGCGAAAATGGGTGATCCCTGCCCGCCAGATTTCGCGGGCCGTCAATGCGGTGCGCGGCTGCAATGTCTCACAGTGGATTAACGGCTTTCGCATTCACTATGCCCAACACCTGCTACTCACCACCGATGCGCCCATCACCAGCATCATGCTCGACGCTGGCTTTGCCACCAAATCGAACTTCAACCGCGAGTTTGTGCGTATCAGCGGCGTGAGCCCGACGGTGTTTCGCCGCGCGGCGGGTAATCCAGCGCCTGTTGCAGAAAAGCCGTGATCGTGTCGCTAAGTTGCTGATGAATGTCAGCCCGGCTTAGCGCGCCGCCATCATCACACACGATCCCATCGCCCGGGTCCTGCGCCTCAATCAGCGCCTTCGCGCCGGGCTTGCAGAGCTGCATAAAGCTGAAGTGGGTTGCGCCCGCGACACTTTGCGCCTGCTGCTTCGCCGCCGGAATGTCGTGTTGCAGATAGCCGGACTCCAGCCGGGCCGGCAACTCGACGCTGTCGACCTGCGCAGAGAGGATCAGCACTGGCACATTCAGTTGCGCGAGGCTCTCCGGTGTAAACCCGCGCGCCAGCCCCAAATCCAGCGAAACAACGGCTTTGATCAGTGGCTCGCGCTGGCTCTCCATCAACGGAGCCGATGCCTCAGCACGATTGATGCCGAGGGTCGGGATGAGCTTACAGCCCGACAGCACGGGATGGCTTTTACAATCGGTTTGAAAACGCCCGGCGTCGAAGCGCGCGCCTGCCAGCTCCATCACCGTCCAGCCCCCCAGCGAGTGGCCAATCGCAGCAATGCGTCGGGTATCAACCTGACCAGCAATAGCAGGATCGCCAATCAGGTCATTCATTACGCGGCGCAGATCGCGCGGGCGTTGCCAGAGCTGCCAGGCATCCTGCTGCGCTTTATTGCGGGTGGTGGTGCCCGGATGATCGGGCGCGGCGACGATATACCCCTGCGCCGCCATGCGTTGTGCCAGCCAGTTCAGGTTGCGCCAGTTGCCGCCGTAACCGTGTGAAAGCAGCAATAAGGGATGTTTGCCAGCAGCAGGCTGGGCGTTAAGCAGCGCTGTGGTGCCGACAAAAACCGGGTTGTCGCCCACCGTTTCCGGGGTGCCGGTTTGTGTAGTGGGATACCAGACGGCGATATCAAGCGGGCGGGCTTTATCCTCTTGCAGATGTATCTGGCGGAAGGCGGTGTCGGCATGGGTTATGCCGCTCAGAAGGAGCGTAAAACAGAGAATGAGTGTGCGTAGGGACATCATGCGTTCCTGATGGGTTAACAGAACGCTGAGTGTGCCCGTCCCTTGTGCAGCGGGCGTCCTGAAACGCGATCGAGGACCGGTTTAGCGGATTTCAGGCATAAAAAAACCCGCCGAAGCGGGTTTTTATGACGAGAAACGATTACTCGTTGTCGGAACCGCCCAGACCTGCGTTCAGCAGTTCTGCGAGGCTCGCGGACGCGTCTTCCGCAGTGACCTGCGGTGCTGCCGGCAGTTCGCCAGCGGCGCGACGGCGCATACGATCCTGGTGGTACGCATAACCGGTACCGGCCGGGATCAGACGACCCACGATAACGTTCTCTTTCAGACCGCGCAGTTCGTCGCGTTTGCCCGCAACGGCTGCTTCGGTAAGCACACGAGTCGTCTCCTGGAACGATGCCGCGGAGATGAAGGACTCGGTCGCCAGAGACGCTTTGGTGATACCCAGCAGATCGCGTGCATAGGTTGCACTGATTTTGCCGTTCGATTCGAGATCGCGGTTAGCAATCTTGACGCGAGAGTATTCAACCTGCTCGCCTTCCAGGAACTCGGAGCTGCCCGCGTTCACGATGGTGGCTTTACGCAGCATCTGACGAACGATAACTTCGATGTGCTTATCGTTGATCTTAACGCCCTGCAGACGGTAAACGTCCTGTACTTCGTTGGTGATATAACGCGTTACCGCGTGTACGCCACGAAGACGCAGAATGTCGTGCGGTGCTTCCGGACCGTCGGAAACCACGTCACCACGCTCTACACGTTCACCTTCAAACACGTTGAGCTGACGCCATTTCGGGATCATCTCTTCGTACGGATCGCTACCGTCAACCGGCGTGATCACCAGACGGCGTTTCCCTTTGGTCTCTTTACCGAAGGAAATAATACCGCTGATTTCAGCCAGGATTGCCGGCTCTTTCGGACGACGTGCTTCGAACAGGTCCGCAACGCGCGGCAGACCACCGGTAATATCCTTGGTACCGCCGGATTCCTGCGGAATACGTGCCAGGGTGTCACCGGAGCTGATCTGTACGCCATCTTCCAGCTGAACAATCGCTTTACCCGGCAGGAAGTACTGGGCAGGCATATCGGTGCCTGGGATCAGTACGTCGTTGCCATTGGCATCAACGATTTTCAGTGCCGGACGCAGGTCTTTACCGCCAGCGGTACGCTCTGCAGAGTCCAGAACCACCAGCGAAGAGAGGCCGGTCAGTTCGTCGGTCTGACGGGTAATCGTCTGACCATCGATCATGTCGGTAAAGCGGATGAAACCAGCCACTTCGGTGATTACCGGCATGGTGTGCGGATCCCAGTTTGCAACGGTTTCACCGCCGGCAACCTGCTCGCCATCACCCTTCGCCATCACCGCACCGTAAGGCACTTTATAGCTCTCTTTGGTACGACCGAATTCGTCGATCAGTTTCAGCTCAGTGTTACGGGAGGTGACCACCAGCTTACCGCTGGAGTTAACAACCGACTTCGCATTGCTCAGACGGATGCTACCTTTGTTTTTCACCTGGATGCTGGATTCAGCAGCCGCACGCGATGCCGCACCACCGATGTGGAACGTACGCATCGTCAGCTGTGTACCCGGCTCACCGATGGACTGTGCTGCGATAACGCCGATTGCTTCACCTTTGTTGATGATGTGGCCACGCGCCAGGTCACGACCATAGCAGTGGGCGCACACACCAAAGTCGGTGTCGCAGGATACAACGGAACGCACTTTCACGGAGTCGACAGAGTTCGCTTCCAGCAGGTCACACCACTGTTCGTGCAGCAGCGTGTTGCGCGGAACCAGAATGTCTGCGGTGCCCGGCTTCAGAATGTCTTCAGCGGTCACACGACCCAGAACGCGATCGCGCAGCGGCTCTTTAACGTCGCCACCTTCGATAACCGGCGTCATGGTGATCCCTTCGAGGGTGCCACAATCGTCTTCGGTTACAACCAGATCCTGTGCCACGTCAACCAGACGACGGGTCAGGTAACCGGAGTTCGCGGTTTTCAGTGCGGTATCCGCCAGACCTTTACGCGCACCGTGCGTGGAGATGAAGTACTGGAGTACGTTCAGACCTTCACGGAAGTTCGCGGTGATCGGCGTTTCGATGATGGAGCCATCCGGCTTCGCCATCAGACCACGCATACCAGCAAGCTGACGAATCTGGGCTGCAGAACCACGCGCACCGGAGTCGGCCATCATGTAGATGCTGTTAAAGGAAACCTGCTGCTCTTCAACGCCGTCACGGTTAATAACGGTTTCAGTCTGCAGGTTATCCATCATCGCTTTGGATACGCGATCGTTCGCCGCGGCCCAAATATCGATAACTTTGTTATAGCGTTCGCCCGCGGTGACCAGACCAGACTGGAACTGCTCCTGGATCTCAGCAACTTCGGCTTCCGCTTCGGAGATGATCTCGTGTTTCTTCTCCGGGATGACCATGTCATCGATACCAACGGATGCACCTGAACGCGCTGCATAAGCAAAGCCGGTGTACATCGTCTGGTCAGCGAAGATAACGGTCGGCTTCAGACCCAGAATGCGGTAACAGGTGTTCAGCATTTTGGAGATCGCTTTCTTGCCCAGCGCCTGGTTGACGATGGAGAAAGGCAGACCTTTCGGTACGATCATCCACAGAATGGCACGGCCAACGGTCGTGTCTTTCAGGCTGGTGGTCGCAACGAACTCGCCGTTAGCATCTTTTTCATATTCGGTGATACGCACTTTAACGCGCGCATGCAGAGAGGCCAGGCCAGCGCGGTAAATACGCTCAGCTTCTTTCGGGCCAGTCAGCACCATGCCTTCGCCTTTGGCGTTAACACAGTCACGGGTCATGTAGTACAGACCCAGTACAACGTCCTGAGACGGAACGATGATAGGTTCGCCGTTCGCCGGAGACAGAATGTTGTTGGTAGACATCATCAGCGCACGCGCTTCCAGCTGGGCTTCCAGCGTCAGCGGTACGTGAACAGCCATCTGGTCACCATCGAAGTCGGCGTTGTATGCCGCACAAACCAGCGGGTGCAGCTGGATCGCTTTACCTTCGATCAGTACCGGTTCAAACGCCTGGATACCCAGACGGTGCAGTGTTGGTGCACGGTTCAGCAGTACCGGGTGTTCGCGGATAACTTCGTCCAGGATATCCCAAACGACAGCTTCTTCGCGCTCAACCATTTTCTTCGCGGCTTTGATGGTGGTGGCGAGGCCACGCAGTTCCAGCTTGCCGTAAATGAACGGTTTGAACAGCTCCAGCGCCATTTTCTTCGGCAGACCGCACTGATGCAGACGCAGGTATGGACCTACGGTGATTACAGAACGACCGGAGTAGTCAACACGCTTACCGAGCAGGTTCTGACGGAAACGACCCTGCTTACCTTTGATCATATCGGCCAAAGATTTCAGCGGACGCTTGTTGGAACCGGTGATCGCACGACCGCGACGGCCGTTATCCAGCAGGGCGTCGACCGCTTCCTGCAGCATACGTTTTTCGTTGCGTACGATGATGTCCGGCGCCGCCAGATCCAGCAGACGTTTCAGACGGTTGTTACGGTTGATCACGCGACGGTACAGATCGTTCAGATCCGACGTTGCGAAACGACCACCGTCCAGCGGAACCAGCGGACGCAGGTCCGGCGGCAGCACTGGCAGAACGGTCAGGATCATCCACTCCGGCTTGTTACCAGACTGTACGAACGCTTCCAGCAGCTTGATACGCTTGGTCAGCTTCTTACGTTTGGTTTCGGAATTGGTTTCGTTCAGCTCTTCACGCAGCTGTTCGCACTCTTGCTCCAGATCCATGCTTTTCAGCAGGGCCTGGATCGCTTCGGCGCCCATCTTCGCGTCGAATTCGTCACCGAACTCTTCCAGCGCGTCCAGATACTGCTCTTCAGTCAGGATCTGGTTACGTTCCAGGTTGGTCATCCCACCTTCGATTACCACATAGGATTCGAAGTAGAGAACGCGTTCGATATCACGCAGCGGCATATCCAGCAGCAGACCGATACGGGACGGCAGCGATTTCAGGAACCAGATGTGCGCGGTCGGGGAAGCCAGTTCGATGTGGCCCATGCGCTCACGACGCACTTTGGTCTGGGTCACTTCAACGCCGCACTTCTCACAGATCACACCGCGGTGTTTCAGGCGCTTGTACTTACCGCACAGGCACTCGTAATCTTTTACTGGCCCGAAAATACGCGCACAGAAAAGGCCGTCACGCTCAGGTTTGAACGTACGGTAGTTGATGGTTTCTGGCTTTTTAACTTCACCAAAAGACCATGAACGGATCATGTCTGGCGAAGCCAGAGCAATTTTGATCGCATCAAACTCTTCGGTTTTAGTTTGCGCTTTCAGAAACTTTAATAAGTCTTTCACGGATTTGCTCCCGTCGGAGTTAGCACAATCTGGTGCCGGGTGTTACCCCGGCACCAGTGACCTGTTTGAGCGAGAGTTACTCGTCTTCCAGCTCGATGTTGATACCCAGCGAACGAATCTCTTTCAACAGTACGTTGAAGGACTCTGGCATCCCCGGTTCCATCTGATGGTTGCCGTCCACGATGTTCTTATACATCTTGGTACGACCATTCACGTCATCAGACTTAACGGTGAGCATTTCCTGCAGGGTGTATGCCGCGCCATATGCTTCCAGCGCCCACACTTCCATCTCCCCGAAGCGCTGACCACCGAACTGCGCCTTACCACCCAGCGGCTGCTGAGTAACCAGGCTGTAGGAACCGGTGGAACGCGCATGCATTTTGTCATCAACCAAGTGGTTCAGTTTCAGCATGTACATGTAGCCAACGGTAACCTGGCGCTCGAACTGCTCACCGGTACGACCGTCGAACAGTGTGATCTGACCGGAAGTCGGCAGGCCACCCAGCTGTAACAGTTCCTTGATTTCAGACTCTTTCGCACCGTCGAAGACCGGCGTTGCGATCGGCATGCCTTTACGCAGGTTTTCAGCCAGACGCAGCACTTCGTCATCGCTGAAGGTGCTCAGGTCGACTTTCTGACGAACGTCAGCGCCCAGATCGTATGCACGCTGGATGAACTCGCGCAGTTTCGCGACTTCCTGCTGCTGTTTCAGCATGGCGTTAATCTTGTCGCCAATACCTTTCGCAGCCATACCCAGGTGGGTTTCAAGGATCTGACCGATGTTCATACGAGACGGTACGCCCAGCGGGTTCAGTACGATGTCTACCGGCGTGCCGTTTTCATCGTATGGCATATCTTCGATCGGGTTGATCTTGGAGATAACACCCTTGTTACCGTGACGACCTGCCATCTTATCACCAGGCTGGATCTGACGTTTAACGGCCAGATAAACCTTAACAATCTTCAGCACGCCCGGTGCCAGATCGTCGCCCTGAGTGATCTTACGGCGTTTCGCTTCGAGTTTTTTCTCGAACTCGTGTTTCAGTTCGTCGTACTGCTCAGCCAGCTGTTCCAGCTGATTCTGTTTCGCTTCGTCGGTCAGGCCGAGTTCCAGCCAGCGGTCGCGCGGCAGTTTGTCGAGCTTCTCAGCTTCAACGCCACCGGATACCAGCACGGAGTGGATACGGCTGAACAGGCCAGCTTCGAGGATCTGCAGTTCTTCAGACAGGTCTTTCTTCGCCTGTTTGAGCTGCATCTCTTCGATTTCCAGCGCACGTTTGTCTTTTTCCACGCCATCGCGGGTGAAGACCTGAACGTCGATAACCGTACCGGAAACACCGTTTGGTACACGCAGAGAAGAGTCTTTAACATCAGACGCTTTCTCACCGAAGATCGCGCGCAGCAGTTTCTCTTCTGGCGTCAGCTGGGTTTCACCTTTCGGCGTTACCTTACCAACCAGAATGTCGCCGCCGGTTACTTCTGCACCGATGTAAACGATACCGGATTCATCCAGTTTGGAGAGCGCAGCTTCACCCACGTTCGGGATGTCAGCGGTGATCTCTTCCGGCCCCAGTTTGGTGTCACGGGACACACAAGCCAGTTCCTGGATGTGAATAGTGGTGAAACGATCTTCCTGAACCACACGCTCGGAGACGAGGATGGAGTCTTCGAAGTTGTAACCGTTCCACGGCATGAACGCTACGCGCATGTTCTGACCGAGCGCCAGTTCACCGAGGTCGGTGGACGGACCGTCTGCCAGCACGTCGCCGCGCTCAATCGGCTCACCCAGATAGACACACGGCATCTGGTTGATGCAGGTGTTCTGGTTAGAACGGGTGTATTTGGTCAGGTTGTAGATGTCGATACCTGCTTCGCCCGGGTACATCTCGTCTTCGTTAACTTTGATAACGATACGGGAAGCATCCACGTACTGAACGGTACCGCCACGTTTCGCAACGGCAGTTACGCCGGAGTCAACGGCAACAGCACGTTCCATACCGGTACCAACCAGCGGCTTATCAGCGCGCAGAGTCGGAACCGCCTGACGTTGCATGTTCGCACCCATCAATGCACGGTTGGCGTCATCGTGTTCCAGGAACGGGATCAGGGATGCACCGACGGAAACCACCTGCTGGGTGGATACGTCCATGTAGTCAACCTGGTCTGCGCTGAAGAGGCTTGATTCGCCTTTGCTGCGGCAGGTTACCAGATCTTCTGCAAAACGCCCTTCTTCCGTCAGGTTGGTGTTCGCCTGAGCGATAACGTAGTTACCCTCTTCAATTGCAGAGAGGTAATGGATCTCGTCAGTCACCACGCCGTCAGTCACTTTACGGTACGGCGTTTCGAGGAAGCCGTATTCGTTAGTCTGTGCATAGACGGACAGGGAGTTGATCAGACCGATGTTCGGACCTTCAGGCGTTTCGATTGGACATACGCGACCGTAGTGAGTCGGGTGTACGTCTCGAACTTCAAAGCCTGCGCGCTCACGGGTCAGACCGCCCGGGCCAAGTGCAGAGATACGACGTTTGTGCGTAATCTCAGACAGCGGGTTGTTCTGATCCATAAACTGAGAGAGCTGGCTGGAGCCGAAGAACTCTTTCACCGCCGCCGAAATCGGCTTGGCGTTGATCATGTCCTGCGGCATCAGGGTATCCAGATCGCCCAGAGAGAGACGCTCTTTCACCGCACGCTCTACACGCACCAGGCCAACGCGGAATTGGTTTTCCGCCATTTCGCCTACGGAACGGATACGACGGTTGCCGAGGTGGTCGATATCATCCACTTCACCGATGCCGTTACGGATACCGATGAGCTTCTTCATCACTTCGATGATGTCGTCGTTGCTCAGGATACCGGAACCTTCAATGCTGTCGCGCAGCAGAGAACGGTTGAACTTCATGCGGCCTACCGCAGAAAGGTCGTAGCGGTCTTCGGAGAAGAACAGGTTTTCGAACAGGCTTTCAGCCGCTTCGCGAGTCGGCGGCTCACCCGGGCGCATCATGCGGTAGATTTCTACCAGCGCGCTCAGACGATCGTTAGTTGGGTCGACACGTACGGTTTCAGAGATGTACGGGCCGTGATCCAGATCGTTGGTGAACAGCGTTTCGATACGTTTGTGACCGGCCTGGCTCAGTTTAGCCAGCAGATCGAGCGACAGCTCCATGTTGGCCGGGCAGATCAGCTCACCAGTGGATTCGTCAACGTAGTCTTTCGCTGCAACTTTGCCCGCGATGTACTCAACCGGCACTTCGATATGTTGGATTTCGTCTTTTTCCAGCTGACGAATATGGCGCGCGGTGATGCGGCGGCCTTTCTCAACATACATTTTGCCGTTGGCTTCGATATCGAAGGAGGCGGTTTCGCCACGCAGGCGTTCCGGCACCAGTTCCATCTGCAGCTTGTTGTCGCGAATCTCAAAGACCACTTTCTCAAAGAACAGGTCAAGGATCTGTTCAGTGGTGTAGTTCAGCGCGCGCAGAATGATGGTTGCCGGCAGCTTACGACGACGGTCGATACGAACGAACAAGTTGTCTTTCGGATCGAACTCAAAGTCCAGCCAGGACCCACGGTAAGGGATGATACGTGCGTTATAAAGCACTTTACCGGAAGAGTGGGTTTTACCCTTGTCGCTGTCAAAGAAGACGCCCGGGCTACGGTGCAGCTGAGAAACGATAACACGCTCAGTACCGTTGATAACAAAGGTACCGTTGTCGGTCATGAGCGGAATTTCGCCCATGTAGACTTCTTGTTCTTTAATGTCTTTTACGGTGCCTTCCGGCGCTTCGCGCTCGTAGATCACCAGACGCAGTTTTACGCGCAGCGGGGCGGAGTACGTCACACCACGGATTTGACACTCTTTAACGTCAAATACGGGTTCGCCAAGACGGTAGCTGACGTATTGCAGTTCCGAATTGCCGCTGTAGCTCTTGATCGGGAACACGGAGCGGAATGCCGCTTCGAGCCCGTACTGGCCTTCAGGATCTTGCTCGATGAACTTCTGGAACGAGTCAAGCTGGATAGAAAGGAGATAGGGAACATCCAGTACTTGTGGACGTTTACCAAAATCCTTACGAATACGTTTTTTCTCGGTATAGGAGTAAACCATAGGGTTCCTCAGCTCGCTGACAAGTCGACCCATCTGCCCAGGGAAAGGACAGTTTGTGCAACACTATTTTTTTGACCGGAAAGTGGAGCACTTTCCGCAATGCTTGTTGCTATCACGCTTAAATCATTTCATTGCGATTTACACAGCGCCGAGCGACTGTCGCAGTATATTAAGTCATCGATAGAAACAAGCATTGAAAAGGCAACAGGTAGTCAAACAGTGTGAAACACTACCAGCGCCTTCTACAGCGCAAAAAGGCTGGTGACCAAAAAGTCACCAGCCATCAGCCTGATTTCTCAGGCTGCAACCGGAAGGGTTGGCTTATTTAACTTCAACTTCAGCGCCAGCTTCTTCCAGAGATTTTTTCAGAGCTTCAGCGTCATCTTTGCTCACGCCTTCTTTCAGAGCGGCCGGAGCAGATTCTACCAAGTCTTTAGCTTCTTTCAGACCCAGGCCAGTTGCGCCACGTACTGCTTTGATAACAGCAACTTTGTTAGCGCCAGCGGCTTTCAGAATAACGTCGAATTCAGTTTTCTCTTCAGCAGCTTCAGCAGCCGGGCCAGCAGCAACAGCTACAGCGGCAGCAGCAGAAACACCGAATTTTTCTTCCATTGCAGAGATCAGTTCTACAACGTCCATTACGGACATAGCGGCAACTGCTTCAATGATTTGATCTTTAGTGATAGACATTTAAATTGTTCCTGAATATCAGAATAAGTTTATACGTAAGCGAATGCGTTATAGAGATAACTGCGATTAAGCAGCTTCTTTCGCATCGCGTACAGCAGCCAGAGTACGAACCAGTTTGCCAGCAGAGGCTTCTTTCATGGTTGCCATCAGGCGTGCAATTGCTTCTTCGTAGGTCGGCAGGGTTGCCAGGCGATCGATCTGAGACGCCGGGATCAACTCACCTTCAAAGGCAGCGGCTTTGACCTCAAATTTTGCATTCGCTTTCGCGAAATCTTTGAACAGACGAGCAGCAGCGCCCGGGTGTTCCATAGAATATGCAATCAGGGTCGGACCAACGAACGCGTCTTTCAGGCACTCGAACTGAGTACCTTCAACAACACGGCGCAGCAGGGTGTTGCGAACAACACGCATGTAAACGCCGGCTTCGCGACCTGCTTTACGCAGTTCGGTCATTTTATCTACGGTAACGCCACGGGAATCCGCAACAACCGCAGACAGCGCGCCTTTGGCTACTTCGCTGACTTCAGCAACAATCGCTTGTTTGTCTTGAAGATTTAAAGCCATTAGCTTTGCTCCTGGATGTTTGCCAGGGCTCATGCCCTGGAACTCACTTCACTCTTTTCAACGAAAAGAGCGTCTTAATACGGTGAGCAGAAACAAGCCAAAGAGTACTTAAAAAATATTCTTCAGGTTCTGTCACCGTCTACGCAGGGAATTAAGTCTCTTGCGAAACACCTGCGGTCTTCGACGGAGGCCTGGATAGGCCAGGCTCCAACGAACAAATCTGTTTGTTTGCTAGCTTACGCGAGCAAAACGTGGGGGAAGATTGTAGACAAATCCGCCACCCACGTAAAGGCGAATATTAGTTCGCCGCTGCGTTCAGACCAGCCTGGTCTACCGCAACACCAGCACCCATGGTGGTGGAGATGCTAACTTTCTTGATGTACACGCCTTTCGCCTGAGACGGTTTAGCTTTTTTCAGCGCAACCAGCAGAGACTCCAGGTTTTCTTTCAGTTTGTCAGCGTCAAAGTCCACTTTACCGATGGTGGTGTGGATGATGCCGTTTTTGTCGTTACGGTAACGAACCTGACCCGCTTTAGCGTTCTTAACCGCTTCAGCAACGTTCGGAGTTACAGTACCAACTTTCGGGTTCGGCATCAGGCCGCGCGGGCCCAGAACCTGACCCAGCTGGCCAACAACGCGCATTGCATCCGGGGAAGCAATAACAACGTCGAAGTTCATTTCGCCTTTCTTGATCTGGTCAGCCAGATCTTCCATACCTACCAGCTCAGCGCCAGCTGCTTTAGCAGCTTCAGCGTTCGGGCCCTGGGCAAATACGGCTACGCGAACAGAACGGCCAGTACCGTGCGGCAGTACAGTTGCACCACGTACGTTCTGGTCAGATTTACGTGCGTCGATGCCGAGGTTAACGGCAACGTCTACGCTTTCTACGAATTTAGCAGTGGCCAGCTCTTTCAGCAGAGCAATGGCTTCGTTGATGTCGTACTGTTTGGTCGCATCAACTTTGTCACGGATCACGCGCATACGCTTGGTCAGTTTAGCCATTTCTTAATCCTCCACTACCAGGCCCATGGAACGCGCAGTACCTTCGATTGAGCGAGTCATCGCTTCAATGTCAGCACCGGTCATGTCCGCGGCTTTAGTCTGAGCGATTTCCTGCAGCTGAGCGCGGGAGATGGTGCCCACTTTATCTTTGTTCGGCTTGCCGGAACCAGACTTGATACCAGCCGCTTTCTTCAGCAGAACTGCTGCCGGAGGCGTTTTGGTAACGAAAGTGAAGGAACGGTCAGCGTAAACGGTAATAACAACCGGAATCGGCAGACCTTTTTCCATGGATTCTGTTTTTGCGTTGAACGCTTTGCAGAATTCCATGATGTTAACACCCTGCTGACCCAGAGCCGGACCAACCGGTGGGCTCGGGTTTGCCATGCCAGCTGCAACCTGCAGCTTGACGTAGGCCTGGACTTTCTTAGCCATTGAAATTTCCTCGTTTGGGTATAGCGCCCCGAAAGGCTCCCCGTGGTTAAAACTGTTTTACCGGTTCAGAACCCGTAAAAACAAAAGGCGCGAAATTGTATGTCAATTTCGCGCCCTGTGCAACGTTTGATCGCCGAATATTTAGGCTTTTTCGACCTGGCTAAAGTCCAGTTCTACCGGGGTCGCGCGACCAAAGATAGAGACGGAAACCTTCAGGCGGGACTTCTCGTAGTCCACTTCTTCAACGACACCGTTAAAGTCGGCGAACGGACCATCGCTAACGCGGACCATTTCACCCGGCTCGAACAGCGTTTTCGGACGCGGCTTATCACCAACCTGCTGCAGGCGGTTCATGATCGCATCCACTTCTTTATCGCTAATCGGTGCAGGACGATCGGAGGTACCACCGATGAAGCCCATTACGCGCGGAACGCTGCGCACCAGGTGCCAGCTGGCGTCGTTCATTACCATCTGGACAAGTACGTAGCCCGGGAAGAATTTACGTTCGCTTTTGCGACGCTGGCCGCCACGGATTTCGACCACTTCTTCGGTCGGCACCATAACTTCGCCAAACAACTCTTCCATGTTGTGTAATTTGATATGCTCGCGCAGCGACGTTGCTACGCGGCCTTCAAAACCGGAAAACGCCTGAACGACGTACCAGCGCTTTTTAGGAGCTTCAGACATCTCAGAACCTCAGGCCAGTGATAAAGGAAACCAGGCGGACCAGAATACCATCCAGCCCCCACAGGATCAGTGACATAACTGCGGTGACCGCAGCCACAATCAACGTGGTGTGCAATGTTTCCTGACGAGTGGGCCAAATCACTTTACGTACTTCGGTTCTCGCTTCACGGGCAAAAGCAACGGTCGCTTTCCCCTTCGTCGTCAACAGCGCGACACCACCTGCTGCAGCAATCAGAATTACAACTGCCAGCGCGCGGAGCGGCAGCATCATGTCACGATAAAGATAGTTGCCAACGATAGCCACGAGCAGCAGTACTGCAACAACAACCCACTTCATCGCTTCCAGGCCGCGCCCGCTCCCTTGAGCTTCGGTATTCGCACTCATAAACCAACCTGTCACAAGAATTCAGACAAACATTTTTGCCCCGCATAAGCGAGGCAACCAAACCGAAATGCTCTGGCGAGTTTCGGACTCACGCCCTCTTCAGAGCCTGTCTCAGCAATGATTATGGACAAAAAAATCACTGATGAGCCAGGTTCTGGGTCGAAAGCGTACAAAAAGGGCATCAAATGATGCCCTTTTCTTGCGCATTGCGTCAAATGTTATCAGCGATTAGCTGAGAACTTTTGCTACAACGCCCGCGCCAACGGTACGGCCGCCTTCACGGATTGCGAAACGGAGACCATCGTCCATCGCAATCGGGTGAATCAGGGTAACAACCATTTTGATGTTGTCGCCCGGCATTACCATCTCAACGCCTTCCGGCAGTTCGATGGTGCCAGTCACGTCAGTTGTACGGAAGTAGAACTGCGGACGGTAGCCTT
>Ga0209371_1000659_pt1 | contig 30108 bp, 30 predicted proteins | sample AgamicAtAmrz_FD_187165 | JGI IMG/M metagenome (GOLD analysis project Ga0209371, IMG submission 187165) | Agave microbial communities from Guanajuato, Mexico - At.Am.rz (SPAdes) (version 2) | ecosystem: Host-associated > Plants > Roots > Rhizosphere | place: Guanajato, Mexico | collected 2012-06-07
AGGAGAAACCATGATCGTGCTGATGGCAACGGGCAACACGCCGGTGACGGAAGGCGGATTGTTACAGGGCGTACGCACGCTCTCCGCTAACGTGGCGATAGAAATGCCGGAAGCCGCTGCAGGCAGCGGCCATTATCGGGTGCTGTTTCTGAGCGCGCTGGTGCTGCTGGTCTTTACGCTGGTGGTCAACACCCTGGCGGAGCTGGTGCGTCAGCGGTTGCGTCAGCGCTTCAGCCAGCAGGAAATGCAGGGATGAGCGCCGTTAGCCGCAATCATCGCTGGCGATGGCTGACCGGCGGCGCGGTGGCGCTGAGCCTGTTGGCGTTTCTGTTGCTGATCGCGCTGCTCGGCTGGTCGGCCATGCGCTACTTCTGGCCGCAGCCGGTGACGCTGTTTACGGTGGATCATGCGCCGCAGACGCTGGGTGAAATCGCCAGCTCTCAGGGCGTCCCGCGCGAGCGTCTCGAGGCCAGCGGCGCGCCGCTGCCGGATAATCTGCCGGAACACGTGACGCGTTACCTGATTAAAACCGGCAACCGCGACTTCAGCGACAGTGATTTTCACAGCCTGCTCAGCAGCGATATTATCGCGACGGAGCGGCCAGGCAACGTTATCGCCCTGCAACGTCGCGTCGGCGGTATGGCCTACGGCTGGTTTGACGGCCTGCGCGAAAACGGAAGGCCGCTGGTGGCTGCCGATATGATGCGCGTGCTACAGCAGCGGATTAAAGAGACGCGGCAGCGCCAGCGGCAGGCAGAAAAAATTCGCCATGTGGCGCTGGCGCGGCTGAACAGCGAAATGGAGCAGCTGGATCGTAAACGGCAGCGCCTGGAGCAGGAGCAGCGCTATACGCCGCAGGCGCAGAGCATCTGGCAGGCGGACAGCGCCGAGCTTCAGCGGCAGTTTCGCCAGCAGGCGCAGGCGCTGACCGGACTGAGCCAGGAGAACGAAGGCACCGTGCTGGTGCTGCGCGACGTCACGGGATCGCAGCATCTTATTCCGCTGACGCAGATCCTGGCGGCCTGGTATCCCAACGCCATGAGCTACGGCGAAAAGTGGCGCCATTTTGGCTCGCAGCTGTGGCATTTTGTCAGCGGCGCTTCCGGCGGCAGCCTGGGCGAAGATGGCGTATTTCCGGCTATTTTCGGCACGATTTTAATGGTGCTGCTGATGTCCGTGGTGGTGATGCCGCTTGGCGTGGTGGCGGCGATCTGGCTGCATGAGTATGCCGGCAACGGTTTTCTTACGCGTCTTGTGCGCATCGCGGTAGTCAATCTTGCTGGCGTGCCCTCCATCGTTTACGGCGTGTTCGGGCTGGGCTTTTTTGTCTGGCTGGTCGGCGGCAGCCTGGATCGGCTGTTCTTCGCGCACGCGTTGCCCGATCCCACTTTCGGCACGCCGGGCCTGCTCTGGGCGTCGCTGACGCTGGCGCTGCTGACGCTGCCGGTGGTGATTGTCGCCACGGAAGAGGGGCTGTCGCGCATTCCGCAGACGCTGCGGCAGGGATCGCTGGCGCTGGGCGCAACCCAGGCGGAAACGCTGTGGCATGTGGTTTTGCCGCTGTCGATCCCGGCGATGCTGACCGGGCTGATCCTGGCGGTGGCGCGAGCGGCAGGCGAAACCGCGCCGCTGATGCTGGTTGGCGTGGTGAAAATGGTGCCGGAGCTGCCGGTGGATGCGGTTTTTCCCTATCTGCATCTTGACCGCAAATTTATGCATCTTGGCTTCCAAATCTACGATCTGGCGTTTCAGAATCCCCACGCGCAGGCGGACAGGCCGCTGGTTTTCGCCACGGCGCTGCTGCTGGTGCTGATTATTCTGGCGCTGAACCTGCTGGCGATGGCGCTGCGCCACCGGCTGCGCGAACGCTACCGCGCGCTGATTAATTAATGGAGAAGAGCGTAATGCCAAACGAGCAGGACACCGCGCTGGAGGTGGAGAACCTTTCGCTGTGGTATGGCGAGAAACAGGCGCTGAAGGCAATCGATCTGCGCGTGCCCAAAAACCGCATTACCGCGCTGATTGGCCCGTCGGGCTGCGGTAAATCGACGCTGCTGCGCTGCTTTAACCGCATGAACGATCTGATTGACGGCTGTCGGGTTACGGGCGATATCCGCCTGCAGCAGCAGTCGATTCTGGGCGGCAATGAGGATCTCGCGGCGCTGCGCAGAAGGGTCGGCATGGTTTTTCAGCGGCCAAACCCGTTCCCCAAAACCATCTATGAAAACGTGGTGTACGGGCTGCGTCTTCAGGGCGTACGCGACAGGCGCGTGCTGGACGAGGCGGTGGAAAGCGCGCTGCGCGCGGCGGCGCTCTGGTCAGAGGTAAAAAACAACCTCTGGCAGAATGCCTTAACGCTCTCCAGCGGCCAGCAGCAGCGGCTGGTGATCGCCAGAGCCATCGCCATCGAACCGGAAATTTTGCTGCTGGACGAGCCGACCTCGGCGCTCGATCCGATCTCCACGCTGGTGATTGAAGAACTGATGAGCACGCTGAAACAGCATTTCACGCTGGTGCTGGTCACGCATAATATGCAGCAGGCCGCGCGCGTATCCGACTATACCGCGTTTATGCATCACGGCAGCGTGGTGGAGTTTGACGAAACGGACAGGATTTTTACCGCGCCGCGCCAGCGACGCACAGAGGATTATATTACGGGACGCTATGGCTGAATAAAAAAGGGAAACGCCGGTTTCCCTTTTAGCCCCAGGCGTAGCCTTCCGGCGGCAGTTGCTCGCCGTCCAGCCAGGCCGCGCCGTCCTGCATTTTCAGGCGGCCATCCGCAAACCAGCCGACCACCAGCGGATAAATAGCGTGCTCCTGATGCTGCACGCGCGCCGCGACCTCATCGATCGTATCTCCGGAAAAAACCGGTACTTTGGCCTGAAGGATCACCGGGCCACCGTCCAGCTCTTCGGTAACGAAATGCACCGAGGTGCCGTGCTCTTCGTCGCCGTTTTCAATCGCCTGGCGATGCGTGTGCAGGCCAGGATATTTCGGCAGCAGGGAAGGGTGGATATTCAGCATCCTGCCCGCGTAGCGCGCCACGAAATCCGCACTCAGAATACGCATATAGCCTGCCAGGATCACCAGGTCGGGCGCGTAGGCGTCAATTTCCAGCATCAGCTGGCGATCGAAGGCGTCGCGATCGGCAAACTGCGCGGCCGCCAGCGCATGAGCGGGCACGCCCGCCTCGCGCGCGCGCGTCAGGCCGTAAGCGTCGGCTTTGTTGCTGAACACGGCAGCAACGCTGCCGTGGATCCGTCCCTGCCGGCAGGCGTCCAGAATGGCCTGGAGATTGCTCCCCTGGCCGGAAACCAGCACGACGAGCCGCTTCATGCGTTAATCACCACGCGCTCTTCGGCATCGGAGGCTTTAATCACGCCAATCTTCCAGGCTTTTTCGCCGGCGGCGGTCATCAGCTCTACCGCTTTATCCGCTTCGCTGGCGTCCAGCGCAATCACCATGCCGACGCCGCAGTTAAAGGTGCGATACATTTCAAAGCGGCTGACGTTGCCCGCTTCCTGCATCCAGCCGAACACGGCAGGCCACTGCCAGCTTGACTCCGACAGCACCGCCTGGGTGTTGTCCGGCAGCACGCGCGGGATGTTTTCCCAGAAGCCGCCGCCGGTCAGGTGGGCGATAGCGTGGACGTCAACCTGCTCAATCAGGCTGAGAATATTTTTAACGTAAATGCGGGTTGGCTCCAGCAGATGATCCGCCAGCGGCTTGCCTTCAAGCAGGGTGGTTTCCGGGTCGGTATTGCTGAACGCCAGAATTTTGCGCACCAGCGAATAGCCGTTGGAGTGCGGGCCGCTTGAACCCAGCGCAATCAGCACGTCGCCGTCTTTGACTTTGCTGCCGTCGATAATTTCCGACTTTTCCACCACGCCAACGCAGAAGCCCGCCACGTCGTAATCTTCGCCGTGATACATGCCGGGCATTTCAGCCGTTTCGCCGCCGACCAGCGCGCAGCCGGACTGTAAGCAGCCTTCTGCAATACCGGTAATCACGCTGGCGGCCGTCTCCACATCCAGCTTACCGGTGGCGTAGTAATCAAGGAAGAACAGCGGCTCGGCGCCCTGGACCACCAAATCGTTCACGCACATCGCAACCAGGTCGATACCGATGGCATCGTGGCGCTTCAGGTCCATGGCCAGACGCAGCTTGGTGCCGACGCCGTCAGTGCCGGAAACCAGAACCGGTTCACGGTATTTTTGCGGCAGCGCACAAAGCGCACCGAAACCGCCCAGTCCGCCCATCACTTCCGGGCGACGAGTCTTTTTCACTACGCCTTTGATACGGTCGACTAAAGCATTGCCAGCATCGATATCTACACCGGCGTCTTTATAGCTGAGAGAGGTTTTGTCGGTCACTGCGAAATCCCCACGCGGTTTGCGGTTGGTGGTTGGTAATAAAGCGCGGCAATTCTAACAGCGCAGGCAAACGTTTGCGAGCCTCATCTTCGCCACCATTGCGCCGCGCTCACTTTGCGCTAATCCTTAAGGGGATGGCAGGGATCCGGCAGAAGTCGGATTAAGTAATAGGTACTGGCTGCTAAATGGCGCTATAATCTCGCGATTTTTTTTTGCAGCCATACACTCCGGGAGTAAAACAATGAAGATCGTGGAAGTCAAACACCCGCTGGTCAAACATAAACTGGGTCTGATGCGTGAACAGGACGTCAGCACCAAACGTTTTCGTGAACTCGCCTCGGAGGTGGGAAGTCTGCTGACTTATGAAGCCACATCGGATTTAGAAACGGAAAAGGTCACTATCGAAGGCTGGAACGGCCCGGTGGAAATCGACCAGATCAAAGGCAAAAAAATTACCGTTGTGCCTATCCTGCGTGCCGGCCTGGGCATGATGGAAGGCGTGCTGGAGCACGTGCCCAGCGCGCGCATCAGCGTCGTGGGCGTGTATCGCGACGAAGAGACGCTGGAGCCGGTGCCTTATTTTCAAAAGCTGGTTTCCAATATCGAAGAGCGCATGGCGCTGGTGGTTGACCCTATGCTGGCGACCGGCGGCTCGATGATCGCCACTATCGACCTGCTGAAGAAAGCGGGCTGCAGCAGTATTAAAGTGCTGGTGCTGGTTGCCGCGCCGGAAGGCATCGCGGCGCTGGAAAAAGCGCATCCGGACGTGGAGCTGTATACCGCCTCCGTCGATCAGGGACTGAACGAAAAAGGCTATATCATTCCGGGCCTTGGCGACGCGGGCGACAAGATCTTCGGTACGAAATGATAAAGCCGCAGGCCTTTTATCCGCCCGTCCGGGGCCGGACAGCGTCCGGCATCGCCGCGCGTTGCCCAACGGCCGCGCCGGGCATCGGCCTGCAACCCGCGTTTTATCATGACTGCCAGCGATCAAGCCGACCAGAGAGTCGGTTTTTTATTGTGAAAAATAAGGGGTAACTCACCATGACGCGTCGCGCTATCGGCGTAAGCGAGCGGCCACCGCTGCTGCAAACCATCCCACTCAGCTTCCAGCATCTGTTCGCCATGTTTGGCGCGACGGTGCTGGTGCCTATCCTGTTTCATATCAATCCGGCCACCGTGCTGCTGTTTAACGGCATCGGCACGCTGCTGTACCTTTTTATCTGTAAAGGGAAAATCCCGGCCTATCTGGGCTCCAGCTTTGCCTTTATTTCGCCGGTGCTGCTGCTGCTGCCGCTGGGCTACGAGGTGGCGCTGGGCGGCTTTATCCTTTGCGGCGTGCTGTTCTGCCTGGTGGCGCTGATTGTGAAAAAAGCCGGAACGGGCTGGCTGGACGTGATGTTTCCACCGGCTGCGATGGGCGCTATCGTGGCGGTCATTGGGCTGGAGCTGGCCGGCGTGGCGGCGAATATGGCCGGCCTGCTGCCAGCTAACGGCGCGGCGGTCGACGGCAAAACCATTCTGATTTCCATGGTGACGCTGGCGGTGACCGTTTTCGGCTCGGTGCTGTTCCGCGGCTTTCTGGCGATTATCCCTATCCTGATCGGCGTGCTGGTCGGCTATGCGCTTTCCTGGTTTATGGGCATCGTAAACTGGTCATCGGTTGAAGCGGCACCGTGGTTTGCGCTGCCGACCTTCTACACGCCGCGCTTCGAGTGGGCGGCAATGCTGACCATTCTGCCTGCGGCGCTGGTGGTGATCGCCGAGCATGTCGGGCATCTGGTGGTTACGGCTAACATCGTTAAAAAAGACCTGCTGAAAGATCCCGGCCTGCATCGCTCGATGTTTGCCAACGGCGTCTCGACGATTTTTTCCGGCCTGTTCGGCTCTACGCCTAACACCACCTATGGCGAAAATATTGGCGTGATGGCAATTACCCGCGTTTACAGCACCTGGGTGATTGGCGGCGCGGCTATTCTTGCCATTCTGCTTTCCTGCGTTGGCAAGCTGGCCGCCGCGATCCAGGCGGTGCCGGTGCCGGTGATGGGCGGCGTGTCGCTGCTGCTGTACGGCGTGATTGGCGCTTCCGGTATCCGCGTGCTGATTGAATCCAAAGTGGATTACAACAAGGCGCAGAACCTGATCCTGACCTCGGTGATCCTGATCATCGGCGTCAGCGGCGCCACGGTGCATATTGGCGCGGCAGAGCTGAAAGGCATGGCGCTGGCGACTATCGTCGGCATCGGGCTGAGCCTGATCTTCCGGCTGATTACGCTGATCCGCCCGGAAGAGGTCATTCTGGATCCGCAGGATCGCGAGTAAAGATCTGACGGGCAGCGGCGCTGCCCGTTTCATAATCCTTAAAGAACTGTGATAAACTGCCGCCGGATTTCGACCCATTACTGAGGTGCTTCTGAACACTCCGGCACAGCTCTCACTGCCGCTCTATTTGCCCGATGATGAAACCTTCGCCAGCTTCTGGCCGGGGGATAACCCGTCGCTGATCGCCGCGCTGCAAGGGGCGTTACAGCAGGAGCACGGCAGCTATCTCTATTTCTGGTCGCGTGAAGGCGGCGGGCGCAGCCATCTGCTCCACGCGGCCTGTGCGGAACTCTCCGCGCGTGGCGAAGCCGTGGGCTACGTGCCGCTCGACAAGCGTACCTGGTTCGTGCCTGAAGTACTGGACGGTATGGAACAGCTGGCGCTGATCTGCATCGACAACATCGAGTGCATCGCCGGCGACGAACCCTGGGAAATGGCGATTTTCGATCTCTATAACCGTATTCTGGAAACGGGCCGCACCCGTCTGCTGATCACCGGCGATCGCCCGCCGCGCCAGCTGAACCTGAAGCTGCCCGATCTCGCTTCCCGTCTGGACTGGGGACAAATCTATCGTTTGCAGCCGCTGTCGGATGACGACAAGCTTCAGGCGCTCCAGCTGCGGGCGCGGCTGCGCGGTTTTGAACTGCCAGAAGATGTCGGCCGCTTTCTGCTAAAAAGGCTGGATCGGGAAATGCGCACGCTGTTTATGACGCTGGACAAGCTGGATCGCGCCTCGATCAGCGCCCAGCGCAAGCTGACCATTCCCTTCGTGAAAGAGGCGCTGGATCTTTAAAGGATAGCCAGCACCTGCTCCGGCGGCCTGCCCAGCCGCGCCTTGCCGTTAGCCACCACGATCGGGCGCTCAATCAGCTCCGGATAAGCGACCATTGCCGCCAGCAAATCCGCTTCGCTAAGCGTGGGATCGTCCAGGTTCAGCGCCTGATAGCGCGCCTCTTTGCTGCGCATCAGCTTGCGCGCAGAGCTGAAGCCCGCCTGAAGGAGCAGTCTTTCCAGCGTGGCGACAGTCGGCGGATTTTTCAGATAGAGCACGACTTCCGGTTCAATCCCTTTACTTTGCAACAGCGCCAGCGTTTCGCGGCTTTTGGAGCAGCGTGGGTTATGGTAAATCTCAACGTTCGACATCATTCGCTTACCTTTTCTGATACTGACGGAAACGCTGCTGTAAATAGCGCAGCTGATCGATACGGGCATCGTAGCGGGCCTGCTTGAGGCTGCCCAGCGGCACGGCGGCGCTGGCGTCGCTCAGGCTGCGGATCGCCTGATCCAGCTGGCCGTTCAGCGCCAGGCTTTCCGCCCGCGCCGCCTCTTCTTCATCCGTCAGCCCCTGAGCGGACGACGCCTGCGCCAGCAGATCCCAGCCGTTGGGATCGTCTTTATGCGTCCAGGTATAGCGATAAAGGATTTTGCTGGCGCTGGCGGGCTGCTTCGCCTCGACGTAAGCGTTAGCCAGGTTGAGCTGTACCACCGGGCTGGATGCTTTGGCTTTTTCCAGCAGGGCGATAGCGCGCTGCGGCTGCTTCAGGCCGATATCAATATCGGTCATCAGATCCAGATACCAGACGTTATTCGGCTGAGCGGCCAGCAGCGGCGCGATAATGCGTCGGGCGTTGTCATAGCTTTTCGCCTGCAGGAACTGAACGGCCTTGCCGTACTGCGCGGCGGTCTGCTCGCGCGTGTTGCCTTTACTCAATGTTTCCAGCAGATCGTCACCAAGCTGGTTTTTTCCCGTCGCGTACATGCCCAGCACGCGCACTTTCGCCATATAGAAATCCTGTGACGACTGCACCACGACGGGCTTCATCTGGTTGGCGCGGTTGCGGGCATCGGCCAGGCGGCTGTCGGGCAGGGGATGGGTCAGCAAAATTTCCGGCGGCTTAGAGGCGAAGCGGGACTGGTCGGACAGCTTTTGCAGAAAGTTGGGCATCGCCTGGGGATCGAACCCCGCGCGCTGCAAGACCTGAATGCCGATACGGTCAGCCTCCTGCTCGTTCTGCTGGGTAAAGCTGATCACGCCCTGCTGCGCGCCCGCCAGCGTGCCGCTTAACGCCGCCATCCCGGCCTGCGGGTTTGCCATCGCCAGCAGAATGGAGCCAAGCGCGCCCACCCAGGTCAGCGGCGCGTTACGCTGCTGCTCTTCCATCGCGCGCGCCAGGTGACGCTGGGTAACGTGAGAAATTTCGTGTGCCAGCACCGAGGCCAGCTGGCTTTCGTTTTCGGTATAGCGGAACAGGGCGGAATGCAGCACCACGTTGCCGCCGAAAAAGGCAAAGGCGTTCAGCTCGTCATTGCTGACCAGGAAAAAGTGGAACGGCGTCTTGACCGACCAGGCGTGCGCCACCAGCCGCTGGCCCAGCTGGTTGATATAGTCATTGAGCAGGGGATCGTTGATCAGCGGCGCGCTGGCCCGCAGCTGGCGAACATAGAAATCCCCCATCGCCAGTTCCTGATTAACGGAAAGCGTATTGCCTGCGGTGGTGCCGATATCCGGCAAAGTATCGCTGATGTCGGCCCTGGCAGGCTGCGCGGCTATCGTGGGCAGCAGGATCAGCGACGCCAGCGTGCACCTTTTCAGTCGGTTAATCATGCAAAATCCTATTCTGATAACGTCCTCAATTGCCCGGCAGAAGGATTAACGGTTCTGCAGGACGGCGCTCTTCAGCGGCTATCTTAACCAGAGGTGATAAGGAAGGAAACGCCGCTAAGCATGAATAAATACCGGGCCGGACGAGCATACCTTAAAGTCAGCGAAAAAAACTGAACGTAGGCCCTGCTGGCACACAGGGGCAGGAAAGCGGATTATTAAGTAAATTCAGGTAAATTTATTCAGTAAAATTGAATATGGCACGAAAATTGTTTAGGTTTACTCCTAAAAATGGCTGTAAACCGATCCTTCTCGCCGTCTCTTGCACAGGCCTTCCTTGCGTTTATCTTTATAATCCCGCTCCAGGCTTTATCAGAATTTTTTGCTTAGCCAAAGAACCATGGCTGACTCAGCAGGAATAATAAAAAGCGTTGAGGAGGAAATGCTTTTATACGCTGGCACTTTTTTCTGATTAAAGATATATCTCGCTTTTAAATAAAACAGATAAATAAAACCGACGAGCAGTGCCGCACTTATAAAAGCAGAGTAGCGCTTATTTACAGCAAGAAATAATTTACTCAATCTTTGCGTCAGATTTACACGATAACTTCACTTCCCTCTGTTCCGTTTCCGATTCGTTACGCTTTCTGGAGAGCATACTATGCGTCCTGTTGTGTCTTACGTTTTAATCGCTGCCGTGGCCGGTTTTATTGGCGCCAGCTTCTCTTCCGCCCCGGCTATTGCAGAGAAAATCAGCCAGCACTTCGGCGTTCAGGATAACGATCCTGACGGCTTCTGGAGCACGCCGGCTATCGATGGCTACGGCAAAATTCATTATGAGGCGGATGCGGCTTATAAGCCGGCCGTGGGCGACAGCAATAAAGTCGTGTTCCAGATAACCAAAGCGGAAAATGGCCCTAAAGTCCCTAACCTTGGCCTGGAGCGCGTTGCCCGCGTGGTGAATTTATATATTGCTTCCGGGGTGCCGCAGGAGCAGCTTAAATTTGTGGTCTCGGTGACCGGCGACGGTACGCCAGCAATGTTAAATAACGCAGAATATAAAAAAGTCTTCGGCGTGGATAACCCTAATCTGAAGCTGATTAGCGAACTGCGCGCTAAAGGCGTGGACGTCTCCGTCTGCGATCAGTCAGTGGCTTTCCATCACTTTAAGCATGAGTGGATTGATACCTCCGTTACCCATGCACTTTCCAGCCCGACCACGGTCGCCACGCTGGAAAACCAGGGTTACGCTTTCCTCGCTATGTAGCCATCTTTGTCCCGCCCGTTATCGGTGCGGGACGCTACCCCCGCTGTCGCCTGAATTCGCCTTCTTATCAGTTACCTCTGCCCATCTGCAAAAAATTGAGTTAAAATCTCTAAGATTATTCCTAATGCTGACGATACTCCTTGTATGACTCCATGCTTCACCAGGGCATGACGCGTTACCAAACCAAATTAAAAAAAAGAAGCGACATCTATGAAATGTTTCCTCGGGGCTAATCTATGAGGCTTCCTCGTCTGAAGCTGGATTTGCGCACGCTGATTATGCTGCTGGCCTTCGCCAGCATTGCCATCACGTTGGCCAACTCTCTGTACGCCACCCGGCAAGTGCAGCGGGAAGTGCTGATCGAAAATACGCTGGAATCCAACCGGGTTTATGCGACCAAGCTCGCCTCTACCACGGAAATGTTTTTTCAGCTGGCGGAATCGCAGCTGGCTTTCAGTGCCAAAACGCTGGGACAGGGCGGCAATGATGACGCGCTGATGCAGCGTGAAGTCATGCGCCTGCGCGAGCAGACCAACAGTTTTAACTCGGCGGTGATTGTCGATGCCAACGGCTGGGTAAAAGCCATCTCTCCCGACTCGCTGATGCTCAAAGGCGTGCATCTGACCACGCCGGTTACCCGACAGGCGCTGAAAGAGCGTAAACCGCTGGTCAGCCAGCCTTCGCTGTCGGTCGCCAATAATTTAATGGTGTTCGTCTCCTATCCTATCTGGTCGCCCAACGGCGTCTATCTGGGTTTTGTTGGCGGCACCATCTACCTGAAGAAAAAGAGTATTCTCAACGAGCTACTGGGCGAGCAGTTCTACCGTGACGGCTCTTCTCTTTACGTGGTCGACAGCGGCAACCGCGTGCTGTATCACCAAAACGGCACGTTAATCGGGCAGAAAATCGCGCCGCTGATTAGCGACGAGATGAAACAGGATAACGGCTCTCAGCAGGTGTCGAAGCAAAACGGCGAGCCGATGCTGGCGGGCTACGCAATGGTTGCCACGCCCGGCTGGATGATTGTGGCGATGAAGCCGACGCCCACCACGCTGACGCCGCTTACCAGCATGATGCTGCAGGTGGTGCAGCGCGCCGTTCCGCTGGCGCTGTTGACGCTGGCGTTAGCCTGGCTGTTTGCCTGGCTGATCGCGCGGCCGCTGGGGCAGCTGGCGGACAACGCCAGCCAGATGGATGCGCCCGGCGCGTCTACGGAGATTGGCGCCATCCGCTCCTGGTATTACGAAGCGGCGCAGATCAAGCGGGCAATGCTCACCGGCCTCGGCCTGCTGCAGGATAAAATTGGTCGCCTGAAGTTTGAGGTGCAGACCGATCCTATGACCTCCTTGCTGAACCGTCGCGGCCTGCACGCCGTGCTGGAGTATTTTTACGCCACGCGCCAGCCTTTTGCCGTGCTGGCGCTGGATATCGATCACTTTAAACGCGTCAACGACGGCTGGGGCCACGACGTGGGCGACAGCGTGATTAAAAGCGTGGCGCAGGAGCTGAGCAAAAGCTCGCGCCAGACCGATGTGGTATGCCGCAACGGCGGCGAAGAGTTTTTGATGATCCTGCCGGGCGCGGACCGGGAAATGGCGGCGGTAATTGCCGAGCGCGTGCGTAAAAAAATTGAACAGCTGGCGCTGGCCCCGGTGGGATGCGTGACGCTGTCGATTGGCGTAGCGCTGTGGAACGCGGACGAGATGCCGCTGGAGCAGGTATTTAAACAGGCGGACGACGCCCTCTACAGCGCCAAACATGCCGGACGCAACCGCGTGGTGGTGAGCGGGCAATGGCAGGAAACGGCGCAGGAGATTTACCGTCAGTATGGCTGAGGCCGGCGCTGGAAGCCGCGCGGCCAGCCATTTTTTCAGGTAGACTCTGCGGCTTCCTTCAGTAAGCCAGGACTTTTCCATGCTGGATCTTCTACTACAGTGGTATCGCCGGCGCTTTAGCGATCCCCAGGCTATCGCGCTGCTGGCGATACTGCTTGCCGCTTTCGGCATCCTTTTCTTCTTTAACGGCCTGCTGGCGCCGCTGCTGGTGGCGCTGGTTGTTGCTTATCTGCTGGAGTGGCCGACGGTACGTCTGGAACGGCTTGGCTGCTCGCGCGCCTGGGCCACTACTATCGTACTGATTTTCTTCGCCACTATTGTGCTGGTGCTGATCCTGGTCGTGGCGCCCGTCGCCTGGCAACAGGGCATCAATTTAGCGCACGAGCTGCCTACGATGCTAACCAGCCTGTATCACTTTGCCACGCGTCTGCCGGAGCGTTTCCCGGCGCTGATAGATGTCGGGCTGGTCGATATCGTGGTGGAAAACCTGCGCGCCAGGCTGAGCGGTATCGGCGATCAGCTGCTGCGCTATTCTCTGGCTTCGCTGGTGGGCCTGATGACGCTGGCGATTTACCTGGTGCTGGTGCCTCTGATGGTGTTCTTCCTGCTTAAGGATAAAGAGCAGATGCTGGCGGCGATCGGCCGCATTTTACCGCGTAATCGCGGCCTGGCCGGACAGGTCTGGCTGGAGATGAATCAGCAGGTTTCCAACTATATTCGCGGCAAAGTGCTGGAAATGGTGGTGGTCGGCGTGGCGAGCTGGATCGGTTTTCTGGCTATCGGCATGAACTACGCGCTGCTGCTGGCGGTGCTGGTTGGCGTGTCGGTACTGATCCCTTACATAGGCGCGCTGGCCGTGACCGTGCCGGTTATTGGCGTAGGCCTGGCGCAGTGGGGGCTGGGCGGCGATTTCTGGACGATGATTATCGTTTATCTGATTATTCAGGGGCTGGACGGCAATATTCTGGTGCCGGTGCTGTTTTCCGAAGCGGTGAATCTGCATCCGCTGGTAATTATTCTGTCGGTGGTTATCTTTGGCGGCCTGTGGGGCTTCTGGGGCGTATTTTTCGCTATTCCGCTGGCCTCGCTGGTGAAAGCGGTGCTTCATGCCTGGCCTGATGAATATGGCGACGCTTATAATAAAAAAGATTGATTTAAATATCAGCAGTTGTGTAATTTACAACGTACGTGCTGGATTAGTGAGCAACTTTTACTACACGCTTTTCTTTTGAGGTCGGAGCAAACCAGATGGAGCTAAATGCTGAAGAAGTAGCCATAGCAAACCGAGCAAAAGCGGAGGCAAAAACGCTAAAAAAAGCTGTTTATTTGGACTTCTCAAAAGATATTGTAGCGAATGAAAAGCCTGTCTTGATTATGATGTCGGGAGCGCCTGGGGCGGGGAAAACAGAAGTAGTACAAGAGCTTATGTAAGAATTAAGAAACATAAACAGCATAGACCCGGATAGTTATCGCCCTTTATTTAAAGAATACAACGGTGATAATTCACATCTTTTTCAGGGGGCTTGTACTGCTCTGTTGAGTCATGTTTATGAAAATGCGGTAAAAAATAAGCTCAACATCATATTAGACACAAATCTTATTAATTTTGATGTGGCCATGAGGAATCTTCTTAAGGCATCGGGCTTTGGCTATAAAATAATGGTTTATCATGTGTCTTTAGACCCATACATAGCATGGCGATTTGTAAAAACCCGCACGCGAAAAATTTTACCTGAGACTTTTAAGCGTAATGTATTCCTTGTTCGGGAAGTACTAGTCAAGTTATTGCAACATGAATCCGCGAAAAATGTTCGACTTACGATATTGCATAAATGGGTAGATCTGGAAGAGCGTGATAAACCGATCAGGGACCTGATTTTATATAAAAAAGTTACTCAAAACGCTAACGTGACCATGCTGGACATGGTAGCGCCAATGATGTACAGCAGGGAAGATTTAGAGGATTTTGTGGTATGATTAATCAGCAGCAGCAAATGAACGAAGGGGGCTAACATGGCGCAGACGATGGTTAAAGATAAAATCGATCCCTTGGATCTGTTTGCCGATCGCGTATCACCCGAGGTCGAACAGATGATGACGAAGGTGGCCGAGCGTTCCACTCGGCTTCAGCTAGATGCTATTGATCAGTATGAAAGCGCAAAAGAACTAACCTCGGAAAAGTTTTTGCAGGCAAGCATTAAAGAACTTACCGATCGCGAAAAGCACCTGGCAGAAGCCTATTCCAGTGCGTTTTACAGAAGAGCATCTTTCGGAGCCAGGCAGCGCGCCAAAAAGTTAAATCCGAAGTTTATGAAACAGGCTGCGCTACCGGTTGAGGGGAAAATTTACACGCTGGCTTATAAAGGTGCCTCTGTACAAATTCTTGAAGATGCAGATAAGAATATTACGGTGTTCAGGGTGTCTTCCGCTCGCCTGCCAGGTTTAAAAAGAGCCGCGCGTAATCCGGCTGCAGGCTTAAAAAAGTTGAGTAAATAAGCAAAGATGTAAACGACAGTTTTATTACGATAAAACCCCGCATAAGCGGGGTTTTTTGTCAGTCAGGCCTGAGCCGATTGCAAATAGTCCATCACGATATCGTGGTGGTTGCTGGTTTTGAAATCATCAAACACTTTTTCGATTTTGCCGTCGGTACCAATCAGGAAGCTGATGCGGTGGATGCCGTCATAGGTTTTGCCCATAAAGGTTTTCTCGCCCCAGATGCCGAACTGCTCGCAAACCTGATGATTTTCATCCGACAGCAGCGTGAAGTTCAGCAGCTCCTTCTCGACAAAACGCGAGAGTTTTTCCGGTTTATCGGTGCTGATGCCCAGCACTTCCACGCCCGCTTTTTTCAGCTCGTCCATGCTGTCGCGCAGACCGCACGCCTGTACGGTGCAGCCCGGCGTCATGGCTTTTGGGTAAAAATAGACCAGAACGCGCTGTCCCTGGAAGTCGGTCAGGTTTACCTGCTCGCCATCCTGGTCGGGCAAGCTAAAGACGGGTGCGGGATCGCCGGCTTTCAGTGGATTCATCACTATTCTCCGTTTTTTCATCATGCTGTGGATACTGGACGACGCTAATAGTGCCTTGTGCACTTAACTCTGTACAGAGGCTGTTAAACGCCTGCTCAATAATGGCAGCATCCTGGCTGGCAGGACTGTGCGCGGTAATTTGAATATAGAGCAAGGGCGGCTGATTTTCTGCCGCAGGTTGCGTGCGTGAGACCAGTTCAGCAATATGCATCTGATGGGAATCAAAGAGATCGGTAAAGCGTTCGATAATATGCGCGGAGTCGGTGACTTCAATCTGCACCCAGACGGTAGCGGGCATAGGCGGCCTTTCGCGAAAGGTGGTGCGCTTCATCACGATCAGCAGCTCCAGCTCGGCGCCTTTCAGCGGCAGCGTCGATTCAATCAGCGCGATAGCGTTCCAGCTTCCTGAAAGCAGCATAATAAAAGTGAATTCATCACCCAATATGGCCAGGCGGCTGTCTTCGATATTGCAATCGCAGCTGCTGACGTGGCGGGTAATGGTATTAACAATCCCCGGTCGGTCGACGCCCACGGCGGTAATAACCAGGTGATGTTGCTCTGACTGCGGCAAAATAATGCTTCCTGTACGTCTCAGTGATTAGCAATTGTGATAACTCTTAGGTAAACATAAAAAATACCCTGTGCCAAGGGGCCTGGCAGGCTTGCCCGCTTGCTTTTCGTGGGCCGTCAAACGTACCATGAAGCACTTGTTTGTGGAGGGGATGGCTAATGTTTACGGGAAGTATTGTTGCGCTCGTTACGCCGATGGACGACAAAGGGTCCGTCTGTCGCGCAAGTCTGAAAAAACTGATTGATTATCATGTTGCCAGCGGAACAGCGGCAATTGTCTCCGTAGGAACAACGGGCGAATCGGCAACATTAAGCCACGACGAGCATGGTGACGTGGTCATGCTGACGCTGGAGCTGGCCGACGGGCGCATTCCCATCATTGCCGGTACCGGCGCCAACGCCACGGCAGAAGGCATCGCGCTGACGCATCGTTTTGAAAACAGCGGCGTGGTAGGCTGCCTTACCGTCACCCCATACTACAATCGTCCAACCCAGGAAGGGTTGTACCAGCACTTTAAAGCCATCGCCGAAAGCACCGATCTTCCGCAAATGCTCTACAATGTGCCGTCGCGTACCGGTTGCGATATGCTGCCGGAAACCGTAGGCCGTCTGGCGAAGATCAAAAATATTATCGGAATCAAAGAGGCGACCGGGAACTTATCGCGGGTTAGCCAGATCCAAGAGCTGGTCGATGACGATTTCGTACTGGTCAGCGGCGACGACCTTTCTGCCCTCGACTTTATGCAGCTGGGCGGCAGGGGCGTTATCTCCGTAACGGCCAACATCGCCGCGCGCGAAATGGCGGAGCTCTGCGCGCTTGCGCAGCAGGGCAACTTCCGGGAAGCGCGCCGCCTTAACCAGCGTCTGATGCCTCTGCATCAGAAGCTATTTATTGAGCCTAATCCTGTCCCGGTAAAATGGGCTGCTAAAAAATTAGGATTAATTGCAACCGATACGCTGCGTCTACCAATGACGCCGATGACTGATGCCGGTCGTCCGGTTGTTGAGCAGGCACTGAAAGACGCAGGCCTGCTGTAAATTTAGGGAGAAGTAATGGCTTACTCAGTACAAAAGTCGGCAATCGCAAAAGTGGTTGGCCTGTCGCTGGTGATGTTGTTGGCGGCATGTTCGAGCGATCAGCGCTACAAGCGCCAGGTCAGCGGCGACGAATCTTACCTCAAAGCTGCGGATATCAACGAGCTGCACGCGCCAGCAGGAATGATCCTGCCGCTGCAAAACGGTGATTTTGATATCCCTTCCGCCAGCGCGAAAGGCGCCGTCGGCAAGCAGCTGGATATCCGTCCACCGGCCCAGCCGCTGGCGCTGATCAACGGCGCCCGCACTCAGTTTGCCGGCAACTCCGGCGTGCTGCTAATCGATAACGCCAGCGGCGCGCTGTGGCCGCAGGTTGTGACGGTAGTGCAGACGCGCAACTATCCGATTGCCAGCCGCACCGACGGCAGCCAGACGCTGACCACCGACTGGGTGCAGTGGAACCGCGCTGATGAAGATCATCAGTATCGCGGCCGCTACCAGATAGCCGTGCAGCAGCAGGGCTATCAGCAGGCGCTGAGCGTGAAGCTGCTGGAGCTGGAGCAGGAAGGTAAAGCCGTTACTTCACCCGTCCAGCTGCAGCGCTACACCGCGCAGATGCTGAACGAGCTGAGCGCTGGCCTGGATAAAATCGCCACGACTCGCGACGACGCGGCGGTTAAAGGCAGCACTGCGCAAATCAACGTGCAGAGCGGCGCGGACGATACCGGCCTGCCTACGCTGGTGGTGCGCGCGCCGTTTAACCTGGTCTGGGAGCGTCTGCCGACCGCGCTGGAGCGCGTGGGCATGAAGATCACCGACCGCAACCGTCCGCAGGGCAGCCTGAACGTGACCTACAGCGCCCCGTCCAGCGAGACCTGGGACAGCATTGGCGCGAAAGATCCTGAGCTGACCGACGGCAACTATAAGCTACAGGTCGGCGATCTGGATAACCGCAGCAGCCTGCAGTTCCTGGATCCAAAAGGCCATGCGCTGACCCAGTCGCAAAACGATGCGCTGGTCGCCGTGTTCCAGGCGGCATTTAACAAATAATCGAAAGGCCGACGCGCGTCGGCCTTTTTTATTTGCTGCCGCGTAATCGATTGCTTCGGTTTTTTCGCGTCCGATCATACAATGGACGCAACAGTTCATACCCGACCGGTTTCGGCCTGTTCGCAGGCGCAAAGCACCGGGCATTTCACGTTTGGAGTAAAGAGATGAAAAAGCAAGCTGAGTTGTATCGCGGCAAAGCGAAAACCGTTTACAGCACCGAAAATCCGGATCTGCTGATACTCGAATTCCGCAACGATACATCAGCCCTGGACGGTGAGCGCATCGAACAGTTTGACCGCAAAGGAATGATTAACAATAAATTTAATCACTTTATCATGAGCAAGCTGGCGGAAGCGGGCATCCCTACCCAGATGGAAGCGCTGCTGTCGGACAACGAAGCGCTGGTCAAAAAGCTGGAAATGGTGCCGGTGGAGTGTGTAATGCGCAACCGCGCGGCAGGGTCGCTGGTGAAGCGCCTGGGCGTGGAAGAGGGCACCATCCTGAACCCGCCGCTGTTCGATCTGTTTTTAAAAGACGATGCGCGTCACGATCCCATGATCAACGAATCCTACTGTGAAACCTTTGGCTGGGTGAGCAAAGAGAACCTGGCGCGTATGCGCGAGCTGACCTACAAAGCCAACGACGTGCTGAGCCAGCTTTTCTCCGATGCCGGTCTGATCCTGGTGGACTTCAAGCTCGAGTTCGGCCTGTTCCACGGCGAAGTCACGCTGGGCGATGAGTTTTCCCCGGACGGCGCGCGCCTGTGGGACAAAGAGACGCTGAATAAAATGGATAAAGATCGCTATCGCCAGAGTCTGGGCGGTCTGATTGAAGCCTATGAAGAAGTGGCGAATCGTCTGGGCGTGAAGCTGGACTGATTTCCCCCGGCCGTGGGTGTCGCCACGGCCGCTTTTCTCTTACCTGCTCCGCTAATCTACCTCTATTCTGAAATACCTTTCCGTTCCGGCCCGGCAGCCGCCGCAAGGCTGGTGTTAGCGGCTATGCGCGACTAAAATCACTCCAACAGTTCATAATCCGAGGTAGTGTATGCGTTGGCAAGGGCGCCGTGAGAGCGATAACGTGGAAGATCGCCGTAATGAATCCGGTGGTAACTCAATGGGCGCGGGACGGATGCGTATTCCGCGCGGCAAAGGCGGCATTATTCTGCTGATCGTCGTGATGATTGCGGGCTACTACGGCTACGATTTAACGCCTTTATTGACCGGCGAGTCGACCTCGCTCTCTTCACAACAGCAGCAGCAGCGAAGCACGCCGCAGCAGGATGAGGCGGCGAAATTCACCTCGGTGATGCTGGCCACCACGGAAGACACCTGGCAAAAAATCTTCGAGAAAATGGGCAAAACCTATACGCCACCCAAGCTGGTGATGTATCGCGGTGCAACCCGTACCGGCTGCGGCACGGGACAGTCCGTGATGGGGCCGTTCTACTGCCCGACCGACAGCACCGTCTACATCGATCTGTCGTTCTATGATGAAATGAAAAACAAGCTTGGCGCCGATGGCGACTTTGCGCAGGGCTACGTGGTCGCGCACGAGGTCGGACACCACGTGCAGCATCTTCTTGGTATTGAACCTAAGGTGCGTCAGCTGCAGCAGCAGGGCGGCCAAAAGCAGGCGAACCAGCTTTCCGTGAAGCTGGAGCTACAGGCCGACTGCTTTGCCGGCGTTTGGGGCCACTACATGCAGCAGGAAAACGTGCTGGAGCCGGGCGATTTGCAGGAGGCGCTGAACGCCGCCGAAGCGATCGGGGACGATCGTCTGCAACAGAAAAGCCAGGGACGCGTAGTGCCGGACAGTTTCACCCACGGCACCTCGGAGCAGCGCTACAGCTGGTTTAAAAAAGGGTTCGACAGCGGCAATCCTGGCCAGTGTGACACTTTCAGTGGCTGATCTGCGCGACGTCATTACGCAAACGGAACAGCTACAGCGGCAGGGAATGCGCAGGCTGATGGTTATCAGCGGCGAGGCGGAGTGGTGCCAGCAGCAGGCGCAGCAGTGGCTATCGCTGCTGCCCGGCGACTGGCTGTGGCTTGGCGATGCGCCGCAAAGCCCGCTGCATTGCGCGCCCGAAGCGGTGCGGACGCTGCTGGGGCAGGAGTTTCTGCACGCCGTGTTTGACGCGCGTCACGGCTTCAACGCCGAGGCGCTGGCGGTGCTGGCGGGCACGCTGAAAGCGGGAAGCTGGCTGCTGATGCTGGTGCCGGAATGGGCCGGCTGGCCAACGCAACCCGATAAAGATTCGCTGCGCTGGGGCGATACCGCTACGCCGCTCGCCACGCCTAATTTTGTCTCCCGTCTGCAAAAGCTGCTGCTGGCCGATCCACAGGCCGCGCGGTTTTGCCAGCATCAGGCGCCCGTTTTGCCTGCGCCGCCGTTCGCGCCAGACTGGCAGCCCGATGACGACGGTCAGCAGCAGGCTCTGTTGGAGCAATTGCTGATGGCGAAACCGGGTATCTACGTGGTCACTGCGCCGCGAGGACGAGGCAAATCCGCGCTTGCCGGGTTGCTTGCCGCCCGCTGGCCCGGCCGTGCGCTTATCTCCGCCCCCGCGAAAGCCGCCACCGACGTGCTGGCAACCTACGCGGGCGACGCTTTTGATTTTATCGCGCCGGACAGGCTGCTGGCGCTCGACCCGGCGGCGCGTCCCCGGGATGTTGACTGGCTGCTGATTGACGAAGCGGCAGCGATCCCCGCGCCGATGCTTGAGCAGCTGGTCAGGCTTTTTCCGCGCACGCTGTTAACCACCACCTTGCAGGGTTATGAAGGGACGGGGCGTGGCTTTATGCTGAAGTTCTGCGACAGCCTGCCCAACGCTACGCTGTGCCGACTTGACCAGCCTTTGCGCTGGTCGGCGCACGATCCGCTTGAGCAGTTTATCGATCGCGCCCTGCTGTTCAGCGAAGCGGAGCCTGAAATTGTCAGCGCGCCGGTGCGCTTTTGTTTTCCGCATCAGGCGGAATGGCAGGAAAACCCGGCGGTGCTGGAGGCGATTTATCAGCTGCTCGCCAGCGCGCACTACCGCACTTCGCCGATCGATCTTCGGCGCATGATGGACGCGCCGGGCATGCGCTTCAGCGCCGCGCTGCAGGCGGACAAAGTTCAGGGCGCGCTCTGGCTGGTGGAGGAAGGCGGATTAACGGCGGAGCTGGCGCAGGCCGTGTGGGCGGGACTGCGTCGTCCGCCAGGCAACCTGGTGGCGCAGTCGCTGGCGGCCCACGGCGGCTGGCCGGAAGCGGCGCAGATGCGCTCACGCCGTATCAGCCGCATCGCCATCATGCCCGCGCTGCGGCGGCAGGGTGTCGGCAGGGAGATGGTGCGGCACAGCGTCAGTCAGGCGGAAGGGCTGGACTTTTTCTCGGTGAGTTTTGGCTATACGCCTTCGCTATGGCGTTTCTGGCAGGCCTGCGGGTTCCGGCTGGCGCGGGTGGGCACGCGAACGGAAGCGAGCAGCGGCTGCCACACCGCGATGGCGATACTGCCGCTGAGCGAACGGGGAAGGGCGCTGGCCGACAGGGCGGAGCGTCGGCTGGCGCGCGACTGGCGCTGGCTGCGTCCTTTTCTTCATGACGTCGATCTGACTTTCCCGAACGTTGAGGTCACTGGCCTGGATGAGGACGACTGGCGCGAGCTGGCGGGCTTTGCCTGGGCGCAGCGCTCGTTCGAGGCCGCTATCGGCGCGCTGGGCAGACTGCTGGAAAACATCCCGCAGCCGCTGCCGTTATTACAGGGCGCGCTGACGGAAGGGCTGGCTCAGGCAGAGCTGGTCAAACTGTCGGGGCTGTCGGGGCGTAAGGCGTTGCTGAACGGCTGGCGGCAGGAGGCGGAACGGGCGCTGACAGCGCTGGATAATGAGCGGGCAGAAACATGGCGGCTAAAGATAATGAAGACAGGGCAGTCGGACATAAATTAAAACAGGGGCCGTCGCCCCTGTCGTTTACTTCTTCTTCGGCCAGTCGTCTTCATCGTCCCATTTATCGTTAAAATCGCGATGCGGCGGCAAATCCGGGCGGTTATCCATATATTTTTTATGGTCGATACGCTTCAGGTCTTTATACACATTCATCAGAATGCCCACCATCAGCACAATCCCCAGCAACCACCAGTACTCTTTCAGCCATTCCATATTTGATCCTTACGCTATCAATTGTTCCATAATGCGCTGATACATCCGACTCAGCAGCTGGAGGTCGGCAGCCTTAACGCACTCATTTATTTTGTGAATGGTGGCGTTGACCGGCCCTAACTCCACAACCTGCGCGCCCATACGGGCAATAAAGCGGCCGTCGGACGTGCCGCCGGTCGTCAGCAGCTGCGGCTTGATCTCATTATAGTGCTCAACGGCGTTTACCACCGCCTCGACCAGTTTGCCGGTAGAGGTTAAAAAAGGCTGGCCGGAAACCACCCAGTCAAGCGTATAGCGCAGCTGATGCCGATCCAGCAGCGCCTGTACGCGCTCTTTGATCAGCGCGTCGGTCAGCTCGGTGCTGAAACGGAAATTAAACTGCACGAAAAACTCGCCGGGGATCACGTTGTTGCTGCCGGTTCCGGCCTGGACATTGGCAATCTGCATGCTGGTCGGCGGGAAAAACTCGTTGCCCCGATCCCATTCTGTCGCCGTCAGCTCGTTCAGCGCAGGCAGCGCGCGATGTACCGGATTATCAGCGAGGTGCGGATAAGCGACGTGGCCCTGTACGCCATGAATGGTCAGGTTGGCGGTCATCGAACCGCGACGGCCGTTTTTCACCACGTCGCCCACGATTTCCGTGCTGGAAGGCTCGCCGACCAGGCAGTAGTCCAGGCGCTCGTTGCGCGCCATCAGCGTCTCGACAACTTTGACCGTGCCGTTTACGGCGCTGGCTTCTTCATCGGAGGTAATCAGAAAGGCCAGGCGGCCCTTGTGGTGCGGATGGGCGGCGACAAAACGCTCGGCGGCGACAACCATGGCGGCCAGCGAGCCTTTCATATCCGCCGCGCCGCGTCCAAACAGCATGCCGTCGCGGATGGCGGGTTCAAACGGCGGGTTGATCCAGCGGTTGGCATCACCTGCGGGCACCACGTCGGTATGCCCGGCAAAAGCCAGCGTTTCGCCTTCGCCGCGCCATGCCCAGAAATTTTGCGTATCGCCAATATTCATTAATTCAACGGTAAAGCCCAGCGCCTTAAGGCGCTCGATCATCACAGCCTGGCAACCGGCATCATCCGGGCTGAGGGAAGGGCGACGAATAAGCTGCTGCGTCAGCTCAATGACCGGACAATACATAATCAGGACTTCTCCACGATAAAAGATGCGTAAGCGGTTTCGTTAAAACCCAGCAGCATAGAGCCGTCGGCCCGGCAGAGCAATGGGCGTTTAATCATCGCCGGCTGTGCCAGCATAAGCTGCTGCGCGGCCGCCGCGTTGTCTACCGCGCTGCGCGTCGCTTCATCCAGTTTGCGCCAGGTGGTTCCACGCGTGTTCAGCAGCGCCTCCCAGCCCAGCGTATCGCTGAAGCGCTGGAGCAAATCCGCCTCCAGCCCGTCGGCGCGATAGTCGTGAAACTGGTAAGCTACACCGTTAGCATCCAGGTACTTTCGTGCCTTTTTGATGGTGTCGCAGTTTTTAATGCCGTACATCGTCAGCATGGCGGGTTCCCTTCTATTTTCTGTGGGCTTCATCTATATTCGATACTGCTCAGGCGCTGAGTTTACAATGGATACGCCTGCGAGGCACGGAAGACGGCATAAACCCAGGAACAGAGGAGAGGGAGGGATAATATGAACTATATGGAAGCGTCTTCCGCCCATACGGTTGAAGAGACGAAATCGACAATTGTGATCGCCAGAAAAAAAGAGACCCGCTGCGATGAGTTTAATCACATCGTTGAAGCGGTACTGGCCGAGCATCCCGATGCCAAAACCCATATAGACAGCGAGAGCGGCGGCTACGACAAAATTATTGTGCTGAAGTAGTAAATGCGCGAGGGGGCTTCAGGCCCCCTCAAAAACTTCCCGTGCTTCATACTTCGTGCTTCGCCTGATGTCTCGTACCGCGTACCGCGCGCTTCATATCTGAAGCCCGGTTGTGTCTTGCCAAATGCCTTTTGCTGACATATCAGCCTAATCAAGCGGTTAGCCGATCGTCCGATCCCTGATGATAAGCAGGCTATTAATTCCCTTAAAAATCAACCGATAAGAAATGTGCGCGGCCGCACGTTTTAAGATAATTCTTAATTTTATACCCCTGTTCATGGCCGAAAGTTGTTCACTTCGCCTTAGGAATAATCCTATAATGACCGCAACACAACGAGAGAGGTGATGTATGATTGATTTAGAACTGGGGAACTGGAAAGACTTTATCGAAACGATGTTGACTCGTAAGTAACACATTCATAAAGAAAAATCCGGCAGCACGCCGGCAAGCTTTACCTTCAGTAACCGAATTTAAAAAAGGCAGCCTTCAGGCTGCCTTTGCTCTTTTATGCGATCGGCTTCTCTTTTAACGGAAAGCGTCGGCGCACCAGCACAAAGAAAATCGGCACAAAGAACAGCGCCAGTACGGTGGCGGCGATCATCCCGCCCATCACGCCCGTGCCTACCGCGTGCTGGCTGCTGGAGCCTGCGCCGTTGCCGACAGTCATCGGCAGCACGCCAAAAATAAAGGCCAGCGACGTCATCAGAATAGGGCGCAGGCGTTGACGCGAGGCTTCCAGCGTCGCCTCCAGCAAATCGCATCCTTTACTGTTCATCTCGTTAGCAAACTCCACGATAAGAATGGCGTTTTTCGCCGACAGCCCGATCACCGTCAGCAGCCCTACCTGGAAATAGACGTCGTTTTCCAGCCCGCGCAGCCAGGTCGCCGCCAGCGCGCCCACCACACCCAGCGGGACGACCAGCATCACGGAGAAAGGCACCGACCAGCTTTCATAAAGCGCCGCCAGGCAGAGAAAAACCACCAGCAGAGAAATGGCATAGAGCGCGGGCGCCTGCGAGCCGCTCATCCGCTCCTGAAACGACGCGCCGGTCCACTGCACGCCAAAACCGGTCGGCAGCTTGCTGACCAGCTGCTCCATGCTGTCCATCGCGGTGCCGGTGCTGACGCCCTGAGCGGATTCGCCAACGATCTCTACCGATGAATAGCCGTTATAGCGCTCCAGACGCGGCGAGCCGGTTTCCCAGCGGGTGCTGGCGAAAGCGGAAAAGGGCACCATGCCGCCGCTGCTGTTGCGCACGTACCATTTATTGATATCGTCCGGCAGCATGCGGAAAGGCGCGGCCGCCTGCACGTAGACTTTTTTTACGCGTCCGCGATCGAGAAAGTCATTTACATAGGTCGAGCCCCAGCCGGTGGTGAGCGTGTCGTTGATATCGTCCACCGACACGCCCAGCGCCTGCGCCTTGTGCTGATCGATATCGATCCGCAGCTGCGGCGTATCGTCCAGGCCGTTATGACGCACGCGAGCCAGTGACGGATCGCTCTCCGCCATCGCCAGCAGCCGATCGCGCGCCTGCATCAGCGCGTCGTGGCCCAGACCGGCATGATCCTGCAATTCCATATCGAAGCCGGCCGAGTTGCCCATGCCGGTGATTGCGGGCGGGCTGCTGGCGATCACGCGGCCCTCGCGGATTGATTTAAAAGCCACGGTTGCGCGTTCAATAATGGCAAACGAGCTGTTGTCCTTGCCCGGCCGATCCCGCCAGTCTTTCAGCCGGACAAACATGCGCGCCACGTTCTGTCCGTTGCCGCCTGGCCCGGCGCCGATAGTTGAAAACACCGACAGCACGTTATCCTTTTCCCGGGTCAGGTAATATTGCTCAACTCTATTCACCACTTTATTCGTCTGTTGCAGCGTGGAGCCTGGCGGTAGCTGCACCTGAGTGGTAAAGACGCCGCGATCTTCCAGCGGCAGAAAAGAGGTCGGCAGATGCAGGAACAGCAGCGCCATGCCGGCGATAAGCAGCACATAAAGCAGCAGCCAGCGTCCCGCTTTCGCTACGATGCGCCCTACGCCGCGCTTATAGCGGTCTGCGTTACGGTTAAAGGTGCGGTTAAACCAGCCGAAGAATCCTCGCCGTTCATGATGCGCGCCCGGCGGCAGCGGTTTTAACAGCGTGGCGCAGAGGGCGGGCGTCAGCACCATCGCCACCAGCACGGAAAGCACCATAGCGGAAACGATAGTGATGGAAAACTGCCGGTAAATGGCGCCGGTGGTGCCGCCAAAAAAGGCCATCGGCACGAAAACGGCGGAGAGCACCAGCGCTATCCCCACCAGCGCGCCCTGAATTTGCCCCATTGACTTTCGCGTGGCCTCGCGCGGCGAGAGGCCTTCCTCACTCATTATTCGCTCGACGTTTTCCACCACCACAATCGCGTCGTCCACCAGCAGGCCGATCGCCAACACCATCGCAAACATCGTCAGCGTGTTAATACTGAATCCGCAGGCAGAGAGAATGGCAAAAGTGCCAAGCAGTACCACCGGTACGGCGATGGTGGGAATAAGCGTGGCGCGAAAATTCTGCAAAAACAGATACATAACCACGAACACCAGTACGATGGCCTCCAGCAGCGTTTTCACCACGTCTTCAATAGAGGCGACCACGAAAGGCGTGGTTTCATAAGCGATTTCCGCCTTAAGGCCGGGCGGGAAATAGTGGGAAAGTTCTTCAATGCGCGCTCTGACCAGCTTGTCCGTTTGCAGCTCGTTCGCGCCCGAAGCCAGCTTTACGCCCAGACCCGAAGCGGCCTGGCCGTTGTACTGGCTCAGATAGTCATATTTTTCCGCGCCCAATGCCACCTGCGCCACGTCGCCCAGCCGCACCTCCGAACCATCCTGATTAACGCGCAGCGTAATCTGACGAAATTGCTCGGGCGTGGTCAGTAACGACTGAGAGTTAATAGTAGCGTTGAGCGCCTGGCGTTCTACGGAAGGCAGGCCGCCCAGCTGGCCCACGGCAACCTGGCTGTTTTGCGATTCGATGGCGCTGACGATATCGGAGGTGGTCAGCGCATAGTTGATCAATTTGTCAGGATCGAGCCAGATGCGCATGGCGTATTGCGAGCCGTAGGCGTCTACCTGGCCCACGCCGTCGATGCGGCTCAGCGGATCCTGCACGTTGCTGGCGACGTAATCCGCAATGTCCTGTTTGTCCATGCTGCCGTCGGTAGAGACGAAGGCCACCATCAGAATATTGGTGTCACCGGTTTTGGTTACCGTCACCCCCTGAGACTGCACGGCCTGAGGCAGCTTGCGCAGCGCGGTTTGCAGCTGGTTTTGCACCTGCTGGCGCGCCTCGTCGGGATTGGTGCCCGCAACAAAAGTCAGCGTAATCGTCGCCTGGCCGGTATTGCTGCTTTGCGAAGACATGTACATCAGGTTATCGATGCCGGTCATATTCTGCTCGATCACCTGAGTAACCGTATTTTCCAGCGTCTGCGCGGAAGCGCCGGGATAGTTAGCGGTAATACGGACGTTAGGCGGCGCCAGCGCCGGATATTGCTCTACGGGCAGCGAAAAAATAGCCAGAGTACCGGTCAGACACAGCAAAATTGCTATCACCCACGCAAATATGGGGCGATCGATAAAAAAATTCGCCATCAGCGGCTCCAGGCTAGCGTCGGGAAAGGTTACGACCGGGCGACGCCGTGCAGAATGCATCGCTGCCCGTAACAAAGCGTTTAAGCAGAGCGTTTCACTTTACCCGGCGTCCCTGGCGGAATCGTGGAGAAAATGAGGATAAAATGTAAATTATCATGCAAAATTTCAGCGCCGGGCGCCTTAGCTTTTGTCCGGTATAAAACGGAGGAGCACCCGCGTGCCGCCTTGCGCTTGCGGGGTAATTTCCAGCTGCGCGTTCAGACTTTTTGCGCGCTCCTGCATTATAGCCAAACCGTAGTGGCCGGGTTTGGCATCGGCCAGACAAAATCCCTGGCCGTTATCGCTGACCTCAATATGCAGCAAATCGGCGGCCGACTGCGTAAAGCGTACCGCAATGTCGCTGGCGCGCGCGTGGCGGAGAGCGTTGAGCAGCGCTTCCCGGACAATTTGTAAAACGTGTACCTGCTGTTGCGCATTCAAACGCTGCTGCCGCGCCTCGCTGATAAGCTTAATATCCGCTTCCGTTTGCCGGTTAAGCTGCGCGACGACCTGTTCCAGCGCGGTAGTGAGATCGGCTGGCTCCACCGACAGGCGAAAAGTGGTCAGCAGTTCGCGCAGCTGGCGATTGGCTTCGGCCAGCGCCACGTCGATTTCGCCGACGATAGCTGCCGGCGGCGTCTCTTTGTCGACCACGCGCTTCAGCCGCGCCAGCTGAATGCGCAGGTAAACCAGCGACTGCGCCAGGGAATCGTGTAGCTCTCTGGCGATAGTGGCGCGCTCTTCCATCAGCAGCAAATGGCGGCCTTTTTCTTCAGCGTCGTCCAGCTGTAACGAGCGGCCCAGCATCGTCGCCAGCCCCTGCATCAGCGAGGGTTCGCTGTCACTTGCCTGCCAGCGCAGCACCCCGCCTTGCGTCTGCTCCAGCGGCAGGCTGTGCCAGGCGAGGCGTGTATCCTCTTCGCCTGCGGTCAGCTGCCAGCGAGGCGCCACGTCCAGAGCGATAATCGGCAGATTTTCATGCTCTTTCGCCAGCTCAAGCACCTGCGCATAGGCCTTATCGTGTCCGCGCAGCATCTCGGAGCAGCGATAAAGCAGTTTCAGGCGGCGATTCGCCTGGCGCAGATCGCCGGTTCGCTCTTTGACCGCCTGTTCAAGCCACAGATACTGTTTTTCTAAATCGCCCGACATGCGGGCAAAGGCTTTCGCCAGCAGGGCAATGGCAATAAAGCCCAGCAGGCAGGCGCCTGCCACCAGTTTCATTTTCAGCTCCGCCCAGCGCTGCAGGGCAAGCACAAATCGATCTATCTGCGCGACATAGTGCGAGACATGCTGCCGGAAGCGCTGACCATCGTCCCTGGTCAGCTCGGGCTGTAGCTTTTGCCAGGCCGTCAGCATTTCGTGATAGCGCGCTTTAACATTGTTTGGCACCCAGGCATGCTGTAGCGAAAGCAGCACCGGCGCCTGAAGCGACTGCTGATAGCTGAGGATATCGCTGTCCAGCGAGGGCGAGCGGGTTGCGGCGTCCAGCGCCAGGCGGTAGCTCTGCATGCGCAGCGAACCGGCCATATTGAGCGCCTCGGCATCGCGCAGGCTGGCTGAAAGCGTCAGCAGCGCCAGAAAAGAACAGCACACGGCCAGCAGCACGATAGCGAACAGCGCGCGAGCCAGGCTGCGGGTAACGGAACGTTTTAACATGCAATGCTCCCGTAAAGGGCGTTAACGCTGCGGATAGCGTCAGCCAGATAAGGCCTGCCGCAGTATAAGCTTTTCCTCGCGCGGTGCAGCGCACGAACGCCAGCGCTTTGCGAAAGATCAAAAGTGTGCGGTCGCGCACTTGAAGCCAGACGCGGCGGCGGGTAGAGTTAAAAAGTCGTCATAAAATTACGCTGCGCATTAATATAAAGTTACATCATGCAGAAAAAGTAACTTTTATTGACGCTTCTTGGGATAAATGTTTGTCACGCCCACATTCCTTTAACGCTTTTACCGCGCGCTTACCCTGCTTTGCACCTCATCCGTCATAGTTAACGCCGTATCCCGAATCATGCTATCCGCTAATCCGGATAAGGAGCTAACTATGAATAAACTGCCTGCAACGATTGCCGCTGCCATTCTGGCCGCCACTTCATTTTCAACGCTGGCCGCCACCCAGGTCAGCACTGAACAGAGTCAAAACCTGCAACAAATGGGCACGGTTTCCGTGACCGGCGTGACCGGCTCGCTGGATGACGCCACCGCGCAGCTGGCGCAAAAAGCCGAAGAGATGGGCGCCAGCCACTATCGCGTGATCCGTGCCGACACCCCCGGCGACTCCAGCCTGTGGAGCGGCAACGCCGAGATTTACCGCTAGAACCTGTCCTGTCCCATGTAGCCTTTCCCTGTTGGAGAACCGACCGTCTTAAGCGGTCGGTTTTTTTTTGCCTCCT
>Ga0209371_1000661_pt1 | contig 30062 bp, 31 predicted proteins | sample AgamicAtAmrz_FD_187165 | JGI IMG/M metagenome (GOLD analysis project Ga0209371, IMG submission 187165) | Agave microbial communities from Guanajuato, Mexico - At.Am.rz (SPAdes) (version 2) | ecosystem: Host-associated > Plants > Roots > Rhizosphere | place: Guanajato, Mexico | collected 2012-06-07
CCACCTGGTCCTCGGAAGGGCGGACAGGCTGCTCTTTAGGGTCGGTCGTCTTGGAGGGGGCCGAAATTTTCTTGGGCATGGTCAGTTCCTCTAGCTTCACCGACAAAAACTGGCTGGCCACACGGAAGGTTCCGAGCCCCGGGAAGCGCTGCTTGGTTCGGAATCGATCTCACCAAGCTGAACAGGCGGGCCTCGTAGCAGGCGGGATCAGTGGCAAGCGCCTTCGAATAAGCTCTCCGCCCCTCTTCGAGCCGCCCGAGACGCCGGAAAGCATGACGCTCGCGTGACGTGAGCCTCGGCGGTGAAAAAGTCGGCCACCGTCGCGGTGGAATAATCCGTCCGCAAGCGGAGTAAAAACCGGCCATTTATTTTCTTTCTGCAATGAGCGCAGGAGGACGGGGATCTATACCGTGGAACTTTATCTGTGGGTTCGCCTAGCTGCTTCCGAAGGGATGACGCAGCGGCAGACAGCAGCATTTCAACATATCGCGCGACAGCGTAGCCAAGATGGTGGCTTCTTCGCGGACACAGCGATCAAGGTCAACTTCATGGTGAATGTCGGCTACGGCAACCCGGCCGGGAATTTCGCGCGGCTGCCACGCCTGGAGTTTGGCGCGGTGTCCGTTCTGGCATAGCCGTGTCCACCGGTTACGGAAGGGCGCAACCATCATAACTTGCGGCCGGTCGGGGGCCGCCCCGTTGGGGCGACTCGCGAGGGAGAGGATTCCATCTTTGCTGAGGTCCATGCTCGGCAGCGGGCCATTCTGCAATGCCGCTTCAAAGTGTACATCGGGAGGTTTCTAAACTACTCAGATAGGGTAAAATTTACTGCACCGAAGGCATTCGTTGCGAAATTGCAAATAAAATCTATACACGTATTTATTTATTTCAGTATTTCATAATGGAGCGATGATTGCGGTACATCGTAATATTAAAATGCGCTGGAGAGGAAAGTCCGGTTTTCGAAGCCGATGACATTACTCGGTGTTTCGGTTGGATTAGGACACAGACCAGGAAATTCCCTGAAATACATAAAGGGAATTACAAGATTGTGGACCGTGATCTCGATAACGACGCATCACCAAATACCAATTTTTGGTAGGCTCAGGCCGGATATCACATAGTCGGAAAATCCCGGTTGCGGGGTCCAACTGGATTTTGAATTTGCGGAGATGGCGACCGGTCTGACGGGAATCGTATCAGCCGAGGGTATGTCCCCAACTCCGCATGCGAGTCGTTAAACTTGTTAAATGTCATTTTCAATACAAAGAAAGCGCTACCATTACCGACCAACACTTGCATGCATATTCAACTGGTCTGGGTGGCCGACTTCACATACATCCGCACCGCCATCGGCTGTTGCTATCTCGCCGTCATTCTCGGCGCCTGCAGTCGAACGTCGTCGGCTATGGCCTGTCGACAGGGCCGGATACGCTGCCGCACTGCATTCGGCCATCGAGAACAGAAAGCTCCGCCTGGCTGCATTCACCACATAGACCGCGGATGCCGGTACGCAAGTGAGATCTATCGACGAGCGCTCGATGCGGCAGCCCTACAGGGATCCTCGAGTGCCGTTGGCAGCCCTTAACACAATGCGCAGGCAAAGAGCTTTATGAAGACTCTGAAAATAGAGGGCATTTATCCTGCCGAGTACGAAACCTTCGCAGACGTCGCCGAGCGATTGCCCAGCTTCATCGAAGAAGTCTACAATGCCAAGCGGCTGCACTCGGCCCTTGGCTATAGGTCGCCCGCAGAATTTGAAACTCAACTCGCCCAGCAAGCGGCTTAGTTTGAGGTGCCTCCCTGGTCCAGGCGGAGGGGTTCACTCCAACGCCGGTCAGTTCTCAGCGGCAATCAACACCCTTCGTTCTCATGGCAACTGCGTTGTCATCAGGAATGATGTTGCCCACACGCCAGTCCGCAAGATCATCCATGTCGGCATGGATGCGATTTATGAATCGCTCGAGCAGCGTGAGAACCCATAGTTTCGTGGCAGGCCGCTTGCTGTGGGCAGGTCCTTACTTTATATGGGGACCGCTGTCGCCATGCATGACAGAAGCGCTAATTACCGGCAACTCCGGGGCCAGAAGATCATGCTTCGCGGCGAATGCGGCAAACAGGCCGCGCGCGGTCTCCGCTTCGATCTCTCCGCGAAGCGCCGCTTGAGAAGCCTTTAGGGCAATCGAGTGTGCCGTGTCTCTGAACGAGGTCGGCCATTCGACAAGATGCCGGTAGGCATCCATTATGCCGCGTACTTCCACAGGAAAGCCTAAGCCGACAAGGATAGTGACAGGTTTTCTGAACATATCGGGTTTCATTGGTCTCTCCTTCCCAACCCGGAATGGTGATGGGCGCCATCGCAATGGCACCCCTTGCTTACTGGACGAGCTTGGATATCAAGCGGCCTTCTGTGCTTCGATCTGCGCCGGAACGGCGGACGTCAACGCAGGCGTGCTCTGGATCAATATCTTCCGCGGCTTCAACGCCTCCGGGATCTCTCGAACAAGCTCGATCGACAGGAGGCCGTTTCTAAGGTCCGCTCCGTTCACCCTGACGTGATCTGCAAGTTCAAACCTGTGTTCAAATGGACGCCCAGCAATCCCGCGATGGAGGTAACCAACGGCAGATACCTCCTGTTTCTGGCCGGTTACAGTCAGCAGGTTGGACTGGAAGGTGATGTCGAGATCGTCTTGGGTGAAGCCGGCAACCGCTATTGAGATCCGGTAGGTGTCGTCGTCAGTCTTGACGATATCGTATGGCGGCCAGTCGCTGATTGAGCGAGCGCGCTGAGCATTTTCCAACAGATGGAACACCCGGTCGAAGCCGACGCTCGAGCGGAACAGCGGTGCGAAGTCGTAAGATGTTGCCATAGCCATATCCTCCTTGAAGCAACATGGTACGGGAATGCCAAAAGCGGCGCTCCCGACGATACCAGCCCTTATTTCAGCGGCTGGCGGCAATCGATTTGGTTTTGACGATTTTCGGATTCAAGATTTGCAACAAAAAAAATTGTACTGCTTGCCAGGCTGTCTCAATGAGAATTATCCCGGCCGGCATTCTTTTTTCGCAAGATTGGATGCTCTGCTAGGCAAGGACTCATGGCCCTTGCTCATGAACCCGCACTCCGGAATGATACCGGTGGCGTTTCTCTCCCACCCGGCCTTTGAATCCCAGCCAGCGCTACAGGAACTGGACGCACCCGCTTTTTCAACCTTGGGCGGGCAACCAGCCCCCTTCGCGCAACGACTCGAGCGTATCGAGGTCCGTCCTGGCTGCTGGTCCGATCTCGACGTCGACTATCGACCTCCAATGGCGTCGAACCACCTCGCGCGCGCCGACATCTCCAGCCAGCTTCACTAGCTCCGGATACGTGCTATCAGGAAAGATTATCGGGTGGCCAGGTTCGCCGCCCGCTACAGCCCGGACGATTGGTTTTCCATTACGTTGTCGGAATTTGGTGGCAAGGAGATCGAGATGCTCACTGGTGATATCGGGCATGTCGGACAAACAGATCATAACCCCGGCGGCCCGCAAACGGATCGCTTCCCGCAGGCCGACGATGATCGACGTTGCCATTCCTGACTCGAAGTCCGAATTGTGAACCACATGTGCCGGAATATCCTCGATCACAGAACGGATTTCGTCATCCAGATGTCCAGTCACTACGACCACGTTATCACAGGCTGACCCACTCGCCGCTAGAACTGATCTCCGAATGAGCGGTACGCCCTCGAATGTCGCCAACAGCTTGTGCGAGCCACCGGTGCGGGTCGATCTTCCTGCGGCAAGGACGAGCACGGCAATCGTAGGACGTCCGCGTATCTGGTCACACCGCTCATATTTATGCATATGTGGTCAGCCTGGAAGCGGCAACGTCGGCAAGGACTGACAACGCCAGCGAGGTTGTGTCCCTGGTCGGTCCGAACAATCCGATGGGCGCCTTGATGCGGTCTATCTCAGCTTTCGAAAACCCCGCGCGCCGCAGACACTCCACGCGCTTCCGATGGGTGCGCGTGCTTCCAAGCGCGCCAATGTAAAAAGCCTTCGAACGCAGTGCACGTCTCAGGATCCGCTCCTCCGCGTCAAGATCGTGGTGCAGAAGCGCGATGGCCGTGAACGGGTCGATCGCTGGATAACGGCCATCGCATGTTTCGCCGTTGCCCAAGACTGTCACGTCGTGTCCCGCCGCCTCCGCGATTCTTGCCACCACCAGTGCCTCGGCGCCATGACCAGACACCACTATTCTGGTCCTGGGGCGGTAAACTGTCTCGAACCGTCCACACATCCAACGCGCCCGTGAAGGTGGTTCCATGCTGGCAACTGTCTGGCCGTTCGGGCAATACCGCAGTGCGACAGGCCGACGATGTCGTACTTCGTTTATAACACCTTCCAGCGCCTTGACGTCGCGCAGCACGTGAATGGCAACCGTGATCCCGCCTCCGCAAGGAAGAACGATATCGAAGAACGGCGAGCCGTCGCCATAGACCACGGTCCGGTCGCGGCCTTCAGCCATAGCCAGGATCGCTTCCGAGGCGACCGCCGCTTCTACGCATCCGCCGGAAACATAGCCGCAGAAGCTACCATTTGCCGCCACGGCGACGTGCGAACCAAGAGCGCGGGCGGCACCTCCCCGGATTTCGACGAGCGTTGCTAGCGCTGCCCCGCCTTGCCGAAAAAAAGCGATGGCGAACTCCAGGATGTCCAAAGGATCGTCGCTAGTCGATGATCTCCTTAGAACCGGCATTTCCTTCGTATCCATCATCACGTTCATAGACCTTATTCTGTCAAAGCCAGCTTGACGCCGAGCATGGTTACGCAAGGTCAGGCAGGCCGCCGATCAGCTTGTCCAAGGTCATCGGATAGTTCCGGAGGCGGATACCCGTCGCATTGTGGATCGCGTTCGCGATCGCTGCCGAGACGCCGCATAGTCCGAGTTCGCCAATGCCCTTCGCCTTCATCGGCGAGGAAATCGGATCGGTCTCATCCATAAACACGACGTCCTGGTGCGGGATGTCGGCATGCACCGGGACCTCGTAGCCAGCCAAGTCATGGTTGACGAAGAACCCCCGACGGGTATCAACCGCAAGTTCCTCCGACAACGCCAGACCAGCACCCATCGTCATCGCACCAATCACCTGGCTGCGCGCCGTGATCGGATTAAGGATGCGGCCGGCGGCACATACCGCAAGCATGCGGCGGATTCGACTCTCGCCCGTAGCCGCATCGACACCCACCTCCACGAAATGTGCTCCGAAGGTCGACTGCTGATGGCTGTCCGAAAGCTTCTCCCACTCGACCTTGTCCTCGGCCACTAGTCCTTCGGCGCCTGCCGCTTCGGCAAGAGAAACCGAGCGCGAACCGGAGAGGACCCGACCGCCCTCGAAGACGACGTCCTGTTCATTGAACCCGAGTTTCTGGACAATAGTGTCCCGAAGCTTGACACAGGCTGCATAGACGCCAGAGGTCGAACAGTTCGCGCCGAACTGTCCGCCAGAGCCTGCGGATACGGGAAAGCGAGAATCGCCTAGCTGCACCGCGACCTTGCCGATCGGTAGCCCCATCATTTCCGCAGCGGTCTGGGCGATGATCGTGTAACTGCCGGTTCCGATATCGGTCATGTCGGTCTCGACGGTGACGACCCCTTCCCTGTCCAGACGGACGCGTGCGCCCGATGGGACCAGGAGGTTGTTGCGGAATGCGGCCGCGACACCGAAACCGATCATCCAGTTGCCTTCGCGACGAGAACCAGGACGGGCTCGTCCAGGCCAGCCGAAACGTTCCGCTCCAAGCTTGAGACAACCGACGAAATCGCGATGCGAAAACGGGCGCTCTGGCTTCTCCGGATCCACCTGCGTGTCGTTGAGGATACGGAACTGCACTGGATCGATGCCGAGCTTTTCGGCCATTTCGTCGATGGCGATCTCGAGCGCCATCAGTCCCGGCGCCTCGCCGGGCGCGCGCATGGCGTTGCCCTCGGGAAGGTGCAGCGTCGCCAGCCGCATCGCCGTCATGCGGTTCTCGCCCGCATAAAGAAGCCGCGTCTGCATGGCAGCCGTTTCCAGCTGGCCATCGGGCTGGTCGCCCGACCAGCTTTCATGGGCGATTGCGGTTATTTTTCCATCGCGGCCCGCGCCGATGCGGATGCGCTGGATCGTCGCTGGACGATGCGTCGTGTTGTTGACGAGGAACGGCCTCGGCAGCGCGACCTTTACGGGCCGCCTTGCTGCCTTCGCACCGAACGCGGCCAGAACCGCGTCGACGCGCAGGAACAGCTTGCCGCCGAAGCCGCCGCCGATGAACGGCGACATGAGGTGGATTTTTTCCTTGTCGACACCAAGCGTTGTTGCGAGGTCGGCCCGCCACCAGTCGATCATCTGGCTGGACGTCCAAACCGTCAGCTCATCACCGTCCCACGCAGCTATGGATGCATGCGGCTCCATCATCGAATGCGACTGATCCGGGGTCGTGTAGGTCTCGTCCAGCGTCACTTCGGCGGACTTGAACGCACCTTCGAAATCTCCAACGGCGGTATCTGGTGGAGCACCGCCTGCGTCTTTCGGCTTGACCGCCGAATCCCTCGCCTCGGCGAGATCATACGTACCCTGCTCTTCCGTGTAATCGACCTTCACGAGACATGCTGCTGCTCGGGCCTGTTCAAACGTCTCGGCGATGATGACAGCGATTGCCTGGTGGTAGTGCTGGATCTCATCGCCACCGAAGAGTTTCGCGGTATTGAACTTGCCCTTTTCGCGTTTGCCGATGTCAAGCGTCGTTACCACGGCAAGCACGCCCGGCGCGCGTTTGGCAGCATCGACATTCATCGAGATGATGCGGCCCCTGGCGATGGTCGATCCCACGGGGTAACCGTAGGCGTAAGGCATGTTCGGATCATGCCACTCATAGGCGTACATCGCCCGCCCAGTCGTCTTGAGCTCGCCGTCGATGCGGTGGACAGGCTTGCCGACCATCTTCAGCTGGTCGATCGGATTGGTGGTTGCTGGTGTATCGAACTTCATGGCGATCATCCTCTCGCTTCGGCGATCACGGCGCCGAGTGTGCGCTCAACGAGATCGATCTTGAACTTGTTCTGCTCGGTAGGATGAGCGTCGGCGAGGAGAGCCTTCGCTGCGACCTCTACTCCCTTGGAGAGTTCTGCGTCCGCAGCTTCGAGGCGCCACGGCTTGTGAGCGACGCCACCAACTGCCACCCGCCCCGTGCCGTCCGGCTGAATGACTGCACCGACAGAGACCAGCGCGAACGCGTAGGAAGCTCGGTCGCGGACCTTGCGATAGATATGCTTTCCTCCGATCGCCGGCGGTAGCACCACTGCGGTAATGAATTCGCCCTTCTCCAGGACCGTTTCGATTTCGGGCGTATCGCCGGGCAAGCGATAGAAGTCGGCGATCTGGATTGTTCGGCGGCTGCCATCCGGCTTTACGGTCTCGACGACCGCATCGAGTGCGCGCATGGCGATCGCCATGTCGCTCGGATGCGTTGCGATACAGGCGTCGCTCACCCCCACCACGGCGTGCTGGCGACTGAAGCCGCCGATGGCGGAACAGCCACTTCCCGGCGAGCGCTTGTTGCAGGGCTGTGCGGTGTCATAGAAATATGGACAGCGCGTGCGCTGCAAGAGGTTACCTGCGGTCGTCGCCTTGTTGCGAAGCTGGCCCGAAGCGCCAGCGAGCAAGGCGCGTGACAGGAGCCCATAGTCGCGCCTGACGGTTAGGTCGGCGGCAAGGTCGGTGTTGCGAACCAGCGCTCCAATGCGCAGTCCACCCTCAGACGTCTTTTCTATCGTGTCGAGCCCGAGACCATTCACGTCGATCAGATGTGACGGCGTCTCGATCTCGAGCTTCATCAGGTCTAGAAGATTGGTGCCACCGGCAATAAACTTTGCCTCGGAGTTCGAGGCGGCCGCCTTGGTTGCAGCCTCAATAGATGAGGCCTTTTCGTAGGTGAAGGCTTTCATGCTTTTGTCCCCGCGACTTCGACGATGGCCTCGACGATGTTGGAATAGGCACCGCAGCGACAGATGTTGCCGCTCATCCGCTCGCGAATTTCCGCCTCGCTGATCGAGGTCTGCGCATTGAGATCGCTAGTGACGTGGCTCGGGATGTTCGCCTCGATCTCCTCAAGAACCGCCACGGAGGAACAGATTTGCCCTGGCGTACAGTAGCCACACTGGAAGCCGTCATACTTGACGAACGCGGCCTGCATCGCGTGCAGATTGCCGGGCTGTCCAAGTCCCTCGATCGTCCTCACTTCGTCGCCGTCGTGCATCACGGCCAGCGAAAGACACGAGTTGATGCGGCGTCCACCGACCATCACCGTGCACGCCCCACACTGACCGTGATCGCACCCCTTCTTCGTGCCGGTCAGGTGAAGATGCTCACGGAGAGCGTCGAGAAGCGTCGTCCGATTATCAACGTCTAGATCGCGGATTTGCCCGTTTACCTTCAGCGATACGCTTGACATGTGATTCATGGTTTCTCCTGCGGACTGGGCTGCCGCTGCCCTGGTGACAGTGGTGGCAGCGACGGTGGCGGCAGAAGAGATAAGTAAATTCCGGCGTGAAAGTTCAAATTGACTGGTGCCTGGCATGATCAGTTCCACTTCATCGGTTGGAGAAACCAAAGGTCTCGTATCACCGGAGCGAGATCGCGGATCATTATAAACGGATGATCGGGAGTGGGAGTTCCCCAATAGATCTTCTAGACAGGGCGCCTAAATCAGCTACCGGTTGGGACTTACGTCCCCTCCTGCGGCGCTTTGTGGTGAATCCCGGGTCGGTTGCTATGCCATTCAAGATACGCCTGACGTCGTGTAGCAGCTCTATGATCTGTTCCTGCCGCAAGACAAAGTCGCATAGCCGCCAAAATCATCAATCAGGTTTGGGAAGCTACATACCGACGATATGCTGACTGTATGTATTCTCTCTATTATTCAGGCTGGGAATGCAAAACCTCCGATCCCGTATTTTTAGAGGCGATCCAGACCGACGCTACACGCCCGCTCACCTTCCAGTCCTTGATCAGTAAGTGCGACGCACAGCTATCTCATTTCAGCTGATGCGTCCGCGCGGAAAGTTTGTTTCCGTCGGGGTCGCGAAGATATGCGACGAACGCGCCGTTCGGTCGTTCCGTGGGCGGGCTCTCGATTGCCATGCCGCCATGTGCGACACCAGCGGCATGCCATGCCACGACATGGCCGGGGGTCGCCGCCGCAATACCGATCGTTCCACCGTTGGCAGCGGTTGCCGGCTCCCCGTCAATCGGTTTCGTTATCATCAACCGCCCTCCTTCATGCGCGTAGATCAGTCGGCCTCTCGCATCCATCTCGCCGGGCTTGCCCCCTAGGGCAACAAAGGTTGCATCGTAGAATTTTCTGGATCGTTCCAGGTCGTTACTGCCGATCATGACGTGGGTGAACATGCTTTATCCTCTTTCAGGTGATAGCTGAATTTCACAATGCTATCGCTCGAAGTTACCTAAATATCTGGCTGGCGATGTGCCAAGCGCTTTCTTGAACATGGTGATAAATGCAGACACGGATTCATATCCAAGGTCGCCCGAAACTTGCTGAACTGTCGACCCGGCCGCAAGACTGCGGATTGCGACGATCAATTGTAGCTGCTGTCGCCAACGACCGAATGTGAGGCCGGTCTGGTGCTGGACGAGGCGTGCGAGCGAATTCTCACTCATCCCGACCCGCCTTGCCCATAGCGCCATCGTACTGCGATCGGCGGGATCGTCGGCCAGCTCCGATGCAATTCGCACAAGCCGGGGCTCATCTGTAAGCGGGAGATGAAGATGCTCTATCGGCATCCGCGGCAATGCCGACAGAAGCAATGTTGCCATGAGTTCTGAATCTGCGGTCACTACTGCGGGCTGATTAGCCATCTCAATGATAAGTTCCCGGATGAGCGGGGATAGAGACAGTGTGCAGCACCGGTCCGGCAGATCGGCGGCGCCCGGCTCGATGAACAGAAAAAACAAACGGGCGTTGGCGGTTGCCACGTTGCTATGCGGCATGCCGCCGGGAACCCAGACGCCGCAATGGGGCGGCACCATCCACATCCCGCTTGGAACGCGACATGTCACGCCGCCCCGTGAGGCCATGATAAGCTGCCCTTTTTGGTGGCGGTGTTCAGGTGCCTCCCGTTCGTTCTGGGATACGTCGATCCTCACAGCGTGCACTCGCGCCGCGGACTTTTCTAGTTCGTGGTCGCCCAGGGCTGAAGAAAGGGATAAGGACGGATGGTGGAATTTAGTCATCATTTGAGAGGATATCTAAATTCATCAACAGGCTTTGTCGATAGAGTCATCCCAGATAATTCGGAGAATGACGATGTCAGTGCAACATCATGAGCCTGGATACTGGTCTGATATCTTTCAGACAGAAATTCGATTGCCTCAGACGTGCGATTCCAAGCATTGCATCATGCTTTTAGACAGCGTGGGGCGCAGGGTCAGCCGCATAGCTATCGCACAAATGGCCGTGAAAGCCTTCCTTGAGAGAGTTTACGCTGGGTTTGTCCGCCGATCACGGACACCGTCGGTCGTTTCAAGCGCTGATCTGTCTGATGCTTATATGCATGCATGCTTAGCGACGCCGTTTTTTTGCTACGTCTCGCCTGAACTCTACGGACTGACCACCTCCATGGGTGACAGAGGCGCGACGCAGGTCGACGCTCACGCGGTGGATGACTTATGAGCGTTCGAACCTTTGTTACCCCCGGGAACGTGATCTTTTCATTGAAGACATTCCTGGCGGCAATGCTTGCTTATTACCTCGCAATAAGGTTCGATCTGCCGCGACCGTTTTGGGCCGTTTCAACCGTCTACATCGTTGCTCATCCCCTCTCGGGCGCCATCTCATCAAAATCGTTCTATCGACTGCTAGGAACGCTGATCGGGGGCGGCGCGACCATCATCACGGTCCCAAATCTCGTAAACTCACCGGCACTGCTTTCCGCAGCGATTATCTTGTGGGTGTCGGGATGCACGTTCATCAGCCTTCTTGATCGCACACCCCGCAGCTATGTTTCCCTGCTGGCCGGATACACCGTGCTTCTCGCAGGATTGCCACTTGTCACGGCGCCGGCAAGCACGTTTGACACTGTCGTTGCGCGGATCGAGGAGATCGGACTTGCGATCCTGTGTGCCTCGATCGTGAGCCACGCTGTTTTTCCAGTCCATGTCGGCACTGCACTGCTCGGGCGGATCGATGCTTGGATGGCAAGGGCGCAGGCGCTCCTTGCGGCAACTGCAACCGCCAAGCCGGATCAAGCCCGAAACAGAGCGGAACGATACGCCTTGGCGGCAGAAGCGGCGGACCTGCGGTCGTTCACAGTCCACCTTCGATATGACGGATCGAGATATCGATCTGCCGTTTCGCTTGTGAGGTCACTGCAGCACCGTATGGTCGCCATTCTTCCGTTGTTGAGCGAACTCGAGGATCAGCGAAGGGCATTGGCCAGGCTCGATACTCCGGGCACGGAGCAGGCCATGTCGATGATTACGGCGATCGGATCAACATCGTTAAGCTCACCGGAATTCTTCGGGATCAAAACCGATGCGCTAGCCTCTTTCGAAGCGCCTCGATCATGGGAAGTGCTTCTTCTTGCCAATGTTTCGCGGAACTTGCGGAATATTGCTCAAGTTTCTCGTGATTATCAGTCGCTTCGAGACGCTTTGAAGGAAGAGAATGCAGCGAGGGCAGTTGGTCGCTTCGCGTCTCGGGAAAACATCCCAGTCCAGCACGCTGACATCGCCATGGCGTTGCTTTCGGCACTGACGGTTGCGATCTGCCTCACCACATCAATCACCTTCTGGATCGCCAGCACGTGGCCCGATGGCATGGCATTTGCCCAGATTTCAGGCGTACTTTGCTGCCTTCTGGCGACGATGGACGATCCGGTGCCAACCATGCGCAAATTCGTGTACGTCACCATCGGGTCGGTCATCGCTGCGTCCGTCTATGCCTTCGCGATCCTTCCGCTGATCGATGGTTCTGTGCCGCTTGTCGCTGCACTAGGCCTATTCCTGATACCTGCAGGGATTTGCCTTGCAGTGCCTTCGCTTGCGATCGTCGGCATGGGCCTTTGTATAAACTTTCCACTTCTTCTTACTCTTCAGGCACACCAGAGCAGCGACTTCATAGTGTTTGCAAACTCGGGTACCGCGACTGTTCTTGGGATGGTCTGGGCGATCGTGGTGTGCGGCATCTTCCGATCTGTGAGAGCAGAGACGAATGCCAGGAGGCTTTTCTCAGTGACACAGGCGCATGTTGCCGGGATCGCGGCGGGCCAGCATGCCGACGCGCATGTCACGCGCCATCATGTCATCGACGTGGCAGGCATGTTTGCGGTCAGGGCGGCGAAATTACCTGCCACCTCCGACACCTCCGATGCCGACCTGATGAGGGACCTGCGCGCGGGGCTTCACATAACGGCAATGCAGGTGCGCTCGGATGAAGCCTCGATACCTGTTTGTGTCCGGGCCGAAGTTATCTTCTCAGCATTGGAGCTCTTGTATCGGATTACGCCCGCCAAGCGTGGCGAGACCATGGAGCGCGCGATTGGTATGCTGGACGCCTTTATTCTTTCGAGCGCGGACCTCTGTGTAACGGACGCCGACACGGAACTTATGGTGCACGCGGCCGCCCTTCGTCTGTGCCTTTCACCGGAGACGAATCCTCCGGTTTCGACAACGTCTCCATCGAATAGGAATGCCAGGTGACCGGACAATTCGACCTCTATGGTGTCTTCCTGCCTTGGTTATCCGCGCTCGCGGTGTGTGCATACGGTCTGCTCCGGCTACTCATACCGGTGTTCGGCAGGCTGGGGCTTTATTCAGCGGTGTGGCATCGCTCGCTGTTCAACCTCGCGCTTTATATCACCCTCCTTGGCGTGCTTTCCGCTATTCTCAACTGGTTGCAGACATGACAAATTATACCATCACCTTGGGCAGAGCCCTGTTGACCTTATCCATGGTATGCTGCGCAGCGGTTCTAAGCTGGCACCTGTGGTCTTTCTACATGGAAGCGCCGTGGACACGCGACGCTCACATCCGGGCAGATATCGTTCGTCTGGCCCCAGATGTGTCGGGACCCGTCACGGAGGTTTTGGTATCCGACAACGCGCAAGTCGAAAAAGGGATGCCCCTGTTTCGGATCGAAGCAGACCGTTTCGAACTCTCGCTGCGCCAGGCAGAGGCCCAAGCGCGGAGCAGTAAGGCCGCAGCGGATCTGGCGAAGATCGAATTCGAACGATATCAACTGCTCGCCTCTAAAGAAGCCGCCAGCCTCAAGGAGCGGCAGCACGCAGAAAGCCTGCGGTACCAGGCAGACGCCACTTACCAATCGGCACTCGTCGCCCTTGATCTGGCGAAGCTGAACCTTGATCGGACAACCGTGAAAGCGCCAGTCTCAGGCAAAATCACGAACTTCCCTTTACGTCGGGGCACCTATGTCTCTGCCGGAAATGCGGTCGGGGTGCTAATAGAAAGTGACGCCATCTACGTTGCGGGGTACTTTGAAGAAACGAAACTCCCGCGGATCCACGTCGGAGATCGCGTGAAGATCGAGATCATGGGAGAACAGCAACCGATTATCGGCCATGTCGCAGGTGTTGCCGCCGGGATTGAGGATCGCGAGCGAAGCGATTCTGCAGGCTCGCTCGCTAGCGTTGCTCCGACATTTTCATGGGTTCGTCTGGCCCAGAGGATTCCGGTGCGGATTGAGATCGACGACGTTCCGAAGTCGGTCAGCCTGATTGCGGGGAGGACCGCAACAGTCTCTGTTGAACCGAGGGGCAACTGAGGCGTAAACCCATCCCGTGCGTCGGAATATGTAGATCGAGGTACAATGACGTTGTTGGAGTTCATTGACTGGCAGCAATTTATTTCTGCAATGACAGCGAGTACCGGGTATGCCGACGTTCGCCCGTACGCGTCAGTGCGCCGATCTCCACGAGCTGCTGAAGGTCGCGTGTTGCTGTAGCACGGGATGTGTCTGTGATCGAAATGTAGTTTTCGGCGCTTAGCCCCCCCTTGAAGCCTGCCGTGCCCTCTTTGAAGATGCGCGCGACTACCTTTTCCTGCCGCTCGTTCAGCTGGCCCCGAAAACGATCATAGAACTTTGCTTTCTGAATGAAGAAATCGATGCGCTCAAGCGTCGCCCGTTGAGCATCCAGGATAGTTTCTGCAAAGAAACTGATCCAGCCGGTGATATCGAGCGTACGCTGGTGCCGCTCAAGCTCGGAGTAGTAGGCCTTCCGGCGCTTCTCGATTGTGAAGGCGAGTGAAATGAGGCTTGGCTGCCCTATGTTTTGCGCCAGGGATTTCTCAGCAAGCGCGCGCCCAATTCGGCCGTTGCCATCTTCAAATGGATGTATGCTTTCAAAGTAAAGATGACCTATTGCTGCGCGCGTTAAAGCCTGTAGCGGGGTTGGGCCATCCGGCCCGGATTGATTGAACCATGCGATGAAGGTCTGCATCTCAGCGGCAACCCGGCGAGACGGGGGAGCCTCGAAGTGGATGGTGGGCTTGTCCAATCGACCCGACACGATCTGCATGGCGTCTTCATGCGTGCGGTAAGCACCAACTGTTTCAATATATCGGTTTCCCGCCATCAGCATTGAATGCCAGTGGAACAGTCCCTCATGACGCAGCGGCCCATGCCAGCTTCGATAGACATCCGCCATCATCTCGGCGATCCCCCGCTCTTGGGGGCGGATCTGTCTGTCATCAGTGTTTAGCCCGAACTGTCGGCGGAGTGACGACTGGACGCTCACGCGGTCGAGATATTCACCCTCAATCTCTGAGGTCTTGACCGCTTCGTCGCTCAGCAACTCAATGCGCAGTTGGTTGCTATCGTCCTCATTGAAATGCCGGACAGCACCTATCACCTCGCCAGCGGACTGCAGGAATTTCTGCTCCAACGGTACCAGGCTTGCGGTGTCGTATCTGAAGTTTGGCCAATCAGTGTTTTGCCAGTTCCATTTCATGAGTTATAGCGCCTCTCTCTATAACTCATAATTATTGCCATATATGAGCTATTGCAAGTCCATCTATCGCTCAGCACCACAAGCTGCGGCTCTCCATTCAAGACGTAGCGATCGACAGATAACCTCTTGCCCTAAACATATTTTGTTAACGAGCGCCCCCTATTCCCGCTCGCCCTCGGCACTGGTGCCGAGAGAAACGGAATGAGCATGACCAAACACGACCTTTCATCACGACATTTTCAGCAAAAAATATCCCAGTTCTGCGAACTGCGTATCGCGCCGATCACATCCAGGCGGGTGTTGGAGAATATACGGCCTTATCTGACCAGTTTGATCATCTATCGGAAATCGCCCCCGCTTCTGAATGGCCGTATCGACTGGACGATGATCAGTCAGGCCTGCGGGATCGAAGCCGAGTTGACGGCAGAACTGAAAAAGCAGCTCCGGCCAGGCCTGGATGCAATCATCCGCTGGCTGGGCGCACCACCAGTGGCCGAAGAACGACGACCGCCAAAGTCGACAGTTAGCTCGGGCAAAATGGCGCCCGCCAGGAAGGCAGCTTCCGCATCCTCGACCAGAAAGCCGCAATGCGCGGCGACCGACGGCACCTTTGCCCGCTCTGCGTCAACATCGCGCGGCCCTGCACCAAAACCGATAAGCCCTTTCCCAGAAGCACTATTTGAAGCGACAGAAGATCCGGCGAGCTTTCAGGACGCATTGGTCTACCATATGCGTCGGTTCGGCGACACATATTGGCAGCTGTACCGCGCCGTTGTTCATCTGGATGAGACATTCGATAACAAGACGCTGCTATCCTGGATGCAGGGGGAGCGCGTGCCCCGCTCCGTTGCCAGCTTTAATATCCTGCGCCGCATTGAGCGGCGCTATCGGTTGCAAGAAGGATATTTTAAGGACAAGCTGCCGCACCAGGCGCGCTCGCTTTATGGTCATGATCTCGGCGATATCAGCCCAGCCGAGCGTCGACGAATTTCATTGCACCTGCCCGAGGACTTCAACAGCCTGCCCTTTACCAAGCGCGAGGAGATCCTCGACTGGGTGCGCCGGGTGATCATTTCCGGCTCTACGGAATATCGCCGCTATCAGGCGGCGGCCAGCAAGCAGCGATACGCCATCCGCTTTCCCGGCGTCACCTATGGCAGCAGCTTTCTTCCCTCTCGATCATTGGCCTCGGCGGCCGGCGCCAATCAGAACGTTGCCGCAGAAATTGATGATCCTGATCTGCTCTCTGGCGTCGTAGACGCGCCGCCAAGGCTTGCCATGGAAATGGCAGACCTTATCCGCTTCAAAACCTCGACACTGACGGCGATTGGTTTCCAGCGAAATGGCGTCTGGGGTGAGGAAACGGCCTCCCAGAAGATTGAGCACCTCGGCTTGATGTTTGGTGCGCTTGCTGCCTCGCCAAACGGCGTGGTGAAGGGTTTTGGTCTACCAGTCAGCAAGTTGAGCTTCGGCCTTCTCGTCTTCCCCGGTGTTTGGGACTGGTATCTGCAGTGGCGGGAACAGCGACGCGGTTTCTATACCAAGTGGGAAGAAGACATGCTGATGGTCGCCCAGGCTCTTACTCGTGCAGACGTCGGCTGGATACGGCAGCACCCGGAGCTGCTTCGGAATGTCAGGCCCATCGCGGGCTTGATTGAGCAGGAAGAAATCGACTTCGCGGCTCGCGACTGGCATGGCGCGTGTGACGCGTTTCACCGACATGCCGCGAACCGTTCCAAGGAGATCCAGCGAGTGATGCGCGTGCATCGCGACCCATTTGAACCAATCATGTGCGTCCTTGAAGCGGACAGTCCGCTGGCGGAATATCGTAAGATCACCGATGAGATTCTTGAACGCATGCCGGATGAGAACAAATATCCACGACCGGCCGCCGAAGCAGTTAGATCATTCCTATTGCTTCGCCTGGGCCTGCATCTTGGGCTCAGGCAAAAGAACCTTCGCCAACTTCGTGTCTGCCCCCGTGGACACTATCCGACGTCAGAACGCCGGCTGGCGGATATGAAATGCGGTGAGTTGCGCTGGAGCGACCGCGACCATGGGTGGGAGGTTCTTATCCCATCGGTCGCATTCAAAAACTCTGGCTCCTCCTTCTTCGGGCAGAAGCCATTCCGGTTGATTTTGCCTGACCTTCTCGATCTCTACAAATACCTCGACGCGTACATCGACAGGCATCGTGGAGTTCTGCTCGGCGGTGCCAAAGATCCCCAAACGCTATTCGTCAAGACGGTGAAGACCACTAGCATCGATGCTGCTTACAATTCGACCACATTCTACGAGGCCTGGCGGACAGTAATTCAACGCTATGGCATTTATAATCCTTATACCGGGCGCGGTGCGATCAAGGGCCTGCTGCCGCATGGACCGCATAACCTGCGGGACATTCTTGCGACGCATATTCTGAAGCAGACCGGATCCTACGAGCAGGCAAGCTATGCCATTCAGGATACGCCCGATGTCGTGCAACAGCACTACGGGCGCTTCCTGCCGCAAGACAAGGCGGCCCTAGCTGCCAAAATCCTCAATCAGGTGTGGGAAGCTGCGTAAGATCGAATGAGATACTCGGCTCGGATAGTGATGACAGTCTCCGTCCGAGCCGACCCTCTCGTTTAGCTCTTTATGAGATTCGAACCTGTGGCCAACCGGATCGGTCATCGCAGTGTAGCAAACCGGCGGAAGCTCGAACTTCTCAACAACCTTTGCCCCGAGGGCAACCAGTCGATCCGTCTCACCATCGAGATCCAGGTCGAAAAGTCGGCATGGACACGGCTGCGCTGCGTGGGCAGGTCCGCAATCTTCTAAAACAGGATCAACGGTGTCGATCCCGTAGGCAACAGCATGACATTGTCGCCGTAGTCGCCGCCGATCGGAACGTCCACAACCTGTGACCACCAAGCGGTCAGTGCTTTCGATTTTCGCAGTCGAACGTAATGGCGTGGAGTTCCATGAGAGCGGTCCTTCAGGATTGTTGATTGAAGTGTTTTGTAACCGCGGCGCTTTGTTCGGCGCGCCGAAGCATGTTGTATTTGGCTGTGCAAGAACCGAGGCACCTATCGTGCGCTGTCGATGATCATGCCGCCATCGGGAGCGAGACTGTAACCGGTGATGAACTGCGCATCACTGCTGGCAAGGAACAGGACGGCAGGCGCGATGTCGTCTTCAGGTGAACCGAACCGCGAAAGAGCGTTGGGCGGTGGCGGTGCCTTGGCCTCGGCCGCGCCCCAGGTATCGGCAACCGGCAGCACATTGTTGACAGTGATATTGTCCGGGCCCCATTCCTTCGCGGCAGTACGGGTCAGTGCCCTCACCGCTTCCTTGGCCATGCCATAGGGGCCATAGGGCAGGATCGTGACGACGCCCGCAGCTGAACCGAAATTGATGACGCGGCCGTGCCCATGGGCCTTTAGATGCGGGTAGCACGCCTGCATCGTTCGAAGATAGGCAATAGGGCCCATGTCGAAATTGCGCTGCAACTGTTCCACAGACAGGTCGATGATAGATGACATGACTGCCGAAGGGTCAAAGGCGTTATTGACCAAGATGTCGATACGGCCCCAAGTGGCGACAACCTTATCGACTGCTGCAGTGATCTGGTTCCCGTCGCCGAGATCACACGGCACGCCGATCGCGGTCCCGCCTGCGGCTTCGATGTCGGCAACGACTGCCTCGACATTGGCTGGCGTGATCGAGACAACCGCGACCTTCGCGCCCTCGTTTGCGAACAACTTGGCGGTGGCCCGGCCTATGCCGCGGCCCGCACCTGTGACAATGGCAACTTTTCCATCAAGACGACCCATAATTTTCTCCATTTCTCAGTTTGATTTTTGGTGTGGTTGTCAGAAACCCAAAGCTTGCAGGTACGCTGAAGGGACGGCGCGCACGGCGTTCTGAGTGAGGAAAGAGGCGAACAGCAATACCAGCCCGATCACCGCAGGTATGGCACCCGCAGGTTTGCGAACGCCCAGATGTGCCATTCCCGACAACAGCAAGTGATAGAACATTCCGGCATAGGCCAGATCGCTCAGCGGCACGTTGATGCGCGAGAGGAGCGCCAATGGGCCGAGGATTTTGACCACGATCATGAACGGAACGAGGTGAGAGGCGGAATAGCCAAGATCGACTTGCGCCTTCCTAACGAAATCCCGCTTCGTCAGATACATGAAGGCTGAGCCAAAGTAGAGCAGTGTCAACAGTGCCGTACTGATCCAATAGATATATGTTGAAACCATGCAGAAACCATCCCGCTGCTAGGCAGCGCCTTTTTTTAAAAACGATGAATTAAGAGCTTTTTACGCTCCGCTGATGCACTTTTGTAAATTGTTGTCTAAGATTGTTTCTTGCAAGTAGGATGAATTAAGACACCATAGTATGGAAATATATACCATGACTGATAGAACGCCGACGATGCAAGACGAGATGCGCCGTGCCTTCAGCATGCTTTCTGGAAAATGGAAGCTTGAAATCATGTGGCTGCTCAACGAACGGGTCTACCGCTTTGGAGAGCTTCGCAAGGCCATACCCGGGATTACCCAGCACATGCTGACTGCGCAGCTCAGAGAGCTGGAAGCAGACGGCTTGATATCGCGAACCATATTCGCCGAGGTGCCGCCGCGGGTCGAGTACGAGATGACTGAAAAAGCGCGTGGGCTTGGCCCCACGATGCAGGCGTTAGCGGCATGGTGGGGTGAGTATGGAAAGACTGTGCCCGTCAGGCCTTCAACACGAGGCCGCAAACCCTTGTGAAGACAGATTGGCGTGAGCCGACACAGTGTAACACAACAGAATATTTGGTGATGGGGACTGTTGCCGCGCTGAGTAGCATTTTGCCGCTTGGTCGCTTTCACCGCAAAAACTTGAAACCAACAGGCCTAATCTTGAGTTGTACCGGTACGTCTCCCAGGCAGATTCCCATATCCGGCCGTGCTGTACTACTTTTCCTGACCACTCCGCCTTGAAAGGATCAGAACCATATAAGCTAACACGCTGATAATGTTCAGCGTCGGAAGTGCCGTGTCTTCCGCGAAACGGCCAATATAAGGCCGTGAGGGGACTTTCCGATGTTGGCTACCGTAAGGCGAGAACGTTGCATGAATTATACGGATCATCGATCGTGTCGACACCGGAGAGCCGGTGGCACAGGGTAGTCTGCTGCAACATTTGAACGCCGGTGCTCACTTAACTGGCCGAACCCGAACAATCTGCAAACTCCGACGAAGTCAAAAAATTTCTTGCAGGTAAGAAGTAAGAGATGTCGACGCAAAGCGGGATAAAGCAGCCCTACGGTTGTGCTTCGCGATTGTCTTTAAGTAAATCTCACAACTTTTGAGAGAAAAACGAAAATTCACGGTTTCTTATTCGCCCTGAGGTTGCTGATTGGTATCTTTCACATCTTAACGGAGCGTTTTATGACAGTTTTGTGACACTGAGTCGCTTGCTATGAGGCGTGGATATATGGACGAGATTTTCACATCGATCGGTATTGGATTTGGCCCTTCGAACATCGCACTAGCGATCGCACTGCGAGAAATGTCCGGCCACTTTGATGCCGCTAAGCGGCATTTGTTTCTCGACAGACGACCGCATTTCTCTTGGCATCCAGGTCTGCTTTTTCCGGAATCAACTATGCAGATTTCGTTCCTGAAAGACCTTGTCTCAACCGCAGATCCCAAGTCGGAGTTCACATTTCTAAACTTTCTCCACGAAAAAGGCCGACTTCATCAATTTATCAATCTTCGAACCTTCTATCCCCGCCGCGTCGAGTTCAATGAGTACCTTCAGTGGGCGGCGGACAAACTGCAAGATTTCGCCAGGTTTAAAACAGAAGTCCGGTCGGTATCGCTCGCGATCCCCGGAAACCCCGCCGCCTCTCCTATCATCGTTGAAACAGTGGACAGCGCTGGCAAAAGTACCTTTCGAAAAACTCGAAACCTGATTCTGGCTGACGGCGGCTCTCCTAAACTACCGGTCGGATTGACCCCGACAAAGCGCGTATTTCACGGCAGCTCAACACTAAAGCATCTTGAGGAACTGGAGTTGGTTGATACGCCCAATACCGTGTTCCACATCATTGGCTCAGGCCAATCCGCCGCAGACATCTTCGCCTATCTATCAACTGAATTCCCATTTTCTCAGATTAAGATGACCCATCGATCCTTTGCTATGAGGCCTGAGGACGATAGCCACTTTGTGAATGAGCTCTTCATGCCATCAGGAGTGGAGCTTTTCGAAAAGCTACCTCAGGAGTGGAGGGATAAAGTCGTTAAGGATTATTGGCATGTCACTCACAATGGCGTGACGATTGATATGTTACCCAAATTGTATGAGGCGGTGTATTACGACCGCACATCCGGCACTAACAGGTTCTCATTTAATCCATTTTCGGAATTGACGGAGGCGGAAGAGCTGAATGGCCGAGTTGTCGCCAAAATCCGGGACTTGCCTTCTGGACGTGTGAGTGAAGTCAGGTCCGACGTGCTCATTATGGCCACGGGCTATGACCGCCCGTGCCCACATCCCCTCCTTGAGCAAATCCAACCCCTGCTGAAGACAACGGACGATGGACGGTCCTATCTGCTGGACGGCGATTACAAGGTGGAGAGCTCATCTGGTCCACTGGGCTTCAACGTGTTCCTCCAGGGCTATGCGGAGCGTACGCACGGTTTCTCGGAGGCGTTGTTATCCCTGGTTCCTGTCCGCGCACAGCGTATCGCCAAAGCGGTGATGCAGTAATGGCGAGTGATCCCGTGGGCGACGGCGTCGGGAGCGATGCCCAACAGCTATGCGCTCTCTTCGGGCTAAAAGAACCTGTTGAAGGCAAGACCCTCTATAGAAAGATAACCGATCAGCTCGGAGTTGGCGAAACTATCAACCTCGCCACAATAAAAGGGCTTTCGCTTCTACCAAGCGGCGCTGATTCCCGTGCAATCATCAAAATCGAAGGCGATTTCCCATATGTGATCAAGGTGGGGGCGGCCCGTATAGTCGAGAACGAGAGACGATTCCTGGAAGATGCCGGTGCGGCATTCCCGCGAATTCTTGGTTATGGAAACTACGGCAGTGATCGATGGTACGCTATGGAGGCAGGCGAACCGACATCAACAGAACGTCTGGTTTTCAGCGACCTGATCAAAGGGACGCTTGCCGGCGATTGGTTCGAAACGGTTCGCGACATGACAGCGGACTTGAAGGAGATGATGGCGTCTTCCATTATCGAGCACCGCTGCAATGTTGCCAACTACCATTACACCAAGCGTATTCGCACGATTTTCGGCCGGGCGGATTTCCTTGAATTTGCGGAGAAATGCCTCGGTTCCCGCGAGAACGTCAGCCGTGTTATCCATCAGGGTATCCGGTTGAACGGCGAACAGCTACGAGGCGCCTCAAACTACGATGATGCTGTAAGCCGCTTTTTGCGCGAGTTGCCGTCAACAAAGTCCTCGAGAATACATGGTGACTTTCACCTTAAGAATGTCCTACGACGACGAGGCGGGGGTCGCTTTCTCCTTATCGATCCACGTCTTCAGTGGGACGATCAGCCGATCGACAAATTTGGCTACAGCGATCCTATTTATGACTTGAGCACGATGCTCCACAGCGTTGCTGCGATGACGCAGATTTTGGCAAACATCGATGCTCAAAGATCGGATGAAATCTGTGTGGTTTCGATCAAAAACGAGGCTATCGAGCTAGATCTGAAAATTGATGTCACGACTTCGATAGAGACCTTCCTTTCAAGAGCGGATGAGTTGGTTCCCCGAGAATGTTTAACCCCCGGATGGGAGGTGCGCCTTTTGACAGGCGCAGCAAACGCGCTGTTTGGGTGGTTGAAGTATGAGAACGCAATCAAGACGCAGTCCGCCTGGGCCGCCGTGTACGGGGTCGCGGTACTGTTTCTGAAGGAAGCGGCAACAAGAACAGAGGCTCGTTAAGGAAGACCATGGACAAGATCATCGCCGTAATTGAAAGCAGTTCCATCGGTACGAGCAAACTTCTGCTCGACGGGCTACTTGCCGGTGGATACACACCTCTTTTCCTCAGCCGAGACCCAGGGCGCTTTCCTTTTTATGGAAATCCGGCGATCCGATTTATTGAAACAAACACAAATGACGAAGCCGGGATGCTGCGTGAGCTAAACGAGTTCAACCGCAACTCTGCGAATAAGATTCTCGGCGTCACAAGCGCATACGATTATTATATGCCGGCAGTCGCGTTTCTCGCCGATGCTTTGGGCCTCCCCGGCCAAAAGCCGGAGGCCGCGCGGTATGCGCGCCACAAGCACAATCAGAAAGAAGCTTTTGCTGCAAAGGGGTTGCCGCTTCCAGCGTTTCAAATTTGCAGATCAGCGGCCGACGTCGAAGATGCCGCGCTGAATATCGGCTTCCCCGTCGTCTGCAAGCCAGTCAGTGGCGCAGGGAGCATGGGCGTTAAGAAGTTCGACAACATGCCGGAATTGCTGGCGCACGCAGTCGATTGGCTGCGACAGGCAACCAATTACCGCGGTATACCGATAGAGCAAATGCTACTCCTGGAGAAATTCGTTTCAGCGCCTGAAATCTCGGTTGAGGTCTTCAATGGGCGAGCTCTGGCCCTGACCGACAAATACATCACTCCGCCTCCGATCTTTCTTGAAACAGGACATCAAGTCCCGGCAAAGCTTGCACAAGAATGGTACGCCGCCGCAATGGAGCTGGCCGAGCGCGCAGTTGCAGCTCTCGACCTATCCTTTGGGTGCTGCCACGTAGAAATGCATGTTCTTGGGGACGGCTTCTCATTAATCGAAGTAAACCAGCGGATCGCGGGGGATCTGATACCCCTTCTGGTTAGAGAGGCGTTTGGCATCGACATGATCGATGCTGTGATAAAATCAACGATCGGCGCGCCCATAGATATCCATGCAGCCCCATCAACATCGGTGTCACGCATAGGTTTCTTGCTTGCCGGTGAGGTCGATGAAAAGTCGCGATCAGCGTTGGAAACAGTTTCTGGCATTCCAAACGTCGTCGAGTGCTATCTGGCAAAGGACCTGCCGACCCAAGTAGAATTTGGAGACCCAAGGGATCGCGTCGGCTACGTCGTTGTGTCGGCTCCAAGTGCATCAGACTGTGAAATCGCACTCAGATCAGCTTTGAAGGCTCTCACTCTCAAAGACGAGTTCTTTGCCCTTCCCGATAACAAAGCAAAAGCAGCATGACCAACGAAATCGCGGACTTTGACACAGCGTCGCTCATCGGCTCTCCCATCCCTGACACAGACCTGATCTCCACCGATGGTCACCCTGTCAATCTGAGAAACCTTCAAAGTCGATTTCTTGTTGTCTATGCCTATCCTCGTACCAGCGCGCCTGGTGTGGCTCCACTGAAGGATTGGGATGTGATTCCAGGAGCCAAAGGATGCACGCCTCAATCGTGTTCCTTCCGCGATCACCACGATGAACTAAGTGGCCTGGGTGCCGCCGTGTTTGGAGTGAGCACACAAGAGACCGATTATCAGCGAGAGGCTGTCCGAAGGCTTCACCTCCCCTTCCCGCTTCTAAGCGATAACGAGTCGACCTTTGCAAAGTCCTTGGGGCTGCCAACATTTGAAGTCGAGGGCCTGATTCTGCTTCGCCGGCTAACCCTGATTTCGGAGAACGGCTATATCCGGCAGGTGATGTACCCTATCACAAAGCCAGAAGAAAATGCGTCGGAAGTCGTTTCTGTCCTTCGGGACTGGAACAAATGAGGTCACGCTACAACCTGACCATCATCGAACGGACATGGCAGCTAGCCGATGCTTTCGTCATCGCGAGAGGCGCCAAAACCTCGACAACGACCTTGGAAGTTCAACTTTCAGATGGCAGCTTCATGGGCAGAGGCGAGTGCGTGCCAAGCGGCAGCAATCACGAAGACCTGGCTATGGTAAAGGCTGATTTGCAAAATGCCGCACTCAGTTTTGAAGCTGGCGCGAACCCCGGCGACGTCATCGCAGCGATGGTAACCGGCACGGGGCGCAGCGCAGTCGACTGCGCTCTATGGGATTTTCGTGCCAAACAGGCTGACAAACGCGTATGGGACTTGGTGCAGATTCCTGTTCGTTCCACCGTTTCGTCTTGTGTTTCCATAGGCATAGGCTCTCCTTCCGACATGGCGTCAAAGGCCGTGTTGCTTCGCAATTTCTCCACACTCAAATTGAAGCTGCTTGGAACTGGTGACATCGAGCGGATCGCTGCCGTTCGCTCGGCGCGGCCAGATGCGACCATCATCGTAGACGCGAACGAGTCTTGGTCCCCCGCGTATCTTCAGACGTCACTGCCTGAGCTCGAGGCGCTTGGCGTCGCACTTTTGGAACAACCGCTTCCCAGAGACGCTGATGACAGTTTATGCGAAATAGACCGCTGCGTCCCCATTTGCGCCGATGAGAGTTTTCGGAATGCCTTTGATTTACCGAACCTTGTCGGGAAATACGATTTCCTGAATATCAAACTCGAGAAGGCTGGCGGGTTAACTTCGGCCCTCGAAGCAGCCAGAAAAGCATCCGATCTCTCATTCCGCCTGATGGTCGGCTGCATGGTCGGCACCTCTCTGAACGTTGCCCCGGCACGGCTTCTTGCAGAGTTGTGTGAGTTTTGTGACCTGGACGCTCCGCTGCTACTCGCGCAAGATCGCAAAAACGCACTTGCGATTAACAGTGGCCTCGTCGGCCTTCCTCATCAAGCCCTGTGGGGATGACATGGTCCCATTGCTCTTCCAGAAACAAATAGCCTCAGCTGCTTTAGTAAATCTATCCAGAACAATTTACATCACAACCTTGTCGTGGACAGCTATGCAAGTCGGCCGCGACTTTTCATCAGTCGGGCAAGTTCTGCTCTGGGGCAACGTTGCTGGTTTGGTTATTTCGCCGTTTTCTGGCGTGCTCATCGACAAAAACGACCGAAAACTGATAGCGCTGTCCGCAGCTGCTCTGTTTTCGATATCGATGATGGCTTTTGCGGTTATTGCTCATCAAGCAAATGGTATGCCGATCTTCTGGCTATTGTCCATCGTTGCGGGGCTAGGACAGGCAGTCGTAATTCCCACGCAGGAAGCAATCATCCAGGGAGCCACTCCGGAAGAATTGAGGAGATCGCTTGCCCCCACGCTCAACATGGTGCGTCAGGCCGGGCTCATCCTGGGCACTTTGATCGGCGGCTTTCTCGTCTGGTTGTCCCCAACCATGGGGTTTTGTGCAGCGGCAGCCACCATGACGACGAGCGCGCTCCTACTCTTGAGCGTTAATGATAGGGTGCTGCATAACTCGAAGCCTTCAGCGAGGCAGTTTTTTCAAGGGCTTTCCGAAGGTGCGCGATTTATGAAGCAGCCGGTCATATTGTCTTACGCGATCATCTCGGTGAGCGCGTACGCAGTGGGACAAATCTCCAATTCGGTATTGCCAGGCTACATCGAGCAAGTGCTCTCACTTTCAGCCTGGCATTTCGGCGTTGTCGATTCCATGTGGTCTCTAGGCGCTTTTGGCACAGCGCTGGCCATCGCCCGAAGTGATACTCCGAAAGACCGACCATGGCTCGCCCGATTTGGCCTGGTTGTAATGGCGGGATCGTTCGTCGTCTTGTCCGTTATCCATTCTTTTCTGATAACGATCGTCATGTTTCTTGCAATGGGTTTAGGATTTTCGGTTTCGAAAATCCTCTCGGACAGCTATCTTCTGGTGAGTGTCCCTAATCAATATTTCGGTAGAGTGCGGAGCAATCTTTCAACATTCACATCTTTGATGGGGATCCTAATTTACGCACTACCATCTGTATGGTCGAACGCAACAGTACAAGATATTCTGCTTTTCGGTTCAGTCCTCCTCATCATCGCATTTGCGGCAACGTACTTGGTGGACCGCGATAACCACGCCCGAGTCGGGCCTCGGTCATAAACCTCCTAACATTCGACGCGGCGGTGAAACCTAGTGCGATGTAATCAGTGGCGGTCGCGGATGATAAGCCGTTTCGAGTCAGACAAAACCGGGTGACATTAGCCGGATGCGACCGCATGCCAGTTGGATCTAACCTCGGTATTCCCGAAGCGGCGGGCTAGGATGCTGCGTCCACAAGGCCGTGAAACAAAGCATTTCCTGGATGGTCCGCATCAACAAATAACTCCTGGTGCCATTGCAGACCAATCGCAAACGAGTTGGAAATCACCTCGATAGCCTCAACGATACCGTCATCAGCGTAGGCACTTGCGAGAACGGCCGGTGACAGTTGTGCGATCGCTTCGCGATGGAAGGTGTTCACCTCGATGCGAGTTTTGCCAATGATCTTCGCCAGGCGGGATTCCGGGACAATCTCGACCGCATGAAGGTGGTCTCGTTTGTCGTGTTCATTGGCAGTCGGATAGAATGCACGTAGATCGGGCGTCAGGCGACAGCCGTTTAGGCATGCGAGCATCTGCATGCCGGCACATATGCCGAGGATGGGTTTGTCCCTTTCCAGGAAACCCTCGACTATTGCCCTTTCGACCTCGAGACGCTCCGATTGAGGTGCTTTGGATATCTCGCCTGAGATGTACCAATCATCGGGATAGGCAAACCGGCCGCCGACGGAGGCCAAGCCGTCGAACTCGTTCACAACAATGTCCACGACTTCAGGAAGATACGGGATGCCAAAAGGAAGACCTCCGGCTTTACCCACTCCCCTGAAATAGCCCTTGGCGGTCTCGTAACGCGTTCCGCCCGTAGTGGTGTTTTCATCAAGAATGATGGCGATGCGTGGCTTACGCATTGGCTCCCGATCCCGTCTCAGTTTTTCAAGGATGAATTTCTGCACGCTGAGGATTAAAAAAAATCGATAGTTGCCGGTTTCATACCAAAACTTGTGAGTAACAACGGACCGAAAGTGGGTTGGTCCGGCGGATTTCGGAAGCGCCGATCGCAGACGATCAGGATGAGACGAGTCTGACCTTGTTTGTCGCCGCGCGGAAACGCCGGAGCAACTCGTATTTCTAAGAGCCGACGGCTTTAGCCGGATGAACTCACTGCGGATCCGCAATTCACAACCTCTATGAAGATATGCCGGAACATCCCCTGAACCATCAACCTCCACAGGTTCCTCAGATCTAAACAAACGGCATTAGGCAGCAACATTATCCAGCTCCGACAGTACCTCCGAGGGAAGCTCTATCGTGGCCGCTGCGAGGTTTTCCCGCAGATGGACTCGTGATGAAGTGCCAGGGATCAGGAGAATATTCGGCGATCGTTGGAGAAGCCATGCAAGCGCCACCTGCATCGGCGTGGCGTTGAGCCGGGCGGCGAGGCTCGACAGGGTCGAGGATTGCAGCGGTGAGAAGCCGCCAAGAGGAAAGAACGGGACATAGGCCACGCCTCGAGAGGCGAGCGTGTCGATTAAGGCTTCGTCTTGGCGATGCGCAAGATTGTACTGGTTCTGCACACAGACGATCTCGGTGATCTTGCCGGCTTCCTCAACCTGCTTGGCCGTGACATTAGACAGTCCAATATGCCGGATCAGGCCTTGTTGCTTCAACTCCGCCAGAACCTGAAGCGGCTCATCCAACGAGCCTTCGGCGGGACCATGCACGTCGAACATGGCGCGCAGGTTCACTACATCGAGCACATCGAGCCCGAGATTGCGGAGGTTGTCATGAACGGCCTGTGTCAGGCCGGCGCGCGAAAATGACGCGTTCCACGAGGCGTCAGCTCCCCTGACTACGCCGACTTTCGTGACAATCACCAGGTCGCTGCCATAGGGATGCAAGGCCTCGCGTATGATCTCGTTTGTAACATGCGGGCCGTAGAAGTCGCTGGTGTCGATGTGGTTGACACCGCTTTCCACCGCCTCGCGCAGCACGGCTATGGCCTCCGGACGATCGCGCGGAGGCCCGAAAACGCCCTTGCCCGCAAGCTGCATCGCGCCATAACCCAACCGGCGCACCATATGGTCACCAAGCTTGTAGGTTCCTGAATTTTCAATAGTGCTCATGGATGTATACTCCTTGTCGTCCCCAGAAATAGATGTCTGGCATATGCGGCACAAGCAGCTATAATGTGGACAGGTCGTCCGCTTGGACGGACAATCAGTCTCACGAGTTGGAGAATCGGGTGCCTGACATTACGGACGTCAATGCGTTTCTGCTGGTAGCTCGATCCAGAGGTTTTCGGCAGGCCGCGCGCGAAAGTGGCATCAGCTCCTCGGCGTTGAGCGATGCCGTCAGACGCCTGGAAGAAGACCTTGGGGTAAGACTATTCAATCGCACCACCCGCAGCGTACTCCCAACGGAGGCCGGACGTCTCTTGCTGGAGCGCACCGGACCTGCCTTTGCAGAGGTGGCATCGGCACTCGACGAGGTAAAAAGCAGCCGCGGTCGCACCTCGGGGGAGCTCAGGCTAAATGTCCCGATGAGCGCGGCAAGGCTGGTCCTGCCTGCGATCGTGCCGCCGTTCTTGGCAGCCTATCCGGACATAAGACTGGAAATCGTGACCGACGAGAATTTCGTCGACATCATAAAAAGCGGCTGCGATGCTGGCATCCGTTATGACGAACGGCTCGAGCAGGATATGGTGGCTTTGCCGATCGGCCCGCGTCAGCAGCGCTACGCCCTTGCCGCGTCGTCGCGTTATCTCGCAAGGAGGGGTCGACCGCAACATCCACGAGACCTGCTTTCGCATGATTGTATTCTAGGGCGGTTTTCGGGGCGTGCACTCCCCTCTTGGGAATTCGAACGCGATGGGGAGGAAGTCATCATAAATCCGAAAGGTAACCTCGTGGTCCAGTTCGGCGGCGGCACCGATCTTGGCATCGACGCAGCCATTGCCGGTTCTGGCATGATTTATATTTTCGAGGACTGGCTAAGGCCACACTTCGATCGAGGAGATCTGGTGCCGGTGATGGAAGAATGGTGGCTGCAGTTTTCGGGCCCGTTCCTCTATTACCCTGGGCGGCGCCTTGTGCCCGCGCCATTGCGCGCATTTATCGATTTCGTGAAGCAATCGCACAAGGTCGGAGTAGAATGAGCGGACGCTTCGGTTTGATCTTGAAGATCGGTCCTCGCCTTGA
>Ga0209371_1000662_pt1 | contig 30054 bp, 30 predicted proteins | sample AgamicAtAmrz_FD_187165 | JGI IMG/M metagenome (GOLD analysis project Ga0209371, IMG submission 187165) | Agave microbial communities from Guanajuato, Mexico - At.Am.rz (SPAdes) (version 2) | ecosystem: Host-associated > Plants > Roots > Rhizosphere | place: Guanajato, Mexico | collected 2012-06-07
CCGGCAACGATTTCCTGGCGCACGGTGCTGCCGCGGGCAGAAATTTTGAACCAGGCGTCGAGTGAACCGCCGGTACGCGCAGAAGGCGTAGACATAGTGAAACATCCCCTGAAATTATTATCGTTCGCTCCGGTATGCGGTGGACAACCCGCTGCTTATCAAACGTTTTAGTCCTGCGCTGCGTTGCGACCAAAGGGGGATCGCAAAAAAGCAAACGTTTAACTCCGCATACAGAAGACGGCTAAAAATCGACAGCGCCCGCGGATAAACGGCGGGCGCTGACTGAAGCAAACGATTATCCAGTGTTCTTACTGCGCTTTTCAAACATAATTTGCGACGTTTCGCCAAAATAACGTCCAGATGGCGAATCCCTCGCCAGCGTGTGCGCAAACGTTATCGTCGCTGCGCAACCTGTTAACACTTTTCTTACGCGCCGGGGATCTCGAACGGGCCGCCCTGCTCAATGGCGCGCTGAAACGCCGGACGGCCCTGGATACGCTGATACCAGGCCTGGGTGTGTTCCAGATCGCGCATCCCGCCGCGCGCCAGCAGCGCCATGACCGGGAAGCTCATCTGGATATCGGCGATACTGAAGGTGTCGCCGGCAAACCACGCCGACTGCGCCAGGTGGTTTTCAATGTAGTCCGCGTGGGTCACCAGCTGCTTATTGAGCCAGGCTTTCTGCACGCCCTGTCCCAGCGCCTTCCCCACCGGGCGCAGCACCCAGGGCACCGGTTTTTTACCAAGGCTACCGAACACCAGCTTCATCAGCAGCAGCGGCATCAGCGATCCTTCGGCATAGTGCAGCCAGAAGCGGCACGCCAGCTTCTCACCGGGCGATTCCGGGCGCAGCAGGCTTGCCGGGTCGTAGGTTTCCTGCAGGTACTCCAGAATGGCCCCTGATTCTGCGAGGATCAGGCCGTTATCCTCCACCACCGGCGATTTGCCCAGCGGGTGCACTTTCTTCAGCGCGGGCGGGGCCACCATCGTCGGCTCACGCTGATAGCGCACAATCTGGTACGGCAGGTTCAGCTCCTCCAGCGCCCAAATCACGCGCTGCGAGCGGGAGTTATTAAGGTGGTGAACGATCAGCATGGCGAACCTCCTGGTTATTCAATTAATTAACTATAGGAAAGGGTCCGGCCAGACGGCGGAAAATTATCGTTCAGCAATCCCGGTAACCGCCGGGCAGGGAAAATCACTCCTCAAGAAGACGCGCACCGGTACCCTGGCTGCCCAGGCGATCCTCCGGGTTACGCAGCGGGCAGTCGCGATGCGACAGGCAACCGCAGCCAATGCAGCCGTCAAGATCGTCACGCAGCGCTGTCAGGGTGTGAATGCGGCGATCCAGTTCCTCGCGCCACTGGGAGGAGAGCTGCTTCCAGGCTTTGGCGTTGATGCTCTGTCCTTCAGGCAGCACGCCGAGCGCCTCCTTAATGGTGCCGAGCGGAATGCCAATGCGCTGCGCTATTTTGATAATCGCGACATAACGCAGCACATCGCGCCGGTAACGCCGCTGATTCCCGCCGTTGCGCGTACTCTGAATTAAGCCTTTGCTCTCATAAAAATGCAGCGCCGAAACCGCCACGCCGCTGCGCTTTGCCACTTCACCCGGTGTGAGCAGCGTTTTTACCCGTTGAGTTTTCTTTTCCATGGGGCTTTACCTCAAGTTAACTTGAGGAATTATACTCCTGGCCACACTGAACGGCTAATCGATAACTCAGCACGAGGAAGAGCTATGTCACATCAGGAGATCATCAACACCCTGACGGCGTGGATCGATGAACACATCGATCAACCCATGAATATCGACGTGGTGGCAAAGAAGTCAGGCTATTCAAAATGGTATCTGCAGCGGATGTTCCGTACCGTGAAGCGCCAGACGCTGGGGGAATACATTCGTCAGCGCCGCCTGCTGATGGCAGCGGAAGCACTGCGCACCACGGAACGGCCCATTTTCGATATCGCGATGGATTACGGCTATGTGTCGCAGCAGACCTTTTCGCGCGTTTTCCGCCGCGAGTTTGACCGCACGCCGACCGACTATCGCCAGAGTGCGTAAGTGACAGGTTACGCGCCTTGCCGGACAGGCTCCGCCGCCTCAGGTTTATCCATCCAGGCGATAAACCCCTGAGGCGGCAGCGCCTTCGCAAAATACCAGCCCTGGCAATACTGGACGCCACGCTTCAGAAGCCAGCTCACCTGCTCGGCGGTTTCCACCCCTTCGGCAATAATCTTCAGGCGCAGGCTGTGCGCCATATCAATAATATGTTCGGCAACAAGGTGGCTGGTACTGTTGGTGGCGAGGGTGTCGATAAAGGATTTATCGATCTTCAGAATGTCCACGTTGAGTGAATAGAGGTTGTGCAGGTTGGAGTAGCCGGTGCCGAAATCGTCAATCGCAATTTCATACCCGGCCTGACGAAACGCCTGAATAACCGGGGTGGTTTTGGGAACATCAATAAAGCCCCGCTCGGTAACTTCAATTTTAATCTGCTGCGGGCGCACCTGATGCTGTTTCGCTTTTTCAGCGATCATTGCAATAAGCCGCGGCGAATGAAAATCCGATGCCGACAAGTTGAGCGAAATATAAATATCAGGGTGACGGGCCAGATAATCACCCAGATCGATGAACAGCTGCTCGACAACGTAGTCGGTGACCTGGGCAATCATGCCTTCACTTTCCGCCAGCGGAATAAATTCCGCCGGGCTCATTACTGTTCCATTAAAACCCGGCCAGCGAAGTAATGCTTCCGCCCCGACACAGCGCCCCTGTCGAATATCAATAATCGGCTGATAATAAAGACGCAGCTGTTGACGGCGCAGCGCACGCTGCAGCCGGCGGCGCGGGGACTTTAGCTGCTGACGAGTGCGCGACCATACCAGCGAGACAATAAGACTACAAATCAACCCCAGCGGTAGCGTCAGGGTTAACTGATGCCAGAATTGTTCGTGAAACCGCGTCATGGTCGTGGAGACAATAATGGCAACCGGACGCGTCGCGGAGCGGGCAATAGTATAAAAGCGCCCGTCGAGCTGGAACGTCTGCTGGTTACGCTGAATCAGCGGACTTAACGTCTGCATATCGGCGTGCGCACTCAGGGAAAAGAATTCGTCGTTAACCGTGTCATAGGTGCCATACACCAGCGAGGTATCGTCGGACATCACATCGCCAAACGCGCGCGGGTTAATCACCACGGCATAATTTCCGCGCTGCATATATAACATTTTATAGCCGGCATAAAACGGGGTATCACGATAATAATAGATAGCCGTATCAGACGTATCGCTGAAGTTTGCCCGCCGCAGGGTTAACGGCGTTGAAAGCGTTAATTGAGTCGAACACAGGAAATTATTTCCGCGGGCATAAACGAGATCTTCAACAAATAAATGCCCGCGCACAATATCGAGCATAAATTTTCGATGATCGTCACTGCATGAAACTCCGCGGAATGATTCTGCCATTGCGCGAGCGCGCATCGCATCATCCACGACAATACTGGTGCGGTTGAGTATTAAGTGTGCGAAGGAGCGCAGGTGATCCCGGGTATCGCTGACCGCACGCAGCTGGGCAAACCAGACGGCAAAAATCACAGGCAATAACACCACCATGATAATACCGGTAATACGCAACGCGTTACGCCCTGCCCTGTGATGCATGATGGTTTGATATCCCTGCAAAACGTGTCACTTTTGACCGCGTTCAGACATTCACAAAATCGCATTACGGTGCATGAATAGCGTCATTTTAGCAACTGACTTTTGTATTTCAGGCGGCCTGCTGAGAGCTGCTGATAATATAAGCAAATTGCCTAAAGCTAAATTCAGATGCTTTCATTACGGCGTGTCGTTTTTTATTTTCTGCGGGCTGTGCTTTTTTTATTCTCAGAGCAAAAAACCAGACGCTGCGGTTAAGAGAGCATTCGGGTCAGCCGCCATGTGCGGGCCAACGTGAGATTTGTAAAACCGGGGCGTAAAGTGGCGCGGCATCTGGCGAATTAATAACCAAACGTGATATGGTTCACACAACTCTTGTAACAGAGTGCAATTTCCTGTTTATGATGTTTTCTTCGCGTCGTACATCTGCCCTGATGTGCTGGCGGAGGTGGTTTTCTATTGAGGATGTTTTTGATGGCTACCATCACTACCGGCGTATTACTGATGCGCTGGCCGTTACTGAGTGCGCTGCTGATGTTTATGGCCAGCACGCTGCATATTCAGCTGCGTAAGACTGACTATCGCGGTCTGGCAATCGTCTGCACCGGCCTCGGTATCGCGGCTGCCTGCTGGTTCGCCACCGGCCTGCTGGGGATCACCCTGATCGATATCGCCCGCGTCTGGGCCAATATCAAGACCATTATGGTGGATATGGCGTACCAGGCACCGCCGCAGTTTCCGGTGATGTAATCACCGGAAACTGCGTTTCAGCGTAGCGGAAATGAAATGACATAAAAAAAGCCTCTGTAAACAGAGGCTTTTTTGTTTCCGAATGCAAACAGGGCTGCAAATCAGAACGGGATATCGTCGTCGAAATCCATCGGCGGTTCGTTGGACTGCGCCGGGGCATTGTTCTGCTGCTGCGGGCGAGACTGCGCGCCGCCGCTGAACTGGTTGCCACCCTGCGGCTGCTGAGGCTGACCCCAACCGCCCTGCTGCTGCTGACCGCCGCCCATGCCGCCGCCAGCCGGTGCACCGCCGCCCTGACGGCCACCCAGCATCTGCATGGTGCCACCGACGTTAACCACGACTTCAGTGGTGTACTTCTCAACACCGGCCTGGTCGGTCCATTTGCGGGTCTGCAGAGAACCTTCGATATACACCTGAGAACCTTTGCGCAGGTATTCACCGGCTACTTCAGCCAGCTTGCCGAACAGCACAACGCGGTGCCATTCGGTTTTCTCTTTGGTTTCGCCGGTTTGCTTGTCGCGCCATGACTCTGACGTGGCCAGGGTAATGTTGGCAACTGCGCCACCATTCGGCATATAGCGCACTTCCGGGTCCTGACCCAGATTCCCGACGAGAATCACCTTGTTTACGCCTCTGCTGGCCATGTTCATGTCTCCTGAAAAACGATTCTTTAAGAGTGTAAACCGTGAAGTCTACCATTGAAACCGCGCAGTGTAATCGCTGGGAGGCTCATTCCACAATGTCTTTCCCGATAAACATTTTTGCAGCCTCATCCGGAAAGCGCCTCCCAATACTGTATATCCATTCAGGTTAATTTGTGTCATAATTAGCCGTTTCAGATCGCCGGTTGTCCTTCTGTCTCCGGCCGCGATGACATGACCGTCGCTATGTCGCTGTTATGTCACTCAAGGTGGAGAAAATACCAGGCTTACGCGTTTATTCCGGGAAAGGTGAATGGATAAGATCGAAGTTCGGGGCGCCCGCACCCATAATCTCAAAAACATCAATCTCGTTATCCCTCGCGACAAACTGATTGTCGTTACCGGGCTTTCGGGTTCAGGCAAATCCTCTCTGGCTTTTGACACCCTTTATGCGGAAGGGCAGCGTCGCTACGTCGAGTCGCTCTCGGCCTATGCGCGTCAGTTCCTGTCCCTGATGGAAAAGCCGGATGTCGATCATATCGAAGGGCTGTCGCCCGCGATCTCTATCGAGCAGAAATCCACCTCGCACAACCCGCGCTCGACCGTGGGGACCATCACCGAAATTCACGACTATCTGCGTCTGCTTTATGCCCGCGTCGGCGAGCCGCGCTGTCCGGATCACGACGTGCCGCTGGCGGCGCAGACCGTCAGCCAGATGGTAGATAACGTGCTGGCGCAGCCGGAAGGCAAACGCCTGATGCTGCTGGCACCCATCATCAAAGAGCGCAAAGGTGAGCACACCAAAACGCTGGAGAACCTCGCAAGCCAGGGTTATATCCGCGCGCGTATTGATGGTGAAGTGTGCGATCTCTCCGATCCGCCGAAGCTTGAGCTGCAGAAGAAACACACCATTGAAGTGGTCATCGATCGCTTTAAGGTACGTGAAGATCTGACCCAGCGCCTGGCCGAGTCGTTTGAAACCGCGCTGGATCTCTCCGGCGGCACCGCGATAGTTGCCGACATGGACGACACCAGCGTGCCGGAGCTGCTGTTCTCGGCGAACTTCGCCTGCCCGATCTGCGGCTACAGCATGCGCGAGCTGGAACCGCGTCTGTTCTCGTTCAACAACCCGGCCGGTGCTTGCCCGACCTGTGACGGCCTGGGCGTGCAGCAGTATTTCGACCCGGACCGCGTGATCCAGAACGGCGAGCTGTCGCTGGCCGGCGGCGCGATCCGCGGCTGGGATCGCCGTAACTTCTACTATTTCCAGATGCTGCGCTCGATGGCGGAGCACTATAAGTTCGATGTCGATGCCCCGTGGGACAGCCTGAGCGCCAGCGTGCAGAAGGTGGTGCTGTTTGGCTCCGGCAAAGAGACGATTGAATTCAAGTACATCAACGATCGCGGCGACACGTCCGTACGCCGTCATCCGTTCGAAGGCGTGCTGCACAATATGGAGCGCCGCTACAAAGAGACCGAATCCTCTGCGGTGCGCGAAGACCTGGCGAAATTTATCAGCAACCGCCCGTGCGCAACCTGCGAGGGCACGCGTCTGAACCGCGAAGCGCGCCACGTGTTTGTTGAAAACACCGCGCTGCCGACCATCTCTGATATGAGCATCGGTCACGCGATGGAGTTCTTCAACAACATGAAGCTCTCCGGCCAGCGCGCGAAAATCGCTGAAAAAGTGCTGAAAGAGATTGGCGATCGCCTGAAGTTCCTGGTGAACGTCGGCCTGAACTACCTGACGCTCTCCCGCTCGGCAGAAACCCTCTCCGGCGGCGAAGCGCAGCGTATTCGTCTGGCCAGCCAGATCGGTGCTGGCCTCGTGGGTGTAATGTACGTGCTGGATGAGCCGTCTATCGGTCTTCACCAGCGCGACAACGAACGCCTGCTCGGCACGCTTATCCATCTGCGCAACCTCGGCAACACCGTGATCGTGGTGGAGCATGACGAAGACGCGATTCGCGCAGCGGATCACGTGATTGATATCGGGCCAGGCGCTGGGGTGCACGGCGGCCAGGTGGTCGCGGAAGGCACGCTGAAAGACATTATGGCGGTGCCGGAATCCCTGACCGGGCAGTTTATGAGCGGCAAGCGCCAGATCACGGTGCCGAAAAACCGCGTCCCGGCCGATCCGGAAAAAGTGCTGAAGCTCAGCGGTGCACGCGGTAATAACCTGAAAGACGTTACCCTGACGCTGCCGGTCGGCCTGTTTACCTGCGTGACCGGTGTTTCCGGCTCGGGTAAATCGACGCTGATTAACGATACGCTGTTCCCGCTGGCCCAGCGCCAGCTCAACGGTGGCACGCTGGCCGAGCCGGCGCCGTACCGCGAGATTCAGGGGCTGGAGCATTTCGATAAGGTTATCGATATCGACCAGAGCCCGATCGGCCGCACGCCGCGCTCTAACCCGGCAACCTACACTGGCGTGTTCACGCCGGTGCGTGAGCTGTTTGCCGGAGTGCCGGAAGCGCGTTCACGCGGCTATACGCCGGGCCGCTTCAGCTTTAACGTGCGCGGCGGGCGCTGCGAAGCCTGTCAGGGCGACGGGGTGATCAAGGTTGAGATGCACTTCCTGCCGGACATCTACGTCCCGTGCGACCAGTGCAAGGGCAAGCGCTATAACCGCGAAACCCTGGAGATCAAATATAAGGGCAAGACCATCCACGAAGTGCTGGATATGACCATTGAAGAAGCACGCGAGTTCTTTGATGCCGTACCGGCGCTGGCGCGTAAGCTGCAAACGCTGATGGATGTGGGTCTGACCTATATTCGTCTCGGTCAGTCGGCCACCACGCTTTCCGGCGGTGAAGCCCAGCGCGTGAAGCTGGCGCGCGAGCTGTCGAAGCGCGGCACCGGGCAGACGCTCTATATTCTCGATGAGCCGACCACCGGTCTGCACTTCGCGGATATCCAGCAGCTGCTGGAAGTGCTGCACCAGCTGCGCGATCAGGGCAACACCATCGTGGTGATTGAACACAATCTGGACGTGATTAAAACCGCGGACTGGATTGTCGATCTCGGCCCGGAAGGCGGGAGCGGCGGCGGGGAAATCCTTGTCTCCGGCACGCCGGAGACCGTGGCAGAGTGTGAAGCGTCGCACACGGCGCGTTTCCTGAAACCGCTGCTGAAAGCCTGATAAAACGCCCCGGTCGGGGCGTTTTTTATGGTGAGCCGCGGCAGCTTCCCGAAGGTGGGTGCGCTTCGCTTACCCACCCTACAGTACGCCCCGGTCGGGGCGTTTTTTTATGGTGAGCCGTGGCACAGCGTAGGGCGGGTAAGCCTGCGCACCCGCCGCGGCAGCTTCCCGAAGGTGGGTGCGCTTCGCTTACCCACCCTACAGTACGTCCCGGTCGGGGCGTTTTTTTAACTGCCCAACTGCTGGCGGGCGCTGTCCGGTAGCGTATCAATCACCTGCTGGTACGAGGCATCGACCAGGAAGTAAATCTGGGAATCCGGCAACTCGCCGTCCAGATGCACCGTGCTCCAGTGCGCTTTATTCAGCTGCGCGCTGGGGAAAACATCTTCATGTTCGTCGCGCAGCAGTTCCGCCAGCGCCGGGCTGGTTTTCAGCGATACCACCGGGCGACCATCCGCCTCGTGCACCATCGCGAACAGCACATCCGCCACTTTTATCTGCGTCGCATCGAGGCCGCTATGTATATCCTGGCTGGCGCCCGCTTTATTCATGCAGTATTGCAGGATCTCAGAATGGGTCATTTTTCATCTCCTTGTAGCGTGGCGATAATTTTTCGCGCGCCGCCGTGAATACGGTGTTCCCCCAGCCAGATGCCCTGCCAGGTGCCGAGCTGCAGCCGCCCGTGGCTCACCGGCAGCATCAACGATACCCCCAGCAGCGACGACTTGACGTGCGCGGGCATATCGTCCGGGCCTTCATAATCGTGCTCGTACGGGGCATCCTCCGGCACCGCTTTCAGGAAATGGCGTTCCATATCCTGGCGTACCGTCGGGTCGCAGTTTTCATTGAGCGTAAGGGAAGCGGAAGTATGCTGGAGCAGCAGGTGAAGCAGGCCCGTTTTAACGCGTGAAAGCTCCGGTAGCTGGTCGAGGATCTCATCGGTCACCAGATGAAAACCGCGTGACCTGGCTTTCAGCGTCACGGTCTGTTGAACCCACATAATTCGCTCCTGTGAAAGAATGTCCCGTTAAGTGTGTAAGCTGCGCGCCAAAAGGCAAAATCTTCGCGGTAATTTAATGTAAATAGCGGCAACAACAATAAAAAAGCGAGGCCGGTTTCCCGCCTCGCTTCTGCTGTCAAAAGTAAGCAAGTACTTACATCACCGCAGCAAAGGCCTGCGCGACGCGATGCACATTGTGACTGTTGAGACCGGCGACGCACATGCGACCGCTGGCGATCAGGTAAACCCCAAACTCCTCGCGCAGCCGCTCAACCTGAGCGGCACTCAGGCCGGTGTAGCTGAACATGCCGCGCTGGCGCAGCAGATAGCCAAAATCGCGGCCCGGCATGGCAGTTTCCAGCACCTTCACCAGCTCTTCACGCATCGCCAGAATACGCAGGCGCATGGCCTCCACTTCCGCCAGCCAGCTGGCTTTCAGCGTGGCATCGTTCAGCACGGTAGCCACCACCTGCGCACCAAAGTTTGGCGGGCTGGAGTAGATGCGGCGCACGGTCGCTTTCAGCTGGCCCAGCACGCGGCTGGCGGCATCCGCGTCATCGCACACCACAGACAGACCGCCGACGCGCTCGCCGTAGAGCGAGAAGATTTTTGAGAACGAGTTGCTGACCAGCGCGGGCAATCCGGCGCGGGCGATGGCGCGAATAGCGTAAGCGTCCTCTTCCATGCCTGCGCCAAAGCCCTGGTAGGCGATATCGAGGAACGGGATCAGCTCGCGGGCTTTCAGCACTTCAGTGACGCGGTCCCACTCATCATTGGTCAGATCGGCACCGGTCGGGTTATGGCAGCACGGATGCAGCAGCACGATGCTCTGCGCCGGCAGGGTATTCAGCGTTTCCAGCAGTGCATCGACGCGCACGCCGCCGGTGGTATCGTCGAACCACGGGTAGGTGTGTACCTCAAAGCCCGCGCCAGCAAAGATAGCAACATGGTTTTCCCACGTCGGATCGCTGACCCAGACCTGCGAACCGGGGAAGTAGCGTTTCAGGAAATCGGCACCCACCTTCAGCGCGCCAGAGCCGCCGAGCGTCTGGATGGTGGCGATACGTCCGTCGCGCAGCGCCGGGTGATCGTCGCCGAACAGCAGCGGCGCGATGGCGTTACGGTAGGAGACCAGGCCTTCCATCGGCAGATAGAGCGATGCACCGTGCGGCTGAGCGTTGAGACGCGCTTCGGCCTGCGCTACGGCATCCAGCTGCGGAATGATGCCCGCTTCGTTGTAGTAGAGGCCGATGCTGAGGTTGACTTTATCCGGGCTGGGGTCTTCTTTGAAACGCTCCATCAGGGAAAGAATCGGGTCGCCGGCGTAGGCGTCAACATTCTGGAACACGCGTGGTTCTCCTGCTTTACGGTGGGGTAAGCGGACACAATAAACCGGAAAGAGGATGAGATCGAGAGGTTACTGAGGCGTTATGCGTATGGCCGAAACCGGCGTTTGCAGCGGGCCTCAGGGCGAGACCCGCCAGACACAGCAGGATTACTCCACGTACTTCATCGCCACCCGCGAAGTCAGGCGCGTGATAAGTTCGTAAGCACTCACTTTTGTTATTTCCGCGATGCGCTCAACCGGCAGCGCGTCGCCCCAGAGCAGCACTTCATCCCCGGCACGCTCCTGCGCCTCAGGGCCAAGATCGACACAAATCATGTCCATCGCCACACGTCCCACAATCGGCACTTCCCGACCGTTAACGATGACCGGCGTGCCCGAGGGCGCACAGCGCGGATAGCCGTCGCCGTACCCCATTGCCACCACGCCGAGCCGGGTATCGCGGGCGCTGACCCAGGTTCCGCCATAGCCTACCGGCTCGCCCGCTTTATGGGAGCGCACGGCAATCAGGCTGGAGGTGAGCGACATCGCCGGCATAAACCCGGCATCGGCGGCGCGCCCCCCGCCTTCCAGCGGCGAAACGCCATAGAGGATGATCCCCGGACGTACCCAGTCGAAATGCGACTGCGGCCACAGCAGAATGCCGGCAGACGCCGCTATCGAGCGCAGCCCCGGCTTCCCTTCGCTAAAGGTGGCAAAGATATCCAGCTGGCGCTCGGTCGCACCACACGCTGGTTCATCGGCGCGGGCGAAGTGGCTGACGACGTTTACCGGCTGGCATACGTTCGGGCAGCGGACCAGACGCTGATAAAACGCCTCTGCCTCTTCCGGCTGCACGCCCAGGCGATGCATCCCGGTATCCAGCTTCATCCACACCGTGACCGGCTTATCAAGGTTCGCCTGTTCCAGCGCGACCAGCTGCTCATCGCTGTGCACCGCAGTATGCAGCCCCAGCGCGGAAATCATCGGCAGATCGTCGGCGTTAAAGAAGCCTTCCAGCAGCAGAATGGGTTGTGTGATACCGCCTTCGCGCAGGCGCAGCGCCTCTTCAAGACGGGCCACGCCGAACGCATCGGCATCGGGAAGTGAACGGGCGGTCTCCAGCAGACCGTGCCCATAGGCGTTTGCTTTCACCACCGCCACCAGCCGACTGGCGGGAGCCAGTTCGCGCAGGCGTTGCAGGTTGTGTCGCAGAGCGCGGCGATTTACGACTACGGTTGCCGCTTGCATTGTCTTTCCTTGCTTATCAAAAAGTTACCATAATCCCCTAAAGCATTCGCGTTGCAGGAAGGCGACAAGTGCGTGAATCCCCGGGAGCTTAGTGAACTAAGTGACCGGGGTGAACGCGCGCGGTCAACGCACCTGCGGCGTGAAGGATGACGGGGATTTATTCGTCGTCGTACTGCGGGCCAGCATAGTTATCAAACCGCGACCACTGCCCGTTAAACGTCAGGCGCACCGTACCGATTGGGCCGTTACGCTGCTTGCCGAGGATGATCTCCGCAATGCCTTTCATGTCGCTGTTCTCGTGGTACACCTCATCACGGTAGATAAACATGATCAGGTCGGCATCCTGCTCGATGGAGCCAGATTCACGCAGGTCCGAGTTCACCGGGCGTTTGTCGGCGCGCTGCTCCAGTGAGCGGTTAAGCTGCGAGAGCGCCACCACCGGCACCTGCAGCTCTTTCGCCAGTGCTTTAAGCGAGCGTGAGATCTCCGCGATCTCCAGCGTACGGTTATCGGAAAGCGACGGCACGCGCATCAGCTGCAGGTAATCGACCATGATCAGGCTCAGACCGCCGTGCTCGCGGAAGATGCGGCGCGCGCGGGAGCGAACTTCGGTCGGGGTCAGGCCGGAGGAGTCATCAATGTACATATTGCGCTTCTCCAGCAGAATACCCATGGTGCCGGAGATACGCGCCCAGTCCTCATCATCAAGCTGACCGGTACGGATGCGGGTCTGGTCGACGCGCGAGAGCGAGGCGAGCATACGCATCATAATCTGCTCTGCGGGCATCTCCAGACTGAAAATCAGCACCGGTTTGTCCTGCAACATCGCCGCGTTTTCGCACAGGTTCATGGCGAAGGTGGTTTTACCCATCGACGGACGCGCCGCCACGATAATCAGATCCGAGCGCTGCAGGCCGGCGGTCTTTTTGTTGAGATCCTGATAGCCGGTATCCACGCCGGTCACGCCGTCATGCGGCTGCTGGAACAGGGTCTCGATACGCGCAACCGTGGCTTCCAGAATCTGATCGACGCTTTTCGGACCTTCGTCTTTATTGGCGCGGTTTTCCGCAATCTGGAACACGCGCGATTCCGCCAGGTCGAGCAGCTCATCGCTGTTACGCCCCTGCGGGTCAAACCCGGCATCGGCAATTTCGTTGGCGACGCTGATCATATCGCGCACCACCGCACGTTCGCGCACGATGTCGGCGTAGGCGCTGATGTTCGCCGCACTTGGCGTGTTGCGCGACAGGTCTGCCAGATAGGCAAAGCCGCCCACGCCGTCAAGCTGGCCCTGCTGCTCCAGCGATTCCGAAAGCGTAATCAGGTCGATGGGTTTACCCATCTCCTGCAGGCGCTGCATTTCGGTGAAGATATGACGATGGGGACGGGTATAAAAATCGTTGGGTACTACGCGCTCAGCAACGTCGTCCCAGCGCTCGTTGTCCAGCATCAACCCACCCAACACCGACTGCTCCGCCTCGATGGAGTGTGGCGGCACTTTCAGCCCGGCGACCTGTGGATCGCGCGTTTCAGAAGGTTTGTTGAAGGGTTTATTTCCTGCCATAGTGAATGGAGTTACCGAGTTAGATTAGGGAGACGGGGCATTATATACCCTTGTTGAATCAGGTTACATGCGGCATTGGCCGTGATGCGACCGGGTGACGGGTATCGCCGCCGCACAACGATATGACACCGGAGGAGACATGGCAACACGTATCGAATTTCACAAGCATGGTGGGCCTGAGGTACTTAACGCCGTGGAGTTTACCCCAGCCGACCCCGCTGCCCATGAGATTCAGGTAGAGAATAAAGCGATCGGTATTAACTATATTGATACCTATATCCGCAGCGGGCTTTATCCTCCTCCGGCCCTGCCGGCGGGTCTTGGCACGGAAGCTGCCGGTGTTGTCAGCAAAGTCGGTCGCGACGTAAAGCACCTTAAAGCGGGCGACCGCGTGGTGTACGCGCAGTCCGCTCTGGGGGCGTACAGTTCGGTGCACAACGTGCCGGCTGACAAAGCCGCCCTGCTGCCGGACGCGATCTCCTTCGAACAGGCTGCGGCCTCATTCCTGAAAGGGCTGACGGTGTTTTACCTGCTGCGTAAAACCTACGAGATCCAGCCGGACGAGCCGTTTCTGTTTCATGCCGCCGCCGGGGGCGTGGGGCTTATCGCCTGCCAGTGGGCAAAAGCGCTGGGTGCGAAGCTTATCGGCACCGTCGGCTCTGCCGAGAAGGCGCAGCGGGCGAAACAGGCCGGTGCCTGGGAGATCATTAACTACCGGGAAGAGAACGTCGGCGAACGGGTACGCGAGCTGACCGGCGGTAAAAAGCTGCGCGTGGTGTATGACTCGGTAGGGAAAGATACCTGGGAGTCGTCCCTGGACTGCCTGCAGCGCCGCGGGCTGATGGTGAGCTTCGGCAACGCGTCCGGCGCGGTCACCGGCGTGAACCTCGGCATTCTTAATCAGAAAGGCTCGCTCTATGTCACCCGCCCTTCGCTTCAGGGCTACATTACCAACCGCGAAGAGCTGGACGAAGCCAGCGCCGAGCTGTTCTCGCTGATTGCCAGTGGGGTTATCAAGGTCGAAGTGCCGGAGCGTCAGCGCTTTGCGCTCGCGGAGGCGCAGCGCGCCCACGAAACGCTGGAGAGCCGTACCACTCAGGGATCGAGCCTGCTGATCCCATAAATAATCAGGGCTTCCCGAAGGAAGCCCTTTTTCTTTTTGTTCGTCTGTATGTAGGGTACAGAACGATGAATTTGCGTTACAGCCGGTGCATAGTGACAGATCGTCGCCGTAAATCCTATTCTGCACCCGCCAAACTGCTACTCGGGTTACAAAGATGTGATCAAGCGCTCAGGAATCAGTAACGCCCGCGACGCTTTTTGTAATAACGCGTTGAATCTGGTCTTTTTATCGCCCGCACAATCCACACCACAACCACCGCCAGCAGCAGCCACGGCAGCATCTGAATAAACAGCGCGAACAATCCGCACAGCATCATCACCACGCTTGCCAGGATCAACGCCGCCAGAATGCCGAACAGCGAAACGCCGGTACCCAGCAGCACCAGAAAAAACGCCACCACAAACAGTAGCTCCAGCATGGTTCTTGCCCTCTTCACAATGTTACCGGGGCTATTACAAGATCCGTGCCAACAATAACGCTTTGATTAACAAAGAAAACGCCCCGCGTAAAAACGCAGGGCGTGGTCAAATTCACTCTCTTTTAGCGTGATTAACGCCGGCCTGCGACCTGCTGCAGCGCGTTCTCCAGTACCTGGATATCAGCCCCTGGCTTATGAGCATTCTCACTGAGGTAGCGACGCCACTGACGCGCGCCGGGAATGCCCTGGAACAGGCCGAGCATATGGCGGGTGACGTGCCCGAGGTAAGTCCCCTGACTTAATTCACGCTCGATATAGGGATACATCGCGCGTACAACGTCGAACGGGTCGCGGTCGCTGCCTGCCATGCCGAAGATCTCGCGGTCAACCGTCGCCAGGATACCGGGGTTCTGATAAGCCTCGCGTCCGACCATCACGCCATCAAGGTGCTCCAGGTGCGATTTAGCATCGGCCAGGGTTTTAATGCCGCCGTTAATCGACATCGTCAGCTGCGGGAAGTCGCGCTTGAGCTGCCAGACGCGCGGGTAGTCCAGCGGCGGGATCTCGCGGTTCTCTTTCGGGCTTAAGCCGGAGAGCCAGGCCTTGCGGGCGTGGATGATAAACATCTCACACTCGCCGCGCCCGGAGACGGTGTCGATAAAGTCACAGAGAAATTCGTAGCTGTCCTGCTCATCAATGCCGATACGGGTTTTCACGGTAACCGGAATCGACACCACATCGCGCATCGCTTTCACGCAATCGGCCACCAGTTGGGCATCGCCCATCAGGCAGGCACCGAAACGACCATTCTGCACGCGATCGGAAGGGCAACCGACGTTAAGGTTGATCTCATCATAGCCACGCGCTTCGGCCAGCTTTGCGCAGTGCGCCAGCTGCGCCGGATCGCTGCCGCCAAGCTGCAGTGCGACCGGGTGCTCCTCTTCGCTGTACGCCAGGTAATCCCCTTTGCCGTGAATGATGGCACCGGTGGTGACCATTTCGGTGTACAGCAGCGTATGCCGCGTCAGCAGACGCAGGAAATAGCGGCAGTGGCGATCGGTCCAGTCGAGCATCGGCGCGATGGAAAAGCGGTGTGCGGGAAAAGTCGAAACGGGGTTTTCAGGCAACATAGTGGCTACAGGTTCGGTTTACCGGTCAAAAACAGGGGCGGCACTATAGCATAAAAAAGAACCGGAGGCGTGAGCCTCCGGCATCTCATCAGAAGGTGAGGCTCAGCTGCGCCCCGGCCCCCCAGGTTTCATCTTCACCCACCATCCCGGCGAGATCGACACGTACTTTTTCGAACGGTGCAAAGCCCACACCGGCGGTGACGACGTCGGCATCGTTATCTTTGACGTCCGCCCGGTAACCGGCACGCAGCGCCAGCCAGCTCAGCGGACGAATTTCGCCACCGACGCCAACGTACTGCGAGTCGTCTTCGCTCTTAAAGTGTTTGGTTGGCGTCAGATCGCCATCGGCGCTGAGCGTAACCAGATCGTTTTGCCAGGAAACCCCAGCGGTCACCAGCGGACGGATCTGATAGGTATCCTTGAAGCCGTTAACCTCTTTGGTGTCGAGGTCACGCGACATCAGGTTCTGTCCACTCAACCCGACGCTCCAGTTTTCACTGAGATCGGCCGCGATACCCGCATCGACGTTGAATCCGGTGTCATCCTTACGATAGCGGCTGTTACGCAAATCGCTGCTGTCGTAGTTGTAGATGGACGCGGAATAGTTATACAGCCAGGTTTGCTGCAGTTTCGGCGTCACGCCTAAGGAAACCGGCACACCGCCGATATCGAACTTTTTCGCCACCGCCACGCCGTAATCGGTGACGATGGCCGCACGGCCAAACGCCGACGAGCGCAGGTTATCTGTGATGGCATCGCCGCCGTTAATCACCGCGTCGAGGATCTCGCCCCCGGCGAACAGATCGTTATTCTGGATATTGCGCAGATAGGTAATGTCGTTCGGGTCAACGTCTGAGCTGATGCGGGCATGGGCATAAGCTTTGGTCACGAATGCTACCGACAACACGTCGTTCGGAATGCTCACCGCCACGCCTGCCGCAGCACTGGCGCGAGCCGATTTGCCGTCGAGAAACTCAAGCTTGTCGGCCAGCTCGCCCGCTGCGCCCTGGAACTGGCGGAAACGGGTACCGATATTCCCCAGGTCGCCCGGCCCCAGGCTATCAACGATGTCGTCGTAGTAATCAATACGATCGTTAATCTCGTCGATTTCATCCCGCAGATTATCCGGGTCGGTAATTTGCGCCTGAACCGAAGGCAAAATCACCGTAATGTCATCCTCAGGGTTAGCTTTCGCCAGCAACGCCGGGTTCACTAACACACCACTGCCATAGCGGGCTGACGCAACGCCCGTTCCCCCCATCGCATCATTACGCGCTTCCGCCCAGTTGTTTGCTGCATTTGCCTGGTGCGCAAGTACCAATGAAAGTGCGATAGAGATCACCGAAGGTTTGATTATTTTTTTCACAGTGTACCGTCTTATTATCAGATGAAGACTTAGACCCCCGCCTTGTTCAAGCGGCCAGAGGCTGGCGATTGCTGTGTTACCGAATTGAAAAAAGGGCATGGCCCAAAAGTTCCCGACTTCCCTGTACTTTTTTTATGTTACTCAATGTATATAGACGAGGGTTTCATTTTCGTGAAGGTTTGCCGTTATGAGATGTAAAAATCTGGTGGGGAGGGTCAATCCAGCGATCGGGACGCGTGGCGGCATAGTCGGGGTTTAACGGGTAATAAATACGGTTGCTGGATTTATTGGCTTCGCCAATAACTAACAGGCGAACCTCGCTGTCGGTGTTATTGATAAAGGTATGGCAAACCCTGTTCCGGCAGGAAAAGCGATGCTGTCGCCCGGCTCCAGCGGCCATAACTCGCCGTTGATCCATGCTTCAGGAAACCCTTCCAGCACAAACACGAACTCCTCTTCAGCGCTTTCGGCATGAGGATAAGAAGTACGGCGGCCCGGTGGCAGGCGTTCGTGATGAATACCGAGCCGGGAGAGACCGAGGCTTCGCGCCAGCGGTGCGCCGATGGAGAACAACTCCGGGCTATCCGTATAGGTCGAATCGTCTTTCCCTTCAAGTTCGCGCCAGTGGCGGATAAATTCAGGACGTTTCATCATTAACCTCGCGAATGGTTGAGCGGCACCGAACAGAAGTGCTGTCTCGGAGTTTTATCAGCTTTGTGATAAAGTAACACCCTACTTTTCCTGGAGGTTGCTGATGGATATGACCACATCTCAAAACGTGTTAACGCAGGCTGAAAAGCTCTGTCTGCAGCGTAATGTGCGCCTGACGCCACAGCGCCTTGAAGTGTTGCGTCTGATGACGCTGCAAAAAGGGGCAATCAGCGCTTACGATCTGCTGGATTTATTGCGCGAGAGCGAACCGCAGGCCAAGCCGCCCACCGTTTATCGCGCGCTGGATTTTCTGCTTGAGCAGGGATTTGTGCACAAAGTGGAGTCCACCAACAGCTATGTGCTGTGCCATCTGATCGATCAGCCGACCCATACCTCGGCGATGTACATTTGCGATCGCTGTGGGCAGGTCAAAGAGCAGAGTGCGGATGGGGTAGAAGATATTCTTCAGGCCGTGGCGGCGCGGATGGGCTTTGCCTTACGGCACAATGTGATTGAAGCACACGGGTTGTGTTCTGGCTGTGTTGAAGTGGAAGCCTGCCGCCATCCTGGTACATGCGATCATGACCATTCAGTGCAGGGAAAAAAGCGCGGGAAGTAGTGAAGGCGTTAAGTGGTACATCCTTGTACCTGGGCTGGGTAGGCCCCGAGGGTCAGCACAATTGAGTTAGCGTGCGTTACCAGCGATAGTTATGACGGGTTTCCCAGTCAGTAACCTGCTTGTCAGCCTCGTCTTTGCTGTTGCCGTAGCGCTCCTGGATCTTACCGACCAGCTGATCGCGCTTACCTTCAATGACAGTCATGTCATCGTCGGTTAATTTACCCCATTGTTCTTTCGCTTTACCTTTGAACTGTTTCCAGTTACCGCCGACTTCGTCTTTATTCATGATAATGTCCTCATCGTTCGGTTTATGAGATTGCGTTTATGAACCGTCCTGACATTCATCTCATTTCCTGCTGGACGTGATAATAATTATAGACGAGCCTGCGGGAACGGGGCGGTGATTCGGAATATTTAACCATTTTCACCCCCAGATGCATGAAAAAAGACCATGAAAGAGCTGCAAAATCAGGAAGCTGGAGGCTGCTTAAAGCCCGGTAAAGGGATGTAACTGACTATGTAAACCAGCGGTCTTGTTGCCAGTAACGCCGCCACATCCAGCCCAGCGTCACCCCTCGCAGCGCCAGGAAGACGCACAGCGCCAGCCACAAACCATGATTACCCAGCAGCGGAAGCGACAGCAGCGTCAGGGCAAACCCCAGCGCGGCCAGCGCCATGCTGTTACGCATCTCCCGTCCACGGGTGGCGCCAATGAACATACCGTCCAGCAGATAACACCAGACACCCACCAGCGGCAGCAGGATTTGCCACGGCAGATAGTGCCCGGCAAGCTGCCGCAGGCTGTCGATAGAGGTCAGCATGGCGACAATGCCTGAACCGAAACAGGCATAGACCAGGGCAAATGCCAGCGCGACAATCCCTGCCTGCCGACAGGCGGCGCGCCAGACATCAAGCAGCGAGGAGCGATCGCGCGCGCCAAATGCGTGCCCGGAATGCGCTTCCACCGCATAGGCAAAACCGTCGAGCGCATAGGCCGTAAAAGTGAGGAGCGTCATCAGCACAGCATTCACCGCCACCACCTCAGCCCCCAGCCGCGCCCCAAGAACGGTAATGGAACCGAAGCAGAGCTGAAGCAGCAGCGACCGCAGCATAATGTCGCGGTTAAGCGCCAGCAGCTTACGCATATTCCCGCGCCATGCCGCTTTCAGCATGGTTACGCTGACACCCCGCAGCCGCAGGACTTTCCACGCCATCAGCAGGCCGATAAGGAAGGTGACATATTCGGCGATAACCGTTGAGAGCGCCGCGCCCTGCACGTTCATCTGCATCCCCATTACCAGCCACAGGTCGAGCACGATATTAAGCAGGTTGCCCACCACCAGCAGGATCACCGGTGCACGGGCATACTGCACGCCTAACAACCAGCCGAGCAGCACCAGATTTGCCAGCGAGGCGGGCGCGCTCAGCCAGCGGATCTCAAGAAAGCGGCGCGCCTGAAGCAGCACGTCGTCGCTACCACCGGTGATATGCAGCGCAAGATTGATAAGCGGGGTACGCAGAAGAAAAATGGCGAAGCCGGCAATAAGCGCCAGCATCAGGGGCTGTACCAGCGCCCGCGCCAGCCCGGCGGGGTCTTTCGCACCGAACGCCTGGGCCGTCAGCCCGGTGGTGCTCATACGCAGGAACAGCAGCAGCATAAACAGGAAGCTGGTTGCCATTGATCCTACCGCCACGCCGCCAAGATAGGCTGCGCTGTCGAGATGACCAATTACCGCCGTATCCACCAGGCCAAGCAGCGGCACGGTGATATTGGAGAAGATCATTGGCAGCGCAAGACGCCACAACGCTTTATCAGTGGAGGAGAAGAACGACATGCTGCCCCGAACTGGTAATGAGGTCAGAAGGCTAACCTCACGGCAACACGCAGCGCCATGAGGTTAAAATCAGAGGGAGGTTACAGCCACTCGCCGTTGCGGATCACACCCACTGCCAGGCCTTCGATAGTGAAGTTCTGTTCACGCAGGTCAACCACGATAGGATCGAAATCGCTGTTTTCAGGCAGCAGCTGAACGATGTTGCCCTGTTTTTTGAGGCGTTTTACGGTCACTTCATCTTCGATACGCGCCACCACAACCTGGCCGTTACGCGCTTCTTCGGTTTTATGCACCGCCAGCAGATCGCCATCCATAATGCCGATATCTTTCATCGACATTCCGCTGACACGCAGCAGGAAGTCTGCGCTCGGCTTGAACAGGGACGGGTCAACCTGATAGTGACCTTCGATATGCTGGGAGGCCAGCAGCGGTTCACCCGCAGCAACGCGACCAATCAGCGGTAGCCCTTCAGCTTCTTCAATGAGCAGACGAATGCCGCGCGATGCACCTGAAACGATCTCAATGACGCCTTTGCGCGCCAGCGCTTTCAGGTGCTCTTCCGCCGCGTTCGGGGAACGGAACCCCAAACGCGCTGCAATTTCCGCACGAGTAGGCGGCATGCCGGTCTGGCCGATATGATCCCGAATGAGATCGAACACCTCTTGCTGCCTGGTCGTTAACGCTTTCATTCCGCCCCCTGGGTGTATATACAGTTATGCTGTGAGTATATACAGTCAAAGGCGACTTTGGAACCATAAAATGCGCAAAAAACCAGACACACGGCCCGTTCTGGAAAGGTTATCGCAAATGCTGCCAAAGTAGCGTGCCCCAGGTGATGAGAGCGGTGATGATAGACAGCAGCACCGCACCGGACCCCATATCTTTGGCACGCCCGGAAAGCTCGTGGAATTCCGGCCCGATTCGGTCCACTACCGCCTCAATGGCGCTATTAAGGATTTCGACAATCATGACCAGCAAAACGGAACCGATCAGCAAAACGCGCGTGATGGCATCAACATCCAGCCAGCATGCAATCGCAATTGCCACAACTGCCGCGACGGCCTCCTGGCGGAAGGCAGCTTCATTTTTCCAGGCTGCGCGATATCCTTTCCAGGAGTAGCCTGCAGCTTTGATAATACGGGTTAACCCGGTGGTGTTATTCGCCATGAAAAGAAACCTTTTTGAATTCTGAGCGTCAATGCTTTTACGTCGCCTTCAGCGCAGCACAGAAATTCCCAACGGATTCTGATATTCTTGCGGCGCGATTGCATTATTAACCAGAGGCTTTACATCGTTTATGTCCGGTTGGCCACGAATTTACTACAAATTACTGAATTTACCATTAAGCGTCCTGGTAAAGACCAAGTCTATTCCGGCAGACCCCTGCGCCGAATTAGGGCTCGATACCTCGCGCCCTATTATGTATGTGCTGCCCTATAACTCTAAGGCAGATTTGCTGGCGCTGCGCGAACAATGCCTGGCGCATGATTTACCCGACCCGCTTGAACCGCTGGAAATCGACGGCGCTATTCTGCCGCGCTACGTGTTCATTCACAGCGGGCCGCGCGTGTTCACCTATTACACGCCGAAAGAAGAGTCTATTAAGCTCTTCCACGACTATCTGGATTTACACCGCAGCAACCCGAATCTTGATGTGCAGATGGTGCCGGTTTCGGTGATGTTTGGCCGCTCTCCGGGCCGCGAAAAGGGTGAGGTTAACCCACCGCTGCGCATGCTGAACGGCATTCAGAAGTTCGTCGCTATCTCCTGGCTGGGGCGCGACAGCTTTGTGCGCTTCTCGCCGCCGGTTTCGCTGCGCCGCATGGCCACCGAGCACGGCACCGATAAAATTATCGCGCAAAAGCTGGCGCGCGTGGCGCGTATGCACTTTGCCCGCCAGCGTCTGGCCACCGTTGGCCCACGCCTGCCGGTGCGTCAGGATCTGTTCAATAAGCTGCTGGCGTCAAAAGCGATTGCCCGTGCGGTAGAGGACGAAGCGCGTACCAAAAAGATCTCCCATGAAAAGGCGCAGCAGAATGCCGTCGCGCTGATGGAAGAGATCGCGGCTGACTTCTCCTATGAAGCTATTCGCGTGAGCGATCGCGTGCTGGGCTTTACCTGGAACCGTCTCTATCAGGGCATCAACGTTCATAACGCTGAGCGCGTACGTCAGCTGGCCCACGACGGTCACGAGATCGTCTATGTGCCCTGCCACCGCAGCCATATGGACTATCTGCTGCTCTCTTACGTGCTCTATCACCAGGGGCTGGTGCCGCCGCACATTGCTGCGGGCATCAACCTGAATTTCTGGCCCGCCGGCCCGATTTTCCGCCGTCTGGGCGCGTTCTTTATCCGTCGTACTTTTAAAGGCAACAAGCTCTACTCCACGGTGTTCCGCGAATACCTCGGCGAGCTGTTCAGCCGCGGCTACTCGGTTGAGTATTTCGTGGAAGGCGGACGTTCCCGTACCGGTCGCCTGCTGGATCCGAAAACCGGCACGCTTTCGATGACCATTCAGGCGATGCTGCGCGGCGGCACGCGTCCGATTACGCTGGTGCCGATTTACATCGGCTACGAGCACGTCATGGAAGTGGGCACCTATGCCAAAGAGCTGCGCGGCGCTACGAAAGAGAAAGAGAGCCTGCTGCAGATGGTGCGCGGGCTGAGCAAGCTGCGTAATCTCGGCCAGGGCTATGTCAACTTCGGCGAGCCGATGTCGCTGACCTCATGGCTGAATGATAACGTGCCGGAGTGGCGCGAATCGGTTGACCCGATCGAAGCGATACGTCCGGCGTGGCTGACGCCAACCGTCAACGGCATTGCCGGTGAACTGATGGTGCGCATCAACAACGCCGGCGCGGCTAATGCCATGAACCTCTGCTGCACTGCCCTGCTTGCGTCACGCCAGCGTTCGCTGACCCGCGAACAGCTTACCGAGCAGCTGAACTGCTATCTCAGCCTGCTGCGTAACGTGCCGTATGCCGCGGACGCGACCGTGCCTGCTGCCACCGCCGATGAGCTTATCGATCACGCGCTGCAGATGAACAAGTTCGAAGTTGAGAAAGATACCATCGGCGACATCATCATCCTGCCGCGCGAGCAGGCAGTGCTGATGACGTACTACCGTAACAACATTCTGCACATGCTGGTGCTGCCATCGCTGATTGCCGCGATCGTTACCCAGCACCGCAACATCAGCCGTGAAACGCTGCTGAGCCAGATTGAAGTTATCTATCCGATGCTGAAAACCGAGCTGTTCCTGCGCTGGGATAAATCAGAGCTGGGTGGCGTCATTGATGCCCTGCTGGAAGAGATGCTGCAGCAGGGGTTGATCGTCGCTAATGGCGAGCAGCTTCAGCTTAATCCGGCACGCTCACGCACGCTGCAGCTGCTGGCGGCCGGGGTGCGGGAAACGCTTCAGCGCTACGCCATTACCTTCTGGCTGCTGAGCGCTAACCCGGCGATCAACCGCGGTACGCTGGAAAAAGAGAGCCGTACCGTGGCTCAGCGCCTGTCGGTGCTGCACGGCATCAACGCGCCGGAGTTCTTCGACAAAGCGGTCTTCAGCACGCTGGTGCTGACGCTGCGTGACGAAGGCTACATCAGCGATACCGGAGATGCCGATCCGACCCGCACCATGGCGATTTACCAGCTGCTGGGCGAACTGGTGACCTCCGATGTGCGTCTGACTATTGAAAGCGCCTCGGCGCAGAGCAGCTGATAGCCATACGCTAAGCCAATAAAAAAGGCGGGATTATCCCGCCTTTTTCGTTTCCGTAGCCCACGTAGGGTGGGTAAGCGCAGCGCACCCACCTTCGGGAAAGCGTTGTGGCGGGTGCGCAGGCTTACCCGCCCTACAAAGCATTCACTAAGCCAATAAAAAAGGCGGGGTTCTCCCGCCTTTTTCGTTTCCGTAACCCACGTAGGGTGGGTAAGCGCAGCGCACCCACCTTCGGGAAAGCGTTGTGGCGGGTGCGCAGGCTTACCCGCCCTACAAAGCATTCACTAAGCCCATAAAAAAGGCGGGGTTCTCCCGCCTTTTTTATTTCCGCACCCCACACAGGGTGGATTAACGCGTCAGGTAGCTGACCGCAATACCGATAAACAGCGCCATCCCTGCGTAATTATTGTTTAAAAACGCGCGGAAACAGGCCTCACGCTCGCGTCCTGCGGTGATACGCTGCTGATAGATAAACAGCGCGCCCGCCACTGCCAGCGAAGCGTAGAACACCCATCCCAGCCCGTTCAGCCAGCCTACCGTCGCCATCAACGCCAGTACCATAATTTGCAGGATGCCGATAATCAGGTTGTCGAACCGTCCAAACAGAATTGCCGTGGATTTCACGCCGATTTTCAGATCGTCGTCACGATCGACCATCGCATACTGGGTGTCATAGGCTACGGTCCAGCAGATGTTGGCGAAGAACATCAGCCAGCAGCTCAGCGGCAGCGTTTCGCTGACGGCGGAAAACGCCATCGGAATCGACCAGCCAAACGCAGCGCCCAGCACCACCTGCGGCAGATGGGTGTAGCGTTTCATGAATGGATACATCCATGCCAGCCCCAGCGCAGCCACCGACAGCAGGATGGTCATCAGGTTCAGCGTCAGTACCAGCGCAAAGGCGAGCAGCACCAGAACAATGAACAGGTTGCGCGCTTCTTTCTCCGTCACTGCCCCACTCGGTAGCGGACGATGCGCGGTTCGCTTAACGTGCCCGTCGATTTTACGATCGGCGTAGTCGTTAACCACGCAGCCTGCGGCGCGCATCAGCCAGACGCCGGTGACAAACACCGCCAGGATCCACAGCGGCGGAACGCCGGGTGCAGCGACCCACAGCGCCCACAGCGTCGGCCACAGCAGCAGCAGCGCGCCGATAGGTTTGTCAGTACGCATCAGCCGATGGTAAGCCAGCAGCTTGCTTTGCGTCAGACTCCACTCCATTAGTTTTCCCCTTCGTATAGTGGTGATGCTGTCAAAAACAGCTCGGTCAGCAGCAGCGGCTTGCCCGACAGACGCAGGCGTGAACGTCGTCCCCACAGCGCATCACGCTGGCCTACCTGAATAAAATCGCGCGTCAGGGTGGATGCGGTAAAAAGGTAGCGCCCGAGCGGCGTAGTGCCAAGCTGCTGCAGCGCCAGTTCCGGGCCACTCAGGGTGGACTCGGGGACCAGCGTGCGCCCGGCAAGCCAGGGCTCGCCATCACCGCATAGCAGGATCTCCCGCAGCCAGTAACGCGGCTCTGCGGGCAGCAGCTCAAGGGCATCGCGCGCCATGTCCGGGCCGACAAAACCTTCATTCACGACAATTACGCTCACCTTTTCGCAGTGCTGTTCGAAGCGTTTGGTCATGGAATCTTCCAGCAACAGCCAGTCGAGCAGTTCGCCGCTCAGGGAGGGGATCTCATCAAAAAAGGACAGTGCGCGAAGCTCCGCCAGCGCAGGGTGGGACATGCGTTTCACTCCGGAAGTCGTCATAACAAGCATTGTAACGCAGAACCGGAACAGGATGGGGAAAGGTGAGGGATAACGCAAGCGTTGGCCACAGGAAAAAGGGTGCGCCGAAGCGCACCAGGTATTGCAAGCATCAGCAATGTGGGGAAACGATCACCCCTTGCCTTTTACACTGCTGATAAAAACAGAACGGGCGGAGGTGGAACCCAGACGCTCGGCTTCATTCAGCAGTTTCAGGGCTTTATCGACGTCCCCGCTGGCAACGGCCTGCTTGATGGCCTGATTGAAGTAGGCTTCCGTATCGTTCAGTACCGGAGCCGCTTTCGGCGCTGGCGCCTGGGCTGGCACACTGGCCGGGGCCGGTGCGGCATAAGCCTGGGCCGGTGCCGGAGCGCTGTAAGCCTGCGCGGGCGCAGCGGTATTGCCCACGGTCACCGATACCTGGCCGGAGGAGCCAAACAGCGGGCCAACCAGAATACTGGAGGCTGAGTTAGTACTTACTTTCAATCTCAGCGTGCCGTCAGCGGTATGACGCGCCACCGGGTCAGCAATGTCAGGTACCGCATTCCCTACGCCCTTCGCATAGGCTTTCGCGGGGTTGGTCATGGTGGTGGTCTGCTGCAGATCCTGCGGCGTGGTAAAGGCCAGCACATAGATCTTCTGCTGCCCTAATGCCGGGGTCAGCTTGATGGTGCCTTCCAGGCGGTCTTCAGACACCACGCCCGGCTCTTTGTATTCGAAGTAGCTCGACGGGAAATAGGCCGCCGGAGAGAGATTCTGATCGAGCACCAGCACGTTCGGTGCGAACACGCTGCGCTGCTTATCGGCCACGCTGGTCAGGGTGATGGTGAGCTCACCGACATTAGCCGGGACGCTCCAGGCGGCAACTTTCCCGCTGATACCAGGCGCGTTGAGAGACTGACCCGCGCTGGCAAGCACGGCGGTCTGGGTTTGCGACGGCGCAACTGGCGTCCAGACAATCTGTTGCAGCGCCGAGGCCGGAATGGCCGGTGCGGCGGCGGTATTCTGCGGCACGATGTTCACTTCCGCGAAGCCGGTTACGGGCAGCACGGCAAACAGGCTTGCGCTCAGGCAGAGTGCAATGACGCTTTTTTTCATTTTCATTGTGATGACCTCAGATGATGAAGTGAAGCGGTAGCCAGGCAATAGCGCGCTTCACTAAGGCTCTTACTTAATTGAGGGTTAACGAATGAGGGGCAGCGCCCCTCATGTGGTCATGACACAGAATTACCACCAGATTTCCATCTGGGCGCCGAAGGTGACTTCATCGCTGTCGCCACGGCTGGTGGTGCCAAACGGCGTAAAGGTGCCGTTGGTGGCCGCGAAGGAGGTTGCGCTGTCGTTGTCAGCTTTCACGTAGCCCCACTTCTCATCCCACTTGGCGTAGGTGGCGAATACACGGATGGCCGGACGAGACCAGATGCTGTTGCCTGCCTGCCACTGCTGCGCGAGGGTGATTTTGTACTGGCTGTTACGCTCGCCCACTTCCTGGGATTTCACGTTGTCGTAGCCTACTTCCATCAGGGTGCTCATGATCGGCGTCCACTTGTACATTGGACGCACGCCGACGGTCCACCAGGTGTTGCCGCGGTTGTTGTCGCGGTCGGTGTCCTGATACATACCGACGTACATCATGTCCCAGTCATCGCCCAGGCTGATTGAACCGTGGTCGAGGAAGCGGATCATGCTGCCGTCGTTATCGACAGAACCACCGCGCGCCTGGCCTTTGCCCTGAGAAATCATAGAGTCGGTAGCGTACTGCACCACAAACTTGTTGAAGCCGGTGCCGATAGTCTGGGTATGTTCAGCGGTGAACATCCAGCCATCTTTGGTCGCGCCCGGCTCCAGGTAGTAGTCGTCAGGAATGTTGGTGTGACCGTAGTCCACGCCCAGCTCTAATGCGCCGTTCGGGTTAGTTTCGATACCGGCTAAACGCACGTCAAAGACATCGTTCGGCACTTCGTTGTTATAGGTTCTGATACCGGTTTCTGGATCAACATCGCCGAATGCGGAAGATCCACCCTGCTCAGATGAACGGGTTGCCGCGAAGGAGAGCTTACCGATACCAACGTCGATGTTTTCCAGACCCGCACCCGGGCCGGAAATATCCCAGTAGTAGAAGTCGATCATGTGCACGTCATGACGCTGGTAGAAACGCTTACCGGCCCAGATATTGGCACCCGGCAGCGCGTCGATCAGGTCCTTACCGACGACGTTAAATTCGCGAATAGCTGGGGTATTGCTGTCTTCCCAGTCGTTGATCTGATCGGATTTATAGGCAATGTTCGAGTCGAAGTAGAAGCTCTTATCGCCCTCTTTCCATACTTCCTGGCCCAGCTTGATTTCAGCGTAGGTTTCGCACTCGTTACCAAGACGATACTTAGCATCGGCACCGGTTGCCTGGAAACATTGTTGCGTACCGCCGCCGCCAGTCCAGCCAATACCGGAACGGGCGTAGCCTTTGAAATCAACAGCGGATGCCTGGGCGGCGAAAATGCCGGCCATTACAGCCACTGCCAGAGGGAGTTTGCGCAGAGTAATCATCGTTCTGTCTCCTGAGACCTTGCTTTTCTTTTGTTGTGGAATGCTTAAACGCCTGGCTCTTTATGCAGCCGACGGCACGCGGTTCCATCTTCACGGAACAGATGGCAACGCTCTGGCGGCAAACCGATGGCGAATGTGGCACCCTCTTCTACCAGCACCACGTCATTCTGGCGGTAGACCAGGTTCTGACGAATGGCCGGAATTTGGATATGAATCTGCGTTTCGTGGCCGAGCTGTTCGACAACCTGCACCACGCCTTCCAGCGTGACGTCAGCGATATCGCTGGGCAGCAGATGTTCAGGACGAATGCCCAGCGACATGTTGGCACCCACCTGCACGTTTTCACTGTCAACCGGCAGCCAGACTTGCTGACGGTTCGGTAACTCAACCTGCACCTGATCGATAGCGGTGGCTGTCACTTTCACCGGCAGGAAGTTCATCTTCGGCGAGCCGATAAAGCCCGCGACAAAGCGATCTGCCGGATAGTGGTACAGCTCCAGCGGTTTGCCGACCTGCGCTACGCGCCCGGCATCCAGCACCACGATTTTGTCGGCCAGCGTCATCGCTTCGACCTGATCGTGAGTCACGTAAATCATGGTGCGCCCGAGTCGCTTATGGAGACGGGAAATCTCTATGCGCATCTGTACGCGCAGCGCTGCATCCAGGTTCGACAGCGGTTCATCCAGCAGGAACACCCGCGGCTGCGCCACCAGCGTACGGCCAATGGCGACGCGCTGGCGCTGCCCGCCGGAAAGCGCTTTCGGACGGCGATCCAACAGGTGTCCGAGCTGCAGCACGTCAGCGACCTGGGTGACCTGCTGATTAATCAAATCTTTTTTGGCACCGGCCAGCTTCAGGCCGAAAGACATGTTCTCCGCGACGGAAAGATGCGGGTAGAGCGCATAGGACTGGAACACCATGCCGACGCCGCGCTCGGCGGGCGGGACATCGTTCATGCGCGTAGCACCAATGTGCAAATCGCCGCTGGTGATGGTTTCAAGCCCGGCGATCATGCGCAGCAGCGTTGATTTGCCGCAGCCTGATGGCCCGACAAACACCACGAACTCCCCCTCCTGAATGTCGAGATTGATATCTTTCGATACCACCACGTCACCCCAGGACTTCGTTACATTCCGCAACTGCACGCTCGCCATGCCTTTCTCCCTTCGTTACAACGGTCAGCCAAAAACAACAATGCCGTGACTATGCGAGCTGACCCGGTTCAGGTAATCCTCCACCCCCATGCTTTTTTATGGGGGAGGAGGCGGGAGGATGAGGGCCGAACGTCTGCCACCAGCCAGGTGCGGCGACAGCGATTTTCGTGACGAAGGTTTTAATTTTCCGCGCCTTTTTGTGTGCGCCTGGACACATAACTCCATTTTATGTTGCCGGGATCACACAACCAGACGGTGGGGCGTAGGCCACAGGAGGATGAGAAGCTCTTGCCAGATACGCAGACTGTGCCCTGTAAAAGCCACCACCTGTATATCCATGTGCACTCAGCAAAAAGGATGGGATCTATGAAAATGAAAACCGGCGTGCGCATCCTCGCCTTGTCCGTTCTGAC
>Ga0209371_1000663_pt1 | contig 30042 bp, 32 predicted proteins | sample AgamicAtAmrz_FD_187165 | JGI IMG/M metagenome (GOLD analysis project Ga0209371, IMG submission 187165) | Agave microbial communities from Guanajuato, Mexico - At.Am.rz (SPAdes) (version 2) | ecosystem: Host-associated > Plants > Roots > Rhizosphere | place: Guanajato, Mexico | collected 2012-06-07
TCGATCCCGAAGAGTTTGATCTGGTGCTGCTGGATATTCAGCTGCCGGATATGACCGGCCTTGACGTGGCGAGGGAAATCCATCGGCGCTACGGCCATCAACAGCTGCCGCCGCTGGTGGCGCTGACCGCTAACGTGCTTAAAGATAAAAAAGAGTATCTGGACGCGGGCATGGACGACGTGCTGAGTAAACCGCTGGCGGTACCGGCGCTGACCGCCATTATCCAGAAGTACTGGGACTACCAGGAGCAGGAGGACGAGCCGGCGGAAGCTTCTCACTCTGACGCGCCCGTGCTGCTGGATATCACCATGCTGGAGCAGTATATCGAGCTGGTTGGGCCGCAGCTGATTGTGCAGAGTCTGGAAATGTTTGAAAAGATGATGCCAGGTTATCTGGAAGTATTGGATTTGAACATGACCGCACGCGATCAACAAGGCATTGCGGAAGAAGGGCACAAGATCAAGGGCGCGGCGGGATCGGTTGGTCTGGTCCATTTACAGCAGCTGGCGAAACAGATCCAAAGCCCTGAGCTACCGGCGTGGTGGGACAATGTGCAGGAGTGGATTGACGAGCTGAAACACGAGTGGCGTAACGACGTTGCGGTACTGCGGGAATGGGTATCAAAGGCCCAAAAAAAATGACCCCGACCGAGGCCGGGGTGCGCGAATACTGCGCCAACACCAGGGAAACTTGAGGCCTACGCTGTTCTTAAAGTAAGAGTATCGAAGCGCAGGCGCGGTATTGGGTAAAACGCTCAGGAACTACCTTAGCAAAACTCCCATCACATGTTACAAGATTCATTAAAATGTGTGATGTGGAGCAGCGTTTCCAGACAGAAAACATTAATTTGATGATACAGTCAAGCACGGAATGAATTTATTCGCGATCTTGCGCAAAAATTGTACAATTGTGCCAGTTTTTGTCCGGTTTTGATTGACGTATTCAGGTAACCGGTTCCATTGATCGCTAGCAGTGATGCTAAAAGAATTTCACCTCGCCTGGCAAATATTTAACTCCATGTAAAACATGTTCTTTTTGTGAGATTGGTGTCTCTCTTGTGAAACCGCACGGCACAACAAAATGGAAAGTGATATTGGAAGGAATTAACGATTAATAAACATGTTTTTATCGTAATTATTTTAACTTAAGGCGCAATTTTCGCTCACCAACCGAAAAGCATAACTTGGGCCCACAGCCATTCTGAGGGGCCTTTAAGATAAAATTAGCAAAAGCTAACTCACGCAATTTATAAGGTTCATGAATGAATTGGCTGGCATTGCGCGGACGGACCGCGTTGATTGTTTCTTCATCGCTACAGGTTCGTTTACGGCATGGAACCGATTCCGAATGCGCGGAAGTGATTGAAGCACTTAATACATTTACAAAGTGCTTCAAGTTGTAAGCGCATGCAAACGTTTACATTAAGTCAAATGCGTTGCGCCCCGCATCGCTTTTTTACATTGTACGAACGGGTTCCTGTTACAGGAATTCATAAGATCATTATGGATAAATGTTAATGAAGCAGCGCAAAAAAACCAGCGGACAGCGGCTAAAAACCTGGGCGTTACGAGTGACGATCGGCCTGGCCGGGATCGCGATCGCCGGGATCCTACTTTTTTCTTTTTTGCCCGTCCCTTTCTCTGCCGTGATGGCAGAAAGGCAGATTGGCGCCTGGCTGAGCGGCGATTTCCGTTATGTCGCGCATTCAGACTGGGTAGAGATGAAAAATATCTCTCCCTGGATGCCGCTGGCGGTTATCGCCTCAGAGGATCAAAAATTTCCCGACCACTGGGGATTTGACGTACAGGCGATCCAGTCGGTGCTGGATGGTGAAGAGACCCGCATGCGCGGCGCTTCTACGCTATCGCAGCAGACCGCAAAGAACGTTTTTTTATGGGACGGGCGCAGCTGGATACGTAAGGGACTGGAAGCGGGCCTGACGGTTGCGATCGAAACCGTGTGGACAAAACGGCGCATTTTGACGGTCTATCTGAACGTAGCGGAGTTCGGCGAGGGCGTATTTGGCGTGGAAGCGGCATCGCAACGCTATTTTCATAAGCCCGCCAGTCGCCTGACAATGGCGGAAGCGGCATTGCTGGCGGCCGTGTTGCCGAACCCGATCCGTTTTCGCGCCGACGCGCCGTCGGCCTATGTGCGCCAGCGGCAGCAGTGGATCTTACGCCAGATGCGCCAGCTGGGCGGAGAAGGTTTTCTGAACGCGCATAAGCTACGCTGACAGAAAGGTAGCCTGAAAGAAATAACCATGCTCAGGGGCGCATAAGTGTGTGCAGAGCATCACGAGCAAGGACAGCGCTCAGGGGAGTAATAAGCCATGCCAAGAGGAAAAGGTACGCTGTGGAGAAAGCACCGTGCTTAGAGGTGCATAAGTGTGTGCAGAGCATCACGAGCAAGGACAGCGCTCAGGGGCGTAATAAGCGCCGCCGAGAGGAACGTACGCTTGAGGGTCAAGAACCGCGCTCAGGGGCGCTGAGCGCGTCTGAGCGGCTGATTAATCCTCGTCGAAGCCAGCGTTAAAGAGTTCGATCACCGCCGCCAGCGCTTTTTCTTCTTCCGGCCCGCTGGCTTCAATCTCAATCTGTCCGCCTTTCGCCGAATCCAGCATCAGCAGTGCAATAACGCTGCTGGCTTCCGCTTCCGTGCCGCTCTCGTTGCGCAGCAGCACCTCGGCATCAAAGCTTTGCACCAGTTCAAACAGCTTCATCGCCGGTCTGGCGTGCATACCCAGCTTGTTTTTGATCTCAACCACTTGTTTGACGGTCATGATTTGCGCTTTTCCAGAGTACGATGACGGGACTGCACGTTCTTGCCGCGCGAGCGGAAATAGTCAGCAAGCTGTTCGGCAATATAAACCGAGCGATGCTTGCCGCCGGTACAGCCAATCGCCACGGTAAGATAGCTGCGGTTGTTGGTTTCCAGCATCGGTAGCCAGAGTTCAAGATAGCTGCGCGTCTGATAGATAAAATTGTGCACTTCGGTATGACGATCCAGGAAAGCGGCCACCGGACGATCCAGCCCCGTCATCGGCCGCAATTTCGGATCCCAGTGCGGGTTCGGCAGAAAGCGGACGTCGAACACGTAATCGGCATCGATCGGAATACCGTGCTTGAAGCCGAAGGATTCAAACACCATCGTCAGTTCACGTTCCCGCTTGCCTAACAGGCGCGTGCGCAGCATTTCGGCCAGCTCGTGCACCGACATCTCGGAGGTATCGACGATCAGATCCGCACGCGAGCGCAGCGGCTCCAGCAGATCGCTCTCTTCATCGATGGCGCTTTCCAGCGAAAGATTTTTACTGGAAAGCGGATGCAGGCGTCGGGTATCGCTGTAGCGCCGGATCAGCGTATTGCGATCGGCATCCAGGAACAGCAGCTGCGGCGAAAAGCTGTCGGGCAGGCCGGTCAGCGCTTTCTCAAAGATTTCCGGCGACTCTGGCATATTGCGCACGTCAATACTGACGGCCGCCGAGATGTTACGATCCGCCAGTGACCTGGCCAGCTCCGGCAGCAGCACCACGGGCAGATTATCCACGCAGTAGAAGCCCATATCCTCCAGCGCCCTCAACGCGACGGACTTACCGGAACCAGAACGCCCGCTGACGATCATCAGCACCATGACTTATTCTCCTGATTTGAAGCCTTTCCAAAGGGACGGGGAACTTCCCTGTGCATACGCTCGGGCCGACAGACCGGCCCACTAAAGGCTTAAGAGGCGGCTTGTGGTTCCTCTGCCATGATAGCAAACAGCTCTTCATCGCTTTGCGCAGCGCGCAGTCGGCGGCAGACCGTTTTATCGGCCAGACGTTTTGCGACCAGCGAGAGCGTGTGCAGATGCGTTTTACACTGATCGGCAGGCACCAGCAGGGCGAAAAGCAGATCGACCGGTTGATTATCGATAGCGTCGAAGGCTACCGGCTGATCGAGACGGATAAACACGCCTACCGCGCGCAGCGTATCTTCCACCAGCTTGCCGTGTGGGATCGCGATGCCGTTACCTATGCCGGTACTGCCCATACGTTCACGCGTCAGGATCGCTTCAAAGATCGTCTGATGCGGCAGATTAAGCTGTTTGGCCGCCAGCTCGCTGATAATCTCCAGCGCCCGCTTTTTGCTCTGGCAGTGCACGCCGTTGCGGGTACAGGAAAGGCTCAGGACCGAGCTCAGTTCCAGTGTCAGGTCATTGTTCATCATAGGTTCACTTAGGTATTCACTTCCGCCTGGCAAAACGGCGCTGCCCGATCGTTCGGCAGGCCATCAGTCGAATGCATTATGCCCGTTGATTAACGGCCCGCCTTCTGCAATCAGAAGACGAGCCGGTTAGTTTACACCACATTCTTATCAGATAAGGGTGGCGAAAAAATAATCAATGCTGCAAGGGTAATTAATGCTGCTTCAGCTTGTCTTTATGTTTATTCAGCTGGCGTGTCAGCTTGTCAATCAGGCCGTCAATCGCCGCATACATATCTTTTTCTTCCGAGGTGGCGTGCAACTCACCACCGCTGACGTGCAGCGTCGCATCGGCGACCTGCGTCACCTTTTCCACCTTCAACACAATATAAACCTGCCCGATACGGTCAGTGTATTGCTCCAGCTTGGCGAATTTAGCCACCACGAATTCACGTAAAGGCTCGGTAATTTCAACATTCTGCCCGGTAATATTGAGTTGCATAAGCTCTTCCTTATCTGTTCGTTCAGACCAGCTGCTTGCGCTGATTTGAGGGCGGGATGGATAAAGACTCTCGGTACTTCGCGACGGTGCGGCGGGCCACGATGATCCCCTGGTCGGAGAGCAGGGTGGTCAGCTTGCTGTCGCTAAGAGGCTTGGCGGGATTCTCCGCCGAGATCAATTTCTTCACCAGCGCGCGAATGGCCGTGGAAGAGGCTTCGCCGCCGCTTTCGGTGTTCACGTGACTGGAGAAGAAATATTTCAGTTCAAAAATACCGCGTGGGCTGTGCAGGTATTTTTGCGTGGTAACGCGTGAAATCGTCGATTCGTGCATCTCTACGGCGGAGGCGATATCCGCCAGCACCATAGGACGCATAAATTCTTCACCCTGCTCGAAGAAAGCCTGCTGCTGGTCGACGATGCAGCGCGTGACCTTCAGTAGCGTATCGTTGCGGCTCTCCAGACTTTTTATCAGCCAGCGGGCTTCCTGCAAATTGCTGCGAATAAACTGGCTGTCGCTGTCGCTGCGAGAGCTGCCGCCCAGCGAAGCATAGTGCTGGTTAATCTTCAGGCGCGGCACGCTGTCGGCATTCAGTTCCACCACCCAGCGGGCGCCGATTTTACGCACCAGCACGTCCGGGATTACATATTCCGGTTCGCTGGTATTAATCGACTGGCCGGGACGCGGGTCAAGCGACTGGATCAGCTGCATGGCGTTTTTCAGCACGTCCTCTTTCAGCCGCGTGACGCGCATCAGGCTGCGGAAGTCGTGGTTAGCCAGCAGATCCAGATGGTCGCTGACAATAAGCCTGGCCTCTTTCAGCCAGGGCGTGTCATCCACGAACTGCGACAGCTGCACCAGCAGGCAGTCGCGCAGATCGCGTGCGCAGACGCCGATCGGATCGAACCGCTGAACGCGCTTCAGTACCGCTTCGACTTCTTCCGCAGAAAGCTCTTCGTTGCCGATACTCTCCTGGATCTCCTGAAGAGAAACGGTCAGATAGCCGGTCGGATCCACGGCGTCGACAATGGCGGTGGCGATGGCGCGATCGGTATCGGTAAAAGGCGTCAGCTCTACCTGCCACATCAGGTAGTCCTGCAACGACTGGGTGGTTTCGCCCTGATAAACAGGCAGCTCGTCGTCGTGGTAGTCGGTGCCGGTGCCCGACGGCGTGCCGGCGGTGTAGATTTCGTCCCAGGTGGCGTCGAGCGGCAGCTCTTCCGGCATATCTTTTTGTTCCAGCGCCTCGCGGGTATCCAGCGCCTCTTTTTCCTGATATTCGCGGCTGTCGACTTCTTCGTGAAGATCGGTTTGTTCAAGCAGCGGGTTGCTTTCCAGCGCCAGCTGAATTTCCTGCTGGAGTTCAAGCGTAGAGAGTTGCAGCAGACGTATCGCCTGCTGCAGTTGTGGCGTCATGGCAAGCTGTTGGCTAAGCCTGAGCTGCAAACCTTGCTTCATATTCAGGATACTTATTCCTTAAAAATCTTGACCGGTCTGAACACCTTATCAGAGTCTGAACTCTTCGCCCAAATAGACGCGCTTAACTTGTTCATCCTGGAGGATTTGCTCAGGCGAGCCGTGAGCGATCAGGTGTCCCTGACTGACGATATAGGCTCGTTCGCAGACGGCCAGCGTTTCACGGACGTTGTGATCGGTGATAAGCACGCCCAGGCCGCTGTCGCGCAGGTGTTCGATAATCTTTTTGATATCGATAACCGAAATCGGATCGACGCCTGCGAAAGGCTCATCCAGCAGGATGAATTTAGGGTTCGCCGCCAGCGCGCGGGCGATCTCTACGCGACGGCGTTCACCGCCGGAAAGCGCCTGACCCATGCTGTCGCGCAGGTGCGCGATATGGAACTCTTCCATCAGCTCGTTGGCGCGATCGGTTCGCTGTTCCGCCGTTAAATCTTCACGGATTTGCAGCACCGCCATCAGGTTGTCGTACACGCTCAGGCGGCGGAAAATAGAGGCTTCCTGCGGCAGATAGCCGATGCCCCGACGCGCGCGCGCGTGCAGCGGCAGAATACTGATATCTTCATCGTCGATAACGATGCGGCCCGCGTCGCGCGGCACAATGCCCACCACCATATAAAACGTGGTGGTCTTACCGGCGCCGTTCGGGCCCAGCAGGCCGACGATCTCACCGGATTTTACCTCCAGGCTGACATCTTCCACCACGCGTCGGCCTTTGTAGGCCTTCGCCAGATTTTGCGCAATTAAAGTCGCCATGGCTTAGTTACTCTTCTTGGGGGAGGAGGCGTTTTTATCCTGCAGCTGCGAAGGCACCAGCACGGTAGTGACGCGCTTGCCGGTATTGCCGTAGGCCTGCATTTTCTGCTCTTTCACCAGATAGGTGATGCGATCGCCTTTGACGTTGCTGTCCAGCTGCTCCAGATAAGCGCTGCCCGTCAGCTCGACGAAATCCTTCGCCAGCTCGTAGTGCATTTTCTGCGCATGGCCTTTAACGGGCTTGCCGTTGTCCTGCATCTGATAAAACGTCGCCGGATTGCCCCAGGCATCCACGATGGTTTTGTTGCTGTCGCCGTTCGGACGCGTGACCACAACCTTATCCGCGGTGATTTTGATCGAGCCCTGGGTCACGATGACGTTGCCGGTAAAGGTCGCCACGTTGCCCTGCATATCCAGCGCCTGATTTTCGGAGTCCACGTTGACCGGCTTATCCGAATCGCCCGTCAGGGCAAGAGCGGGCAGGCTGGCAGTCAGCAGCAGGCCGAGCGTCAAAAACTTAAGGTTGGTTCGCATTCTGAATTTCATAGGAGGTTTTGACCTTTTCAATCAACTCGGCGGTTTTCTTCCGTAAATTGCCACGCATCTTCATGCCGCTAGAGCTGAAGCTGTTGCCGTATAAGGTTACCCGATCTTCTGAGGTAACGTCCTGCGTGACAAGGTTCACTACGGCGTTATCGGTTTTAATTCGTTGTAGCTGGGCGTCCTGGGCCAGACTGTTGACCTCGACGTGGCCGTAAAGATAGAGCATACGGTCATTGGTTAGTTTGGCCTTGTCTGCCCGTACCGACCAGGTGGGCACTTTGTTTTCGTCATAGGTGGTCATGACCGGATTATCGAACCAGCTTACCGCGTCGGCGGAAAAGTAGGTTACTTTCTCGGATACCAGCTTGTAGCTCAGTCCGCCTTCCGGGTTATACACCACCGTATTGGACGACTGGCTCGTATAGGTCGGCTCCAGCGCGTTGCTGGCCGCGGGCGCAGGCTTATCCGTATCGGCCAGGTTCCAGCCAATCAGCACGATCGCTACCAGCGCCAGCAGGAGCGTAATCCAACGCCTTGTTTTACTCATACAGACTGCCCTTTGGCCTTATCAAACTTATCCTGCGCGATTAGGATCAGATCGCAAATTTCACGTACGGCGCCGCGTCCGCCCGCGAGGCGGGTAACGTAGTCGGCACGAGGAAGCAGCACGGGATGCGCATCGGCTACGGTCACGCTCAGGCCGACTTCCGCCATTACCGGCCAGTCAATCAGGTCATCGCCAATGTAGGCGACCTGCTCCGGCATCAGCGACAGTTTATCCAGAAGTTCGCGGAAGGCCAAAAGCTTATCCGACTGGCCCTGGTAAAGATGCGTAATGCCCAGCGTGGCGCAGCGATCTTCCAGCAGCTTTGCCTTGCGACCGGTGATAATAGCGACTTCCACGGCCGAGGTCAGCAGGCAGCGAATGCCGTAGCCGTCCCGCACGTTGAAGGCTTTTAGCTCCTCGCCGTTATTGCCCTGGTAAATCACACCGTCGGACATCACGCCATCTACGTCACAAATCAACAGCTTAATTTCACGCGCGCGCGCCATCACGGTCTCGCTCACGTCGCCATAACAGGTACTTATCCAGCTTGCGCCAGCCATTTTTTATTCCTTGTTAAACCACGCCGGCACGCAGCATGTCGTGCATATGCACTACGCCAAGCAGCCGATCGCCGTCGGCTACCATTAAAACGGTAATATTACGGCTCTGCATCAGATTCAGGGCATCGACCGCCAGCGTATGGGGCCGCACCCGTACGCCGCCCGAGGTCATAACGCTGGCGATACTGGCATGTTGAATATCAATGCCCATATCAAAGACGCGTCGCAGATCGCCATCGGTGAAAATCCCTTCGATCTTCATCAAATCGTCACAGATTACCGTCATACCTAAATTCTTACGGGTGATTTCCAGCAGGGCGTCACGCAGCGAGGCGTCACGGCCGACGCGAGGAATTTCATCGCCGCTATGCATAATATCGTCAACGGTCAGCAGCAGCTTGCGGCCCAGTGCGCCACCCGGATGGGAGAGGGCGAAATCCTCAGCCGTAAAGCCGCGCGCCTTCAGCAGCGCTACCGCCAGCGCGTCGCCCATCACCAGCGTTGCCGTGGTGCTGGTGGTCGGCGCCAGCCCCAGCGGACAGGCTTCCTGCGGTACTTTAACACAGAGATGGATATCTGCCGCGCGGCCCATCGCGCTGTCGGGACGGCCGGTCATACAGATAAGCGAGACGCGCAGCCGCTTCAGCACCGGGATCAGCGCCAGGATCTCGGAGGATTCGCCGGAGTTGGAAATGGCGATAACAATATCGCCCGAGCTGACCATGCCAAGATCGCCGTGGCTGGCCTCTGCCGGATGCACGAAAAACGCCGGGGTGCCGGTGCTGGCGAAGGTGGCCGCCATCTTTTTGCCGATGTGGCCCGATTTCCCCATGCCCATCACCACCACTTTGCCGTGGCAGTTGTAAATTTGCTTACAGGCTTCGGTAAAGTCTTCGTTAATGTACCGATCGAGCTGTTCCAGTCCCTGACGTTCAATCGTCAGAACATCTTTCCCCGCCTGCTGAAAATCAAAGTCGGGCCGTAGAGTAACAGGTGACATAGGTTCTAATCCTTTTACCAAAAGGTGGCCGAAGGAAGCCAGTAGAGTAACGCGACCCAGGCAACAAAGCCTGTCAGCAGCAGCGCGCCCGCCACTCTGCCGATACAGCGGCTACGGCGCAGGCAGATAAGCGTAAACAGCGCGCTGACGCCCAGCATGATCCAGTAGTCGCGGGCAAAAGCATGCATATCCACCGCGCCCGGATGCAGCAGCGCCGGAATGCCAAGCACAATGGCAATATTGTAGATGTTAGAGCCGATCAGATTGCCGATGGCGATATCATCTTCGCCTTTCAGCGCGCCGGCAATCACCGTAGCCAGCTCCGGCAGGCTGGTGCCGACAGCGATCACCGTCAGGCCGATCACCAGTTGGCTGACGCCAAAAAAATTGGCGATAACCGTTGCGTTGTCGATAACCATACGGGTCGACATCGGTAAAATAATCAGCGCCACGCCCAGCCAGAGAAACGCCACCGTGTTGCCTGTATCGTCACGCGGCAGTTCGGCAAGCTGTTCGCGCGTCAGCGAATCCGTATCGCCACGCTCCGCTTTGCGGGCAATGTTGATAATAAACAACAGGTAGCCTGCCGCAAAGGCAATCAGGATCAGGCCGTCATTGCGGCTTAGCATATTATCAAACAGCAGCAGGCCGCTGATTAATGTAATCAGCAGCATCAACGGCAGCTCGCGCGCCAGCAGCCTGGAATACAGCCTTAAGGGATGCAGCAGCGCCGCGCCGCCGAGGATCAGCAGAATATTGGTGATATTGGAGCCGACCGCCGTGCCAACCGCTAAATCCATCTGGCCGTGCAGGGAAGCGGAGAAAGAGACGATCAGTTCAGGCAGCGAGGTGCCTATGCTGACCACGGTCATGCCGATAATCAGCGGAGGAACGCCAATTGCGCGGCACAGGATAGCCGCGCTGAACACCAGACGATCTGCACCATATACCAGCAGGACCAGGCCGATAATCAATAGTGCGGTAGCTACAAGCATGAAATGTCCTTTGATCGGGTATAATCGTCGGCTTGCCTTGCACGACGAGCAAAACGGGCCGGTAAAATGGCCGCGAACGCGCTGATTTTGACGGTCTGAAAGCAAAAAGTAAAACTTATGCCAACTTTCGCTACGTCAGACGGATAAGTTTCTGTAAAAGTGTCCAGTTCCACTGGTTATACGTTACCATCGGTAGAGGATGAAATGCCTGGAAAAGAGGATAAGAGGTCACAATGAGCCAGACGGAGACGAATTTGGTGGACGTTCGGGGCGTCAGCTTCGCTCGCGGCGATCGCCCGGTTTTCGATAACATCTCGCTTACGGTGCCGAAAGGGAAAGTCACAGCCATTATGGGCCCTTCAGGCATTGGTAAAACCACGCTGCTGCGTCTGATCGGCGGTCAGCTGCGTCCCGATGCCGGCGAAATCTGGTTTAACGGGGAAAATATCCCCGCGCTTTCGCGCTCGCGTCTCTACGAAGCGCGTAAAAAAATGAGCATGTTATTTCAGTCCGGCGCGTTGTTTACCGATCTGACGGTGTTTGACAACGTCGCCTGGCCGCTGCGCGAACATACGCAGCTGCCGCCCGCGCTGCTGCACAGCACGGTGATGATGAAGCTGGAAGCCGTCGGCCTGCGCGGCGCGGCTCAGCTAAAGCCTTCCGAGCTGTCCGGCGGCATGGCGCGGCGCGCGGCGCTGGCCAGAGCTATCGCGCTGGAGCCGGATCTGATTATGTTCGACGAACCTTTCGTCGGGCAGGACCCGATCACCATGGGCGTGCTGGTCAAGCTGATTGACGAGCTGAACCACTCGCTGGGCATGACCTGCATTGTGGTTTCACACGACGTGCCGGAAGTGCTGAGCATTGCCGACTACGCCTACATTATCGCCGGACAGAAAGTTATCGCTCAGGGAACGGCCAGCGCGCTGCATGAAAATGAAGATGCCCGGGTTCGCCAGTTTATCGACGGCATCGCCGACGGCCCGGTTCCTTTTCGTTTTCCCGCAGGCGACTATCTGCAGGATCTAACCGGCTCAGGGAGTTAATCTGATGTTACTACGTGCACTGGCGTCCGTCGGACGTCAGGGGATCAATATTTGCGCCTCGTTTGGCCGCGCCGGGCTGATGCTTTTTCACGCGCTGATAGGCATTCCCCGCTTCCGCAAACATGCGCCGCTGGTGATCAAGCAGCTGTACAGCATTGGCGTGCTGTCGCTGCTGATTATCGTGGTTTCCGGCCTGTTTATCGGCATGGTGCTGGGTTTGCAGGGCTACCTGGTGCTGAATACCTACGGGGCCGACAGCAGCCTGGGGATGCTGGTGGCGCTGTCGCTGCTGCGCGAACTGGGGCCGGTCGTCACGGCGCTGCTGTTTGCCGGCAGGGCAGGCTCGGCGCTTACGGCGGAAATCGGTCTGATGAAGGCGACCGAGCAGCTCTCCAGCATGGAGATGATGGCGGTCGATCCGCTGCGCAGGATTATCTCTCCTCGCTTCTGGGCCGGTTTTATCAGTATGCCGCTGCTGACGCTAATTTTCGTCGCGGTAGGTATACTGGGCGGCGCTATCGTGGGCGTCAGCTGGAAAGGCATCGACGGCGGCTTTTTCTGGTCGGCGATGCAAAACGCCGTGGATATCCGTACCGATATCGTCAACTGCGTGATCAAAAGCGCCGTTTTCGCCTTTACCGTCACCTGGATTGCCCTGTTTAACGGCTACGATGCCGTGCCGACTTCTGAAGGCATTAGCCGGGCGACGACGCGTACTGTAGTACATGCTTCTCTGGCTGTGCTCGGTTTGGATTTTGTGCTGACAGCACTGATGTTTGGGAACTGATTCGATGCAAACGAAAAAAAGCGAAATTTGGGTAGGGGTCTTTTTACTGCTGGCGCTTTGCGCGGCGCTGTTTCTCTGCCTGCGCGTGGCGGATCTGAAATCCCTGGGCAGCGAACCCACCTGGCGGCTCTACGCTACCTTTGACAATATCGGCGGGCTGAAAAGCGGTTCGCCGGTGAAAATTGGCGGCGTGGTAGTTGGCCGCGTGACGGATATCGGCCTGGATGAGAAAACCTATCTGCCGCGCGTCTCGATGGATATCGAAGACAAATATAATCAGCTGCCGGATACCAGCTCGCTGGCGGTCAGAACCTCTGGCCTGCTGGGCGAACAGTATCTGGCGCTCAACGTCGGTTTTGACGATCCGGAGATGGGAACGGCTATGCTTAAGGATGGCAGCACCATTCAGGACACCAAGTCGGCAATGGTGCTGGAAGATCTGATAGGCCAGTTCCTGTATAAGAGCGGCAACGGTAACGAGAGTAAAAACGCGGCGCCGGAGAACGGCGGCGAGCCTGCCCCGGCCGCAGCGACTAACCCTTAAGAGGAGCAGTAATGTTTAAACGTTTCCTGATGGTGGCCATGTTAATCATCGCCCCGGTCGCGGCTAACGCTGCCGCCGACCAGACCAACCCTTACAAGCTGATGAACGAGGCGGCGGAGAAAACCTTTACCCGTCTTAAAAACGAGCAGCCTAAAATCAAGCAGGATCCCAACTACCTGCGCCAAATCGTGCGTGAAGAGCTGCTGCCCTATGTGCAGATTAAATATGCCGGCGCGTTAGTGCTGGGACGTTACTACAAAGAAGCGACGCCTGCCCAGCGCGAAGCCTATTTCAAAGCCTTTAGCGACTACCTGGCTCAGGCTTACGGCCAGGCGCTGGCGCTCTACCACGGTCAGACTTACCAGATCGCACCTGAGCAGCCCTATGGCGATGCCAATATTATTGCCATCCGCGTCTCCATCATCGATCCTAACGGCCGCCCGCCGGTTCGCCTGGACTTCCAGTGGCGTAAGAACAGCCGCACCGGCGACTGGCAGGCCTACGATATGATCGCGGAAGGCGTCAGCATGATCTCCACCAAGCAGAACGAGTGGGCGGGCATTCTGCGTCAGAAAGGCGTCGACGGCCTGACTGACGTACTGAAAAACGCGGCCAGCCAGCCGATTACGCTGGACAAGCAGCAGTAATGGATCAGCTTAACTGGCGCATCGAGGGCAACCGCCTGCATCTGGCGGGCGAGCTGGAGCGGGAAACGCTGGCCGCACTGTGGCAGCAGCGCGAAACGGTCATGAAACAGATTGATACCATTGATGTCTCCGCGCTGGACAGAGTCGATTCAGCCGGGCTGGCGCTGCTGGTGCACCTGCGTCAGATCGCGCTGGGGCAGGGGAAAGCGCCGGGATTTACCGGTATTACCGACAAACTGCGTTCGCTGATCGCGCTGTATAATCTGCAGCAGTTTATTACCGCCGAACGCTGACGGCCCGCGCCCGTTCCTGATGAAAAAGCCTCTGCACACGCGGAGGCTTTTTTGCCTGTTTAAGATAGCTCCGCTTTCCACTACTATGTAGGCCTGTTTATCCTCAACCGAATTTAGAAAATCCCATGGAAACTAGTGAAATCCAATCCGTGCTGATGGCCGCGCTGCCGCTGCAGGAAGCCATTGTAACCGGCGACGGCAGCCACTTTCAGGTGATCGCCGTAGGCGAGATGTTTGGTGAACTGAGCCGCGTGAAAAAGCAGCAGGCGATTTACGCGCCGCTGGCGGCCTATCTTGCCGACAACCGTATTCACGCGCTGTCCATCAAAACCTATACGCCGGAAGAATGGGCACGTGACCGTAAGCTGAACGGTTTTTAAGTCGCCGTCTTCATCGCTTCGGGCGGTGAAGCGGCCGTACTCTATTGCTGATTAATTGAGAGCAGGTTTAATGGATAAATTTCGTGTGCAGGGCCCGACCCGTTTAAGCGGGGAAGTGACCATTTCCGGTGCTAAAAACGCTGCGCTGCCGATTCTTTTCGCTGCTCTGCTGGCGTCCGATCCCGTAGAAATCCAGAATGTCCCGAAGCTTAAGGACATCGATACTACCATGAAGCTGTTGAGCCAGCTGGGCGTAAAAGCGGAGCGTAACGGCTCGGTGCACCTGGATGCCAGCAACGTCAATATTTTTTGCGCGCCTTACGATTTGGTAAAGACCATGCGCGCTTCGATTTGGGCGCTTGGCCCGCTGGTGGCGCGTTTCGGTCAGGGGCAGGTTTCTCTGCCTGGCGGCTGCGCTATCGGCGCGCGTCCTGTCGATCTGCACATTACCGGCCTTGAGCAGCTGGGTGCCGAGATCAAGCTGGAAGAAGGCTATGTTAAAGCGTCCGTCGACGGCCGCCTGAAAGGCGCGCACATCGTGATGGATAAGGTCAGCGTAGGCGCAACCGTCACCATCATGAGCGCCGCCACGCTGGCTACCGGCACCACCGTGATTGAAAACGCCGCCCGCGAGCCGGAAATCGTCGATACGGCGAACTTCCTGAATACGCTGGGCGCGAAAATCACCGGTGCCGGCAGCGATCGCATTACTATCGAAGGCGTTGAGCGCCTGGGCGGCGGCGTTTATCGCGTATTGCCGGATCGTATTGAAACCGGCACCTTCCTGATCGCCGCCGCGATTTCCGGCGGTAAAGTTGTCTGCCGCGACACGCAGCCGGCTACGCTGGACGCGGTGCTGGCCAAGCTGCGTGAAGCGGGAGCAGATATCGAAACCGGCGAGGACTGGATCAGTCTGGATATGCACGGCAAGCGGCCAAAAGCGGTCAACTTCCGCACCGCGCCGCATCCTGGCTTCCCAACCGATATGCAGGCGCAGTTCAGCCTGCTGAATCTGGTGGCGGAAGGCACGGGCGTGATCACCGAAACCATCTTCGAAAACCGCTTTATGCACATACCGGAGCTGATCCGTATGGGCGCGCATGCGGAAATTGAAAGCAATACGGCGATCTGCCACGGCGTGGAGAAACTGTCCGGCGCTCAGGTCATGGCCACCGATCTGCGCGCTTCCGCAAGCCTGGTGCTGGCTGGCTGCATCGCGGAAGGCACCACGATTGTGGATCGTATTTACCATATCGATCGCGGTTATGAGCACATCGAAGACAAGCTGAAAGCGTTAGGCGCTAATATCGAGCGCGTAAGCGGCGACGAATAACGCCGTTTGAAGCTGACTGGCAACGGGGCGGTAGAAATCTACCGCCTTTTCTTTATGAGCGAATAAGCTTTTTACGGTCGAGCAGGGCATGGGTGACAGGATCGTAATAGCGGCTGGGCCAGATCTCGGCCGGATGGATGTTCAGGGCATTGGCGATAATCCATTCGCCTTTAGGCCACGGCCTGAACAGCGCGTTAGCAAGCGTGGACGAGCTTAATCCGGCCTCTCGTGATACCTCGGCCAGCGTGGTGCCTTTCTTTTTCAGACCTGCAATAATATCCGCGTTATGCCAGTCCGCTTTCTTCTCTAGCATCTGCTTTTTCCTCCATGGACGCATCGCTATTTCTGGAAACATCAGGACGCAACATTGCCGTCTCTACGGCAGGGATTGCGAACATGATGTGAATATTTAAGGCGTTAGCCTTTAAATATCGCAGTCAGATTTATAACAATAATCGCTAAGATATTTCCAATAAAATTTAAGCAGCGTTTTGTTTTTGAGGCGTAATGCGCAAAAGTTACGTAACAGCGTGATGCATTACATTACAAAAAGGGATCCAGGAGGCGTTGTACAGAAGGGAAAAAGCGCGGCTGACCGCGCTCAGGGATTAAAATTCGCGCTGCACCGACATATGCGCCAGCGCTTCCAGCGCGCTGCGCCACGGCGATTCCGGTAGGGCATTCAGACAGGCGATGGCCTTGTCTGCTTCGCGTTCTGCCGATTCCCGTGTCCAGGCCAGCGAGCCGCACTGTTGCATGGTTTCCAGTACGGGTTCCAGCAGATGGCGACCGTTACCTTGCTCAATCGCGCTGCGGATCATCGCTGCCTGCTCCGGCGTGCCGTTACGCATGGCGTGCAGCAGCGGTAAGGTTGGTTTGCCTTCGCTAAGGTCGTCACCAACGTTTTTACCCAGCGTTTTACCGTCGGCGCTGTAATCAAGAAGATCGTCGATAAGCTGGAAAGCGGTGCCGATATAGCGGCCATAATCCTGCAACGCCTTTTCCTGCTCCGGCGTGGCCTCGGCCAGAATAGCGGAAGATTGGGCGGCGGCTTCAAACAGGCGAGCAGTTTTACTGTAGATCACCCGCATATAGCTCTCTTCAGTAATATCGGGATCGTTACAGTTCATCAGCTGCAGCACTTCGCCTTCCGCTATCACGTTAACCGCTTCCGACATCAGCTCCAGCACGCGCAGCGAACCAATGCTGGTCATCATCTGAAAAGCACGCGTGTAGATAAAATCGCCGACCAGCACGCTGGCCGCATTGCCGAAAGCAGCGTTGGCGGTGGCTTTGCCGCGGCGCATATCCGATTCGTCCACCACGTCATCGTGCAGAAGGGTGGCAGTGTGAATGAATTCTATCAGGGCTGCTACGGTAACATGTTGTTTACCGGAGTAATTCAGCGCGCGCGCGGCCAAAACGGCGATCGTTGGGCGGATGCGTTTGCCTCCACCGCTGATGATGTAGTAACCCAGCTGATTGATGAGGGAAACCTCAGAATTCAACTGCTCGAGTATGGTTGCATTGACGTCCGCCATGTCCTGCGCGGTGAGTTCGTTTATCTGTTCTAAGTTCATCAGTCTTTTCAGCTATTGCCCACTTTGCGGCTATGATAAGCGTCTTTACCCGTGCCTGCGGCATGTAATGTATAACAGATTGTACTTGAAAATGGCGACTGTGAAACATTTGGCTGTGCTTTGCGTTTTTTTTCTGCAATACCCGCTACCTGGCACTTGTCATCGCGTGCGAAGTTGCGTAGAATTCGCGCCCTATTGTGAATATTTATAGCGCAGCCTGAACTCAAGACGGCAAGCGCGAGAGCGGAGTTTATATGTACGCGGTTTTCCAAAGTGGTGGTAAACAACACCGAGTGAGCGAAGGTCAGACCGTTCGCCTGGAAAAGCTGGACATCGCAACCGGCGAAACGATTGAATTCGACCAGGTTCTGATGATTGCCAACGGCGAAGAAGTAACGATCGGCGCACCTTTAGTTTCAGGCGGCGTGATCAAAGCAGAAATTATTGCTCACGGTCGTGGCGACAAAATTAAGATTGTTAAGTTTCGTCGTCGTAAACACTACCGTAAGCAGCAGGGTCACCGTCAGTGGTTCACTGATGTGAAGATCACTGGCATCAGCGCCTAAGAGGAGATCTGACAAATGGCACATAAAAAGGCTGGCGGTTCCACTCGAAATGGCCGCGATTCCAACGCAAAACGCCTGGGCGTTAAGCGTTTCGGTGGCGAAAGCGTTCTGGCAGGTAGCATCATCGTTCGTCAGCGTGGCACCAAATTCCACGCGGGCACCAACGTAGGCTGCGGCCGTGACCACACCCTGTTTGCTACGGCAAACGGCAAGGTCCTGTTTGAAGTGAAAGGCCCGAACAACCGTAAATACATCAGCATCGTTGCTGAGTAAGGTTTTCGTGCCTGAAGGCGGTACCTGATACCGCTTTCAGCAGCGAATCAAAAAGCCCCGCTATGATTGCGGGGCTTTTTACATTCTGCATCTGGCGCGCCAATCAGGTTGCCAGTAAAACCCTTTGCTGTACACTTTGTATTCAGCTGCATGATGTCTTAAGGCGGATCCCCTGTCTGGAAATGACGCGAGGGCTGCGCCCCCGGACAGCCGTCATAAGGCCTGCGAGCCACGACGGATCATCCTGCCAGCAGCGGGCAAATGATTTACGGAGAAGTAACATGAAGTTTGTTGATGAAGCGACGATCCTCGTTGCTGCGGGTGATGGCGGCAATGGCTGCGTCAGTTTCCGTCGTGAGAAATATATTCCCAGAGGCGGCCCGGACGGCGGCGATGGTGGTGATGGCGGTGACGTCTATATGCAGGCCGACGAGAACCTGAACACCCTTATCGATTATCGCTTTGAAAAATCTTTCCGTGCCGAGCGCGGGCAGAACGGTCAGAGCCGCGACTGCACCGGTAAACGCGGTAAAGACATTATTATTAAAGTGCCGGTCGGCACCCGTATCATCGATCAGGGCACTGGCGAAACGCTGGGCGATATGATGAAGCACGGTCAGCTGCAAATGGTCGCGAAAGGCGGCTGGCACGGCCTGGGGAACACCCGCTTTAAATCTTCCGTTAACCGTACGCCTCGTCAGAAAACGATGGGAACGCCGGGCGAGAAGCGCGATCTGCAGCTGGAGCTGATGCTGCTGGCCGACGTCGGAATGCTGGGCCTGCCGAACGCGGGTAAATCCACCTTTATCCGCGCCGTTTCCGCCGCGAAGCCTAAAGTAGCCGACTATCCGTTTACCACCCTGGTACCTAGCCTGGGCGTGGTGCGTATGGACAGCGAGCAAAGCTTTGTGATCGCCGACATTCCGGGCCTGATTGAAGGCGCTTCTGACGGCGCAGGTCTGGGTATTCGTTTCCTTAAGCACCTTGAGCGCTGCCGCGTGCTGCTGCACACCATCGACCTGGCGCCAATTGATGAAACCGATCCGGTAGAAAACGCCCGCATCATTCTGGGCGAGCTGGAAAAATACAGCGAGAAGCTTTTTAATAAGCCTCGCTGGCTGGTTTTCAACAAGGTCGACCTGCTGGATCAGGAAGAAGCGGAATCCCGTGCGAAATCCATTGCCGATGCGCTGGGCTGGACGGATAAATACTATCTGATTTCTGCCGCCAACCGCGTTGGCGTAACGCCGCTTTGCTGGGACGTGATGTCCTTCCTGAACGCCAATCCAAAAGAGGCGGAAGTGGAAGAGAAGCAGCCGGAAAAAGTGGAGTTCATGTGGGACGACTATCATCGCCAGCAGCTGGAAGAAGCTGAAACGGCGGTGGAAGAAGACGATGACTGGGATGACGACTGGGATGACGAAGACGACGAAGGCGTCGAAATCATCTACCAGCGTTAATCCCTGAAGGGCGCCAATCGGCGCCCTTTCTGTTATGGGAACCGCACGGAGTACCGATGGCAGCCTCACTGAGCAGGAACCCAGCTTCATGAGCGTTGACCTTCGCAGCAGTAATTATTTCTTCCCGCTAATAAAGATAATCATTATCATCTGCTCTATCCGATCCTTCGCGAAGCCCCGCGCTTTGCCCCGTCTGAATGAGTTGATCCATGCGCACTCCCATCCAAATGTTTCCCCTGATAATTTTTGCTCTCTCGCTGCTGTCGAGCGGTGCAGCGCGTGCCGAAGAAGGCTGGCCACGGCATATCACCAGCGTTAAGGGCGAAATGGTACTAAAGAAGCAGCCTGAACGGATTGTCTCTACCAGCGTGACGCTGACCGGCTCGCTGCTGGCGATAGACGCGCCGGTTATCGCCAGCGGTGCCACCATGCCAGGCCATCGTATCGCCGACGGCCAGGGATTTTTCCGTCAGTGGGGGAACGTGGCGGCGGCGAAGGGCGTTAAGCGCCTTTACAGCGGCGAACCTAACCTTGAAGCGATTGCCGCAGAAAATCCGGATCTGATTATCGTCAGCGCGACGGGAAACGACTCCGCGCTGCCGTTTTACGATCGTCTGGCCGCGCTGGCGCCGACGCTGGTCGTTAACTACGACGATAAAAGCTGGCAGGAAGTAGAGCGCGTGCTGGCGCAGGCCACAGGTAAAGAAACCGAGGCGGAGGCATCGATTCAACGCTACGCGCAGCGGGAGAAAGAGGTCAAAGCGAAGCTGCAACTGCCGCCGCAGCCCGTTTCCGCGCTGGTTTATAATCCTCATATCCATCTGGTCAATCTCTGGACGCCGGAATCTGCCCAGGGAAAACTACTGGGATCGCTGGGCTTTACTTTGGCTGAGCCGACGGCCGTGGTACGTCAGGCCAGCCAGCGCCTTAAGCGTCGGGATATTATTCCCATAAGCGGAGAAAATCTGGTCACCGGCCTGACGGGGCGGTCCGTGCTGATGTTTGCCGCAGGTGATAAAGAGCAAGCGGCGCTGCTGGCCGAGCCGCTGGTCGCCAACTCCCCGGCGGTAAAAAACAAGCAGGTTTATGCGCTGGGCGAAGACAGCTTCCGGCTGGACTACTACAGCGCCAACAATGTCCTGACCCGCCTGGAACAGCTGTTTTCCGGCAAATAGTTTTTCATGCCTTCGCGTCCGCGAAGGCATCCGCTCTCCGCTGCGTTTTCCTGCCTGCTCACAAAATCATCACGCTAATAAGAATACGACAAACAATCGAATTGATAATTGTTTGCATTTGAAATAATGTATGGCCGCCTGGTCAGAGACGCCCGTGCGTACCGCAAACCAGGCGTGGGCGGACAGCAACGCCTGTTTATTTATCTACTTGCCTCTGTAGAGACTGGCGGAGGCGGATCTACAGGGAATGAGAACGTTGAACACATTATCAAGACTCTCACTGGCAATTTTGCTTGGCCTGGGCGCAATGGCAGGCGCAACGGCGGACGATAGCACCCAAACTAACGCTGAAGCAGGGGCGCCCGCGGCGGCGGCCTCCGGCGAACATGTCGATGCGGAAGGCGGCACCCTGATGGTCACGGCGGAGCAGCAGAACTTGCAGGCGCCGGGCGTATCCACCATCACCGCCGACGAAATCAAAAAACGTCCGCCTTCACGCGATCTTTCTGAAATCATCCGTACCATGCCGGGCGTTAACCTTACCGGCAACTCCACCAGCGGCCAGCGCGGCAATAATCGTCAGATCGACATTCGCGGTATGGGGCCAGAAAATACGCTGATCCTGATCGACGGAATGCCGGTCGCCAGCCGCAACTCGGTACGTCTGGGCTGGCGCGGCGAACGCGACACGCGTGGCGATACCAACTGGGTGCCGCCGGAAATGGTTGACCATATCGAAGTGATCCGCGGCCCGGCGGCGGCACGCTATGGCAACGGCGCGGCGGGCGGCGTGGTGAATATCATCACCAAACAGACCGGCAACGAGTGGCACGGCAGCTGGAACACCTACCTGAATATGCCGGAGCATAAATCCGAAGGCTCCACCAAACGCTCTAACTTCTCTTTGAGCGGCCCGATGGGCGATGATGTCAGCTTCTCGCTGTGGGGCAACCTGAGCAAGACCCAGGCGGACGCGCAGTTTATTAACGAAGGTCATCAGTCGCTGCGCACCGGCACCTATGCCGATACCGTTCCGGCGGGACGCGAAGGCGTGGTGAATAAAGATATACACGGTAAGCTGCGCTGGGAGTTTGCGACCAATCAGAACCTGGAGTTCAGCGCGGGCTACAGCCGTCAGGGTAATCTCTATGCAGGCGATACCCAAAACACCAATACCAGCGCGCTGGTGCAGAGCAAATACGGCGACGAAACCAACCGCCTTTATCGTCAGGACTATGCGGTCACCTGGACCGGCGTCTGGGATAATGGCGTCAGCACGCGCAGCTATGCTCAGTATGAGAATACGCGCAACTCGCGGATGAACGAAGGACTGGCAGGCGGTACGGAAGGGATCTTCTCAGACAGCGGGTTCTCCACTATCGAGCTCAACGACGTGCTGCTGCACAGCGAAGTCAGCGTGCCCTTTGAGTTTCTGGTTAACCAGACCGCGACGTTTGGCGCCGAATGGAACCAGCAGCATATGAAGGATGGCGCCTCTAATACTCAGGCGCTCTCTGGCGGCGCTATCGACGGCATCAGCAGCAGCAACCGCAGCCCTTACTCCTCGGCAGAAATCTTCTCGCTGTTTGCGGAAGACAATATGGAACTGACCGACAGCACCACGCTGGTGCCGGGGCTGCGCTTCGATCATCACAGCATCGTCGGCAATAACTGGAGCCCGTCGCTGAATCTTTCGCAGATCCTGGCGGACGACTTTACGCTGAAGCTGGGGATCGCCAGAGCCTATAAAGCGCCGAGCCTCTACCAAACCAACCCGAACTACGTGCTTTACAGCCGTGGTCAGGGCTGTGCCGACAGCGCCGGCGCCTGCTACCTGATGGGTAACGACGACCTTAAAGCCGAAACCAGCATCAATAAAGAAGTGGGCGTGGAGTATAAGCATGAGGGCTATCAGGCCGGTTTGACCTGGTTCCGCAACGACTACCGCGACAAGATCGAATCGGGTTACGTGCCGACAGGCTCTACCGGCAGCACCGACATTTACAAATGGGAAAACGTGCCAAAAGCCGTGGTGGAAGGGCTGGAAGGAACGGTGAACCTGCCGGTGACGGAAGCCATCAGCTGGAACAATAACCTGACCTATATGCTGCAAAGCAAAAACAAAACCACGGGCGATCGCCTGTCTGTTATCCCGGAATATACGCTGAACTCGACGCTCTCCTGGCAGGCGACGCAGGATCTGTCGCTGCAAACCACCTTTACCTGGTACGGTCGGCAGACGCCGAAGAAGTATAACTACAAGGGAGAAGCGGTAAGCGGAACAGAAAAATCCACGGTCAGCCCGTATTCCATTTTGGGACTTAGCGGCACCTATGATGTGAATAAGTACGCCAGCGTGACCGTCGGTATCGATAACCTGTTTGATAAGCGTCATTTCCGCGAGGGCAATGCGCAAACCACGGGTAATTCGACGACCGGCGCCTATATGTATGGCGCAGGCGCCAATACCTTTAACGAGTCAGGCAGGACTTATTATATGAGTCTGAATACGCATTTTTGATAAAAAGGGCGGGAGATAATCCCGCCCTTAATCTTAGTAATTCTGATAAATATCTTTATAAAGGCGGCTTTCAAAGCGAACCAGCGGAATGCGACGCTGCTTGAAATTCTGCGGCGGCACCGCATAGCCCGAAAGATATTGCACAAAGGCGACCCGCTTGCCGCTGGCGGTGGTAATAAAGCCCGCCAGGTTATACACGCCCTGTAACGATCCCGTTTTCGCCGAAACTTTGCCGTCCACGCCCGCCTCATGCAGACCGCCGCGATAGCGCAGCGTACCGTCGTAGCCTGCCAGCGGCAGCATGGAAATATAGTTCAGCTGCTGATCGTTTTGCGCAATGTATTGCAGCACCTGCATCATGGTATCGGGCGAAATCAGGTCGTGACGCGACAGGCCGGAACCATCCACCTGAATGCTGTTGCCCATATCGATATTGGCTTTTTGCCGCAGGATCTGACGGATAGCATCAGAACCGGCTCGCCACGTGCCGGGAACGCCAAAACGCTCATGACCAATGGTGCGGAACACCGTATCGGCAATCATGTTGTCCGACTTCTTCAGCATAATCTTCAGCAGATCGTGCAGCGGCGCGGACTGCGTCTCAGCCAGTACGGTGGCCGGCGGCGTCGCCAGCGTCTGCCGCACCAGATGCCCGGAATAGTCGATACCGGCCTGTTGCAGTTCTCCTTTCAGGATCGCACCGGCGTAGCTGGCACCATCCTGAATAGCAAAGGCCAGCGGCAGAGGTTCAGCGCGCTGGCTCATGCAGCCGGTCAGCGTAAAGCGGTTCAGCTCGCCAGGCACCACGTCCAGCTCACAATATTGCGCTTCCGACGAACCGCGCGCCAGCGTGCGTACCTGGCTGAACATATTGACCGGATAGAACGAAGCCACGCGAATAAAGGCTTTTTCGCCCGGCGTCTGCGCGCTGTAGAGCGAAACGGAGAAACAGTTACGATCCACGATAGCGGCTGCGGGCGGCGCGCTGAAGCACTGCGTCATATCGTTCCACGGCCAGCCCGGCGCTTTATCATGGCTGGCAAACACCGAGGTGTCGATCACCAGGTTACCCTGAATATGGTCGACGCCCTGCTTTTTTAAGACGGCAACCATATTGCGCAGATCCTGACGCGTTAACGTCGGATCGCCGCCAAATCGCGCTACAAGGTCGCCTTTTAGCGTCCCGTTGCTGATGGAGCCTTTACTTTCCAGCTGCGTATGAAAACGGTATTCCGGCCCAAGCTGGAGCAGGGCGGCCAGCGCGGTAATGACTTTCATCGTACTGGCGGGCAGCGCCATCTGCTTGCTGTGATAATCAATAGAAGGCGTATCCGCGCCGACTTTTTGCACAATCAGCGCCAGATTCGCGCCATCGGGCAGATACTGCATATAGTCTTCGACCGTGGCCGCGTTGGCATTCAGCATAAATGCGCAAGCTAAGCCGGTAACAATTCGTGAAAATCGCATAATCTCGCGTTTACTGGCAGGTGATGTTGCCATACTACGGTGCATCATGGTGGAAAGTAAACGATGACCCATAGGGAACTCTGGGGTAAAATACGTATCAAAATGCAAAACCACCAGGCCCTGGGTTTCCTCCGGGCCAGGTTTCTTTCGTTTGTAAATCAGTGGCAAGCGCCGCAGAACGCTTTTTCTGCACTTACCTGTCAGGATGACGAAAATTTTGCACAGGATCAGTTGACGAGGTATTGAGATGAATCAGATTCCGATGACGCTAAGGGGCGCCGAGAGACTGCGCGAAGAGCTTGAAGAGCTGAAAACCGTTAAACGCCCCAGAATTATTGCCTCTATCGCGGAAGCACGCGAGCATGGCGACCTGAAAGAAAATGCAGAGTACCACGCCGCACGCGAAGAGCAGGGCTTCTGTGAAGGTCGTATTCAGGAAATCGAAGCCAAGCTGTCCAACGCTCAGGTGATTGACGTCACTAAAATGAATGCGAATGGTCGCGTGATCTTTGGTGCTACCGTTACCGTATTGAACGTGGACACGGATGAGGAGTCGACCTACCGTATCGTGGGCGATGACGAAGCGGACTTTAAACAAAATCTGATTTCTGTTAACTCGCCGATGGCGCGCGGTTTGATCGGCAAAGAAGTGGATGATGTGGCCATCATCAAAACGCCGGGCGGCGACGTTGAGTATGAAATTCTGAAAATAGAGTATATCTGATTTACTCTTAAGCTATTTTTCAGACATATTGTAAAGAAAAGAAAAAGGCCGCTTTGCGGCCTTTTCCTGACATCACGAGCGTGTCACTTTCTTCTGCGGCTAGCTTTTAGCGAGGAAGAGCGATTTTACGTTCCTTCGTCGGACGGTACAGCACCAGCGTCTTGCCGATAACCTGCACGTTTGCGGCTTTGGTTTCGCGCACGATAGCCTCTACCACCAGGGTTTTTGTCTCACGGTCTTCCGTCGCGATTTTTACCTTGATGAGCTCATGGTGCTCCAGTGCCTGTTCGATTTCGGCCAGCACCCCTTCGGTCAGACCGTTGTTGCCTAACATCACGACAGGCTTCAGCGGATGGGCCAGTCCTTTCAGGTGCTGTTTTTGTTTGGTACTCAGATTCATCGTATTTTTTACTTACATTGGGATTGAAAACGGGTCATTCTACCGCCATCTCGGGTATATCACCAAATCGGCATGCTGATTTGTGCGGTTTATTTATCGCATACGTTGAATCATAGTTGGAAATTGTATGACTGGTAAAAAGCGTTCGGCCAGTTCCAGCCGCTGGCTACAGGAACACTTTAGCGATAAATATGTGCTGCAGGCGCAGAAAAAAGGGCTGCGTTCGCGCGCCTGGTTTAAACTTGATGAAATACAGCAGGGTGACAAGCTGTTTAAGCCGGGGATGACGGTTGTCGATCTCGGTGCGGCGCCAGGCGGATGGTCTCAGTATGTGGTGACGCAAATTGGATCAAAAGGTCGCGTGATTGCCTGTGATATCCTGCCGATGGATCCTATCGTCGGCGTCGATTTCCTTCAGGGCGATTTTCGTGATGAACTGGTGCTGAAAGCGCTTATGGATCGCGTTGGCGATACCAAAGTGCAGGTAGTAATGTCCGATATGGCGCCCAACATGACGGGAACGCCGGCGGTAGATATTCCAAGGTCAATGTATCTGGTTGAGCTTGCGCTGGAGATGTGCCGGGACGTTCTGGCACCCGGCGGCAGTTTTTTAGTGAAGGTGTTTCAGGGAGATGGCTTTGAAGATTACCTCCGGGAAATTCGCTCCCTGTTTACGAAAGTGAAAATTCGTAAGCCGGACGCTTCACGTTCTCGTTCACGTGAAGTGTACATTGTAGCGACAGGGCGCAAACTATAGTACCCTACGCTGTCTGTTAACACAGTTGTAATAAGAGGTTAATCCCTTGAGTGACATGGCGAAAAACCTGATTCTCTGGCTAGTCATCGCAGTCGTGCTGATGTCGGTCTTCCAGAGCTTTGGGCCCAGCGAGTCAAATGGCCGTAGGGTTGATTACTCAACCTTCCTGTCGGAAGTGAACCAGGATCAGGTCCGCGAGGCACGTATTAACGGGCGTGAAATCAACGTTGTCAAAAAAGACAGCAACAAATACACCACCTACATCCCCGTCAACGATCCTAAGTTGCTCGATAACCTGTTGACCAAAAATGTCAAAGTGGTAGGCGAACCGCCTGAAGAGCCAAGCCTGCTGGCTTCCATCTTCATTTCATGGTTCCCGATGCTGCTATTGATCGGCGTGTGGATTTTCTTTATGCGTCAGATGCAGGGCGGCGGCGGCAAGGGCGCGATGTCCTTCGGCAAAAGCAAAGCCCGTATGCTGACGGAAGATCAGATCAAGACGACGTTTTCGGACGTTGCAGGCTGTGACGAAGCGAAAGAGGAAGTCGCCGAGCTGGTGGAATACCTGCGCGAGCCGAGCCGTTTCCAGAAGCTGGGCGGTAAAATTCCAAAAGGCGTGCTGATGGTCGGTCCTCCGGGTACCGGTAAAACCCTGCTGGCGAAAGCCATCGCGGGTGAAGCGAAAGTGCCTTTCTTTACTATCTCCGGTTCTGACTTCGTTGAAATGTTTGTCGGCGTGGGCGCATCCCGCGTACGCGATATGTTTGAACAAGCCAAGAAGGCGGCGCCGTGCATCATCTTTATCGATGAGATCGATGCGGTAGGTCGTCAGCGCGGCGCGGGTCTGGGCGGTGGTCACGATGAACGTGAGCAAACGCTGAACCAGATGCTGGTTGAGATGGACGGCTTTGAAGGCAACGAAGGCATTATCGTCATCGCGGCAACTAACCGTCCTGACGTGCTTGACCCTGCGCTGCTGCGTCCGGGCCGTTTCGACCGTCAGGTTGTGGTCGGTCTGCCAGACGTGCGTGGCCGTGAGCAGATCCTGAAAGTGCATATGCGTCGCGTGCCGCTGGCTACCGACATTGATGCGCTGGTTATCGCACGCGGTACGCCGGGCTTCTCCGGTGCCGATCTGGCGAACCTGGTGAACGAAGCCGCTCTGTTTGCCGCCCGCGGCAACAAGCGCGTGGTTTCAATGGTTGAGTTCGAGAAAGCGAAAGACAAAATCATGATGGGTGCGGAACGTCGCTCCATGGTGATGACGGAAGCGCAGAAAGAATCTACCGCTTATCACGAAGCGGGCCATGCCATTATCGGCCGTCTGGTGCCAGAACACGATCCGGTACACAAAGTCACGATTATTCCACGTGGCCGTGCGCTGGGCGTGACCTTCTTCCTGCCGGAAGGCGATGCTATCAGCGCCAGCCGTCAGAAGCTGGAAAGCCAGATCTCCACGCTTTACGGCGGCCGCCTGGCGGAAGAGATCATCTATGGCGTAGAGCATGTGTCTACCGGCGCGTCTAACGACATCAAAGTAGCGACCTCCATTGCACGTAACATGGTTACGCAATGGGGCTTCTCCGAGAAGCTGGGTCCGCTGCTTTATGCGGAAGAAGAGGGCGAAGTGTTCCTGGGACGTTCCGTCGCGAAAGCGAAGCATATGTCTGATGAAACGGCACGCATTATCGATCAGGAAGTGAAAGCGCTGATCGAAGGCAACTATCAGCGTGCCCGCCGTATCCTGAACGAGAATATGGACATCCTTCACGCGATGAAAGACGCGCTGATGAAGTATGAAACCATTGATGCGCCTCAGATCGACGACCTGATGGCTCGCCGCGAAGTGCGTCCGCCAGCCGGTTGGGAAGATCCGGGCAGCAGCAGCTCTGACAACGGTACGCCTAAGGCGCCGCGTCCGGTCGACGAACCGCGTACGCCAAACCCTGGTAACACCATGTAAGCGTGACCGAGCAACAACAAACCCCGGCGATGACCGGGGTTTTTTTTTATGATTATCTCACCACACTGAAGGAGAACCGCCGCCATGAAGCTTCACGCCCGAGATTCCGTGCTCGATATGACTCATCCTCACGTTATGGGCATTCTGAACGTGACGCCGGACTCTTTTTCGGACGGCGGCAAGCATAACGATTTAGTGCAGGCCCTGACGCACGCTAACGGCATGATTAACGCTGGCGCGACCATCATTGATATCGGCGGCGAATCTACGCGTCCTGGAGCGGATGAGGTCAGCGTTGAACAGGAGCTGGCGCGCGTTATCCCCGTTGTGGAAGCTATCTCGCAGCGCTTTGAGGTATGGATCTCTGTGGATACCTCCAGCCCGGAGGTTATCCGGGAAGCCGCAAAGGCTGGCGCGCATATCATTAACGATATCCGCTCCCTGCAGAAACCCGGCGCGCTGGAAGCGGCGGCAGAGACGGGGCTGCCGGTCTGCCTGATGCATATGCAGGGCGATCCTAAAACGATGCAGCAGTCCCCTCAGTATCGTCATTTGTTGCAGGAAGTGGACGCCTTTTTCGTGGAGCAGATCGCTCGCTGCGAGGCGGCGGGGATCAAAAAAACGCAGCTGCTGCTCGACCCGGGATTCGGTTTCGGTAAGAATCTCTCCCACAATTACCAACTGTTAGCGCACCTGGCCGATTTTCACCGCTTTGGGCTGCCGCTGCTGGTCGGCATGTCACGCAAAAGTATGATTGGGCAGCTGTTGAACGTCGGGCCGACGCAGCGGCTGACGGGCAGCCTGGCCTGCGCGGTTATTGCCGCTATGCAGGGCGCGCATATTTTGCGCGTTCACGATGTTAAAGAAACCGTTGAGGCGATGCGCGTCGTCGAGGCGACACTGTCAGCGAAGGAAAAGTAGCATGAGCAACCGTAAATATTTTGGTACAGATGGCATTCGTGGCAAGGTCGGCGAAACGCCGATTACCCCAGACTTCGTTCTGAAGCTGGGCTGGGCGGCAGGCAAAGTGCTGGCGCGCAACGGCTCAAAAAAAATTATTATTGGTAAGGACACGCGTATTTCCGGCTACATGCTGGAATCCGCGCTGGAAGCAGGCCTGGCGGCGGCAGGTTTGTCAGCCGCTTTTACCGGCCCAATGCCGACGCCCGCTATCGCCTATTTGACCCGCACTTTCCGCGCGGAAGCGGGTATTGTGATTTCCGCGTCGCATAACCCTTTCGACGACAACGGCATCAAATTCTTTTCGATCGACGGCACCAAGCTGCCGGATGAGGTCGAAGAAGCGATTGAAGCGGAAATGGAAAAGCCCATTACCTGCGTTGACTCTGCCGAGCTGGGACGCGCCAGCCGTATTGTGGATGCCGCAGGCCGCTATATCGAATTCTGTAAAGGCACCTTCCCCAGCGAGCTGAGCCTGAACGGCCTGAAAATCGTGGTGGACTGCGCCAACGGCGCCACCTATCACATTGCGCCAAACGTGCTGCGCGAGCTGGGGGCGGAAGTGATTACCCTTGGCGTCAATCCGGACGGAATGAACATCAACA
>Ga0209371_1000671_pt1 | contig 29685 bp, 25 predicted proteins | sample AgamicAtAmrz_FD_187165 | JGI IMG/M metagenome (GOLD analysis project Ga0209371, IMG submission 187165) | Agave microbial communities from Guanajuato, Mexico - At.Am.rz (SPAdes) (version 2) | ecosystem: Host-associated > Plants > Roots > Rhizosphere | place: Guanajato, Mexico | collected 2012-06-07
ACAGGCCGCAGGCCGCAGAGTGCTTCATGCTGAAAGATTTTTCCGTCCAGAGCCTGTTCATGGGCTGCCTCACCGCCTTTGTCGGTTTCGCCAGCTCCTTCGCCGTCGTGTTGCAGGGCCTGAAAGCTGTCGGTGCAACGGATTTCGAGGCAGCGTCGGGGCTGATGGCGCTTTCGGTGGCGATGGGGCTTTGCGCCATTATTCTCTCCGCCGCCACGCGGCTTCCTATCAGCATCGCCTGGTCGACACCGGGTGCGGCGTTGCTTGCGACCACCGGCGTCATCGAGGGCGGCTTTCCGGCGGCCGTCGGCGGTTTCATCATCTGCGCCATCCTGATCATCATCGCCGGCCTGTTCCGGCCGCTGGGAAAGGCGGTCGCCTCCATTCCCGCGCCGCTTGCCAATGCCATGCTCTCCGGCGTCATCATCGGCCTGTGTTTCGCGCCCATCAAGGCGATCGGCTTCAACCCGGCGCTCGGATTGCCCATCATCCTCGCCTGGATCGTGGTGGGAGCCTTTAAACGGCTGTTCGCCGTGCCCGCTGCCCTTGCCGCCTTCGTGCTGGTGATGATTTTCGGTGTCGAAATTCCGGCGGGTGCACTTGATAGCGTGGCGCAATCGCTGACGCCGCCAATGGAGTGGGTAACGCCCGTCTTCAGTCTCCACGCGGTTGTTTCCATCGCGCTGCCGCTCTTCATCGTCACCATGGCCTCGCAGAATATTCCCGGTATCGCGGTGCTGAAGGTCAATCATTACGATCCGCAGCCCGGACCGCTTTTCGCCTCGACCGGCTTTTTCTCGTTGCTTTCCGCACCCTTTGGCGGCCATGCCGTCAATCTAGCGGCGATTACGGCGGCGATGTGCGCTGGCGAGGACGCTCATCCTGATCCAAAGCGACGTTACTGGGCGGCGATGATCGGCGGTGTCGGTTATATTATTTTCGGTCTTCTGGCGGGCGTGGTCACCGCCTTCGTGGCGCTGGCGCCGCCCATCCTCATTCAGGCGGTGGCAGGGCTGGCACTGGTCGGCGCCTTTTCCGGCTCCGCAGTCGCAGCCTTCAGGGAGCCGGAAACCCGCGAGGCGGCGGCCATCACTTTCCTCATCACGGCCTCCGGCCTTTCTTTCGGCGGCATTTCCGGGGCCTTCTGGGGCCTGATCGGCGGCGGGCTGATGATGGCGTTGCAGCGGGTGGTGAAGCGTGGTTAGGTAGGGAGCTTATTGTTTTAAAGAAATATTATTTATGGATTTCGAATTCGATCCTGCCAAAAGCGAAAGTAACAAAGACAAACACGGAATAGATTTCGTCGAGGCAAGAGCGCTTTGGCTGGACGAGAAAAGACTCGTCGTTCCTCTCGAAACCACATCGGAAGAGCGGTATATTATGGTTGCCCAGTTACGCGGAAAGTGCTGGAGCGCCATTTATACTTACAGAAATGACCGGTTGCGTATCATCTCCGTCAGGCGTTCCAGAGACAAGGAAAGGCAGCGTTATGAAGACGATCAGCGCTGAAGAATTTGACAGGAAATTCGACGATGGTGAAGACATCGACGATTATCTCGACTGGTCCAAGGCAAGCCGTCCTGGACTGGAAATGGTGCATGTCGATATCGATCTGCCTGAAAAGCTTTTGCGGAAAGTGGATGCGGAAGCGGTGCGCCTTGGCAGGACACGACAATCCCTGATGGCCGAATGGATTGCCGAAAGGCTGGAGAGCGGCAGGCAGGGAAAATAACCGGCGCACGGCACAAGATCACTTGTCAGACTGCCAGCCGCTGTTTATACACATCGCCATGAGCAACAGCATCGCAACCATTTCCGGCATGAGCGCGCAGATTTCTGCGAAGGCTTCGCCGTGCGGTGCACTCTCGCTTCTTAGCCTCGACCTTACACGCGGTTGCCGGGTCCAGTGAGGAGCGCCCGGCGGCCGAAAGCCCGCTGGTGCAAACGCTCCTCATCTCGAAATCTCATTTTATACTGGATTTAGGCCCTCAAGGGCCGCGCATCCGCCGATGGCGAAAGACGCCCGCGGACTGCGCAAGGAGGAAGCGAAATGGACGGCAAGATCACCAATATTTCCAAGGGCATGGCTGACGCGAGCGTGAAGTATCGCCCTTACCCGACCATCAATATCCCCGACCGTACATGGCCGGGCAAGACCATCGACAAGGCGCCGATCTGGTGTTCGGTGGACCTGCGCGACGGCAACCAGTCGCTGGTCAACCCCATGGGTCACGACCGCAAGGCCCGCATGTTCAAGCTGCTGCTCGAAATGGGTTTCAAGGAAATCGAGATCGGTTTTCCTTCCGCCTCGCAGACGGACTTCGATTTTGCCCGCTGGTGCGTGGAAGAGGGCAATGTGCCTGACGATGTCTCCCTGCAGGTGCTGGTGCAGTGCCGCCCGGAGCTGATCACCCGCACCTTCGAGGCGCTGGAAGGCGCCAACAAGCCGATCATCCACTTCTACAATTCAACCTCGGAATTGCAGCGCCGTGTGGTGTTCGGCAAGGATGTGCACGGCATCAAGCAGATCGCCGTCGATGCGGCCAAGATGATCACCGATATGGCGGCGAAGGCCGGCGGCGGTTACCGCTTCGAATATTCGCCTGAGAGCTTTACCGGCACCGAGCTGGAAGTGGCGCTGGAAATCTGCAACGCCGTGGTCGAGGTGGTGAAGCCGACGCCCGACAACAAGCTGATCCTGAACCTGCCCTCGACGGTGGAAATGGCGACGCCGAACATCTATGCCGACCAGATCGAATGGATGTGCCGCAACATCGACAATCGCGAAAACGTCATCATCTCGCTGCATCCGCATAATGACCGCGGCACGGGCATCGCCGCGACCGAACTGGGCCTAATGGCGGGTGCTGACCGCGTGGAAGGCACGCTGTTCGGCAATGGCGAGCGCACCGGTAACGTCGATGTCGTGACGCTGGCGCTGAACATGTATACGCAGGGTGTGGACCCTGAACTGGATTGCCGCGATATCGAGCGCATTAAGGACGTCTACGAATATTCCAACGAGATGACGATCCCCGAGCGTCATCCCTATGTGGGCGAACTGGTTTACACTGCCTTCTCCGGCTCGCACCAGGATGCGATCAACAAGGGCATGAAGGCGATCAAGGTCGCCAACCATCCCGTCTGGGAAGTGCCCTATCTGCCGATCGACCCGAAGGATGTCGGCCGCTCCTATGAGGCGATCATCCGCATCAACTCGCAGTCGGGCAAGGGCGGCATCGCCTATATTCTCCAGCAGGATTACGGCATCAACCTGCCGCGCAACCTGCAGGTGGAGTTTCGCGAGGATATCCAGCGCATCACCGATGAAGAGGGTGTGGAACTGCCGGCCAGGCGCATTTATGAGCGCTTCATCGAGCGTTACGTGACGCAGCCGAATGCGCGCATCAAATTCGTCGATCACCACACCTATCCGGCTGGCGATTTCAAGGGCGTGCGCATCGTCGCCGCCGAAATCACCGATAATGGCGAGGTGAAGCGTATCGAGGGCAAGGGAACCGGTCCGATCGACGGGTTCATCAATGCGCTGTCGGTTTATCTCGGAATTGACCTGTCAGTGAATGATTATTCGGAGCATTCGCTGCAGCATGGCTCGAATGCTTCGGCTATTGCCTATGTCGAGATGGAGCATCCGGGCGGGAAGCTGTTCGGGGCGGGGGTCAACACGAATATTGTGGCGGCTTCGCTGGAGGCGATTGTTTCGGCGGCCAATCGGGTGCTGGAAGAGCGGGCGCGGTAAGAGGGCTTTGAGGGTGGGGCTTTACCCCCCCTCTGCCCTGCCGGGCATCTCCCCCTCAAGGGGGGAGATCGACTCGCGGGTAGGTCTCGCCCATCTCAACGTTTGTGAATGAAATGGCGGTAGCGCTTCCTGCTGATCTCCCCCCTTGAGGGGGAGATGCCCGGCAGGGCAGAGGGGGGTGAAGCCACACGCTCCAACCTCACGGCAGCGAACGCTATTCCCCCCGCAATGAAAACCCCAACGGACGCCCGTTGTCATAAAACACCCGCACATCCTCCAGCGCCACGCCCGTCCCCGTCTCATCAAGGCTGTGCCGTTCGCAGGTAACGTTCCAGGTGCCGGGACCACCGGAAATGTGGAAGAGATTATAGGCCGCGCGCGGTTTTTCCCCACCCGGCCCCTGGCTGGCCGAGGCGATGCCGACGACAGGGATGTGGTCTTCCCCGTGATGCGTATTCAGCCAGTAGACCGTGTTGAGATGGGTATGACCATGCAGCACGAGTTCCGCGCCGCCGACACCGAGCGCCGCGGCGAAACGGCGGATGCCGATCATGCGCTTGTGGGTGGGGGAGGCGCCGCGGATCGGCGGGTGATGGATCATCACCACGCGGAATAGCCCCTGTTCACCGGCTTTTTTCAAAAGCTCCGCCGTGGCGCGGGCCTGCCGGTTGCCGAAATAGCCGGTTGCCGAAAAGGGTGGCGTCGCAATCGAGGTGGAGCAGCCGATCAGTGCGACCGGGCCGCGCACGCGCATATAGGGAAAGATTTTACGGTCGTCGTCCCATTCCGGCGGGTCGCCATCGCCGCGAACATAGGGATACCAGGCCTGCATGGCCTTGTCGTGCGCGCCTGAAACATAGGCGTCGTGATTGCCGGGAACGACGGAGGTCTTTTCAGGATCGCCCACTTCCTCCAGCCAGTCGGCGGCGGCGCGGATTTCAATGCCTGTCGCAAGATTGACGAGATCGCCGGTAATAGCCAGATGATCCGGAGACTTTGTCTCCAGATCGTCGAGCAGCTTTTCCAGCGTATCGGTGAAGAGATGCTTGCGACGGTTGCGGTGCCAGTTGACAAAACCGGTGATACGCTTGGATGCAAGTTCGCGGAAAGTGAGTTTTGGCAGTGGCCCTAAATGGACGTCTGAAATATGCGCAAGTTTGAACATGGCGGCAGAGATAACCTATGATATGCCGCGCGTCCAATAAAAGCCGGCAGGCGGGGAGAAACCAGGGTGAATGACGAAACAACCGGGCGGCAGGCCCGTCCGTTCCATATGCGTGTCTTCATCCGTTTTCTGCATTTCGTTTTTCTGTTCACGCGCGGCGCAACCCTTGGTGTGCGTGCGGCCTGTTTCGATGAAAAGGGCAGGATTTTTCTGGTGCGGCACACTTATCTGCCGGGCTGGTATCTGCCGGGTGGTGGGGTGGAGCGCGGCGAAACCCTGCTCGTGGCGCTGCACAAGGAAATCCGCGAGGAGGGCAATCTCGAGGCTGCCTCCAGGCCGGAGCTTTTCCATGTCTATCTCAATCTGGAAGGCAGCAATCGCGATCATGTGGCGCTCTATCGGCTGGAGGTCACCCAGACCGAGCTGAAGAAACCGGATCATGAAATTACCGAAAGCGGCTTTTTCGACCTGTCGGAGTTGCCCCAAGGGGTGACGGCCGCAACCCGCCGCCGCCTTGCCGAGCTTGCCGGCGAAGCGGCGATCGCTGACCACTGGTAACGGCGGCGGCTCTCCGTCAGGAGAGCGCCTCGCGGCCATGGGCCATGGTCAGGTCCAGTTCCGGGCCGACGGGCACGATGCCGGTCGGGTTGATGGTGCGGTGGCTGCGGTAATAATGCTCCTTGATGTGGCGCATATCCACCGTCTCTGGCACGCCCGGCGTCTGGTAGAGATCGCGCAGGTAACCCGTCAGGTGCGGATAGTCGTGGATGCGGCGGATGTTGCATTTGAAATGGCCGACATAGACGGGGTCGAACCGCACCATCGTCGTGAACAGGCGCCAGTCCGCTTCCGTCTGTTCTGAACCGAACAGGAAGCGCCTGTCCTTCAGGCGGTCCTCCAGCATGTCGAGCGTTTCGAACACCTTCACGGCATTCTGCTGATAGGCGTCCTGCGTGGTGGCGAAGCCGGCCTTGTAGACGCCGTTATTGACGGTGTCGTAGATGACGTCGTTCAGCGCATCGATCTCGGCGCGCAGCGCTTCGGGATAATAATCTGCCTGCGAGCCGGTGAGATCGTTGAAGGCGGAATTGAACATGCGGATGATTTCCGCCGATTCATTGGAGACGATGGTGCCGCGCTTTTTATCCCAGAGCACCGGCACGGTGACGCGCCCGGAATATTTGGGGTCTGCTTTGGCATAGACCTGCCAGAGGGTGGAGGAGCCGAAGAGGTGATCCTCGGTCGCGCCCGGCGTGCGCTCGCCCTCAGGCTTGAATTCCCAGCCGTTTTCCAGCATCAGCGGATCGACGACGGAAACGGAAATCAGGTCTTCCAGCTTTTTCAGCTTGCGGAAAATCAGGGTGCGGTGCGCCCAGGGGCAGGCGAAGGAGACGTAGAGATGGTAACGGTCCTTCTCCGCCTCGAAGCCGCCTTCTCCGGAAGGGCCGGGTGCGCCATCCGCTGTAACCCAGTTGCGGAATTGCGAGGCGCTGCGCTTGAAGTGCCCCTTGGTTTCCTTGGTGTCATACCAGACGTCTTTCCATACGCCTTCCACCAGCATGCCCATGACGATCTCCTTGATTGTTTCCTTTTGAGCGATCCTAACCGTTCTGCACTCTCCCGCGAACCCGCAAGGCGTTGAACAATGCGTTTCCGGTCCCGTGGGAACTGAATGGGATAGCGCAGAGATTTGTTCTGGACGGGTCGGAATTTTCCTGATAATTGCGATTTTCACAAATCTGAGGAAATTGCTGACTATGATCGAACCACGGATGCTCCGACGACGCTGACGCTCCTGAACGCCCTTACCGGCGCAGCCGTCACCTATTGTCGCATCCGCATTCTGGAAGTTTCGGTCTCTTCATGTCCAAGCACGATCTTGTCTACCTCACCGAGGACGCGTCGCACGACGCCATCATCGACATCATCAACGAAGAAGCATTCGGTCCCGGCCGGCATACCCGTGCGGCAGCGCGCATCCGTGAGCAGGGGCCGCATGACCGGTCGCTGTCTTTCGTCTGCGCTGATGATGGCGAAACCATTGCTTCTGTGCGCATGACGCCGGTTCTGGCGGGCGGGGTGAACGGCCATATGCTCGGGCCCCTTGCGGTGCGGCCCTCGCACAAGAACAAGGGCATCGGCCGGGAACTGGTGCGGATCGCCATTGCCGCCGCCCGGCGGAAGGGCTCCGAAGCCGTGATCCTCATCGGCGATCCGCCCTATTACATGCCGCTCGGTTTCGAGAAGGTCGCTTATGCGGCGCTCGATTTTCCGGGTCCGGTCGACCCGAACCGGGTGCTCGTCGTGCCGATTGGCGATGACGTGCACCAGCGGCTGAAGGGCAAGATCGGCTGGCGCAAATGCGAGGCCGTGATGCCGGTGGCTGCGGCGGAAGATGAGGGTTTTGAGGAGCCGCTCAGGGTTTACGGCTGAGGGTGTATCCGAGAGCTTTGTGCTTCTTAGCGCAACATAAATCCCGTTATTCCGGCCTTGAGCTGGAATCCAGCCAGCCCAAGTCTTTGGGCTGAAAGGACTCTTCTCACGGCGCAGACGCGCCGTGACTGGATGCCGGATCAAGTCCGGCATGACGGAAGGGGTGTTGCGCGCTATGGCAAACATCGAGACTGCCGTGCACGTCTTTTTGTGTGGTAAAATCTTCTTCCGATGGTCTGTCTCGAAACAACCCGTCACGCTCCACAGAATTCAATTCCGTTTCCTCCCCCTATACGATAGCAAGTCAAAGTCGATTTCTGCAAAGGGGCGGGGCATGACGGCTATTACCATGAACGATGCGCTGGAGCGCGCGGGCGCAGGCGCCTATCAGCGGCGGCTGATGGGCATATTCGGCCTCGTCTGGGCGGCGGATGCCATGCAGGTTCTGGCCGTCGGCTTCACCGCCGCCTCGATTGCAGCAACCTTCGGGCTGACGGTGCCGCAGGCGCTGCAGACCGGCACGGCGTTCTTTTTCGGTATGCTGCTGGGTGCTGCCGGTTTCGGGCGGCTGGCGGATCGGTATGGACGTCGCCGTGTGCTGATCGTCACCGTGGCCTGCGATGCGCTGTTCGGCGTGCTTTCGGTATTCGCCCCCGATTTCACCATCCTGCTCGTTCTGCGCTTTCTCACAGGGGCTGCCGTGGGCGGCACGCTGCCGGTGGATTATGCGATGATGGCCGAATTCCTGCCCGCCAAAAATCGCGGCCGCTGGCTGGTCTTTCTGGAGGGTTTCTGGGCTGTCGGCACGCTGATCGTGGCACTGGCGGCCTGGGGCGCCAGCCTTGCCGGTGTTGCCGATGCCTGGCGGTATATATTCGCCGTTACGGCTTTTCCGGCGGTTCTCGGCCTTGGCCTGCGCTTTCTGGTGCCGGAATCGCCGCTTTACCTGCTGCGCAGCGGGCGGTTGGAGGAAGCCAAGGCCGTCGTCAACCGCATGCTGGTGACGAATGGGCGCGCGCCGCTCGATGCCGGGACCGGGCTTTCCCAGCCTGACGTGGCCAAGGGGCAGGGGATATTTTCGCCGGCGCTCCGGCAGCGCAGCATCATGATCCTCGCCATCTGGTTCCTCGTTTCCGTTTCCTATTACGGTGTCTTTACGTGGATGCCGGCGAAACTGGCCGGAGAGGGGTTCGGCTTCGTGCGCGGTTATGGTTTTCTGGTGCTGGTGGCGCTGGCGCAGATCCCCGGTTATGCGCTTGCCGCCTATGGCGTCGAAAAATGGGGCCGCAAGCCGACGCTGATCGGTTTCTGCCTGCTCTCCGCGCTCGGTTGCTTGCTCTTCACGCTGGCGTCAGCCGGCGCGATGATCGCCGCCTCGCTTCTCATCATGAGTTTTGCGCTGCTGGGCACCTGGGGCGCGCTTTATGCCTATACGCCGGAGCTTTACCCGACGGAATCGCGGGCGACCGGCATGGGGGCTGCGGGCGCCATGGCAAGGCTTGGCGGCCTGCTGGCGCCGTCTCTGCTTGGTTATGCCATAGCGCAGGGTTTTGGCGTCGCAATCGGCATTTTCGCCGGTCTTCTGGTGCTTGCCGCCATTGCCGCGACGATGATCAATGCGGAAACGCGGCAGGTGGCGCTGAGCTGACGCGTCGTTCCCGCGCAATGACCTGACCCGTTGAGGATCAGGCCATGCTATTTACCACTTTACAGCGCCGTGTAATTGACCGGCAGCCAATCGTAATTGGTGCTGTCGGTGCGCACATGGCCGATGCCGGGGAAGGCGATATGCGCGCCGGCCACCAGATATCTGCCTTCCACCGCCTGCCGGAATGCCAGATCGCGCGCGACCACGGCGGCTTTCTGGTCGACGTCGAATTCGATGGTCACATCCGGCTCATCGAACTGGAGGATATCTCCATGGGTGATATCGCCCCAGAAGACGATTTTCTGGCCATCGCTTTCGAGAACGACAGCGCTGTGGCCGGGGGTGTGGCCAGCGTAAAGGACAGAGCCGAGACCGGGAACTGGCGCGGCATTGTCGCCGAATGTCTCGAATTTACCGGCGTCGATATAGGGCTGGATGCTTTCCTTGGCTTCGGCATAACCCTTCTTCAGCGCTTCAGGGGCTGCCTTGGCCTTTGCCTCATCAAGCCAGAACCCGGCTTCGCGCGCATTGACCCTCAGCGTCGCATTGGCAAAGACGCGTTTGCCATCTGCCGATAGCCCGCCGGAATGGTCCGTGTGGATATGGGTGAGGACAATGTCGTCTATCTCGTCGGTTTTATAACCGGAGGCCTCGATATTGGCGACGAGCCTGCCGAGGGATGGGCCGAGATAGGTGCCGGTGCCGGCGTCGATCAGCACCAGCCTGTCTCCGGTGTTGACGAGAAATGCGTTGACCGAGGTAGGTGTCTGTTCCGGCAGGAAGGCATCCTGCAAGACCTTCGAGGCGTGTTCCGGCGTGGTGTTGGTGTAAATCTTGGCGAGCGGCAGCGCGATGACGCCGTCCGAAAGGGCGGTGACCTCCACCTTGCCGACCATCAGCCGGTAAAAGCCGGGTGCCTGTGTGGCGGCCAAGGGCGCCTTGGCGAATGCGACGGCGGGGGCAACGAAAGGGGCGGCGAAGATGGCGCTGGCGGCGCCTTTGAGAAGTGAGCGACGGGACGGCATTGGGGGCTCCTGGGTTGAGGGAACGTCTTGAAACTTTCCGCACTCCAGCTAAGTGTAGAGAGGTTAGCAATCAAATCGATGTGACTTATGCAAACTATCGATCATTTCAATCTCCGTTCCTTCGACCTCAATCTTCTTATCGCTTTCGATGCGATGATGGAGGAGATGAACGTTACGCGCGCCGCGCGCCGGCTGAAAATCCAGCAGCCGGCCATGAGCCATAATCTCTCCACCCTGCGCACCCTGTTTCAGGATGAGCTTTTCATCCGCGTGGGGCAGGAGATGAGGCCGACGGCACGGGCGCTCCATCTGGCCGGCCCGGTGCGGCAGGCGCTCAGGCAGGCGCAGGCGGCGGTGCTGACGGCGGATGTGTTCGATCCGGCCACCGAGCGCCGCACGTTCCGGCTCGGCATGTCGAGCGAGGTGGAGCTGTTGCTTTTGCCGGATTTGACGGCGCGGCTGCGGGAGATTGCGCCCGGTATCCGCATTCTGGCCCGCAGCGGTCAGGAGCAGGAAATTACTGCGATGCTCGATACGGGTGTGATCGACATGGCTGTCGGATGCACCTATTCGAAGGAGCAACGCCACCATTGCGAGCCGCTTTATTCCTCCAGCGTGCTTTGCTGTTTCAACCCGGCCTTGCTCGATCTGCCCAATCCCGTCGGGCTGGATGCCTATATGGAGGCGAAACACGCGGTCATATCGCAGACGGACAGCCTGCATGGCTGCATCAAGGACGCACTGGAACTGAGCGGCTTGGAAATCGATGTCGTCGCGGCCGCGCCGGATTTCCTCTCGGTGCTGGCGACGGCGCGGTCCTCGGCGGTACTGGCGACCGTGTCCTCACGCATCGCGCTGCGTTATGCGCCCATGCTGGGGCTGGAAATAAGCCCCGTGCCGGTGACGCTTAGTTTCCCGCCGGTCGCCATGGTCTGGACATTGCAGACAGATGCGGATGCCGGAGCCGTGTGGCTTCGCCAGCAAATCCGCGAGGCCATGGGCCGAACGGTGGACGGTGGGGTATCGGGGATCGCCGCCTAAAGCATGTCTCCCAAAACTGCGCAGTGGTTTTGGGAGACATGCATAAAAACAAAGAGATAAAGCGCGTCGTAATTAATCTGCTTCCACAGTACACGACAGTTGAAATCATTGACGGCGCTGGGTGTCGTTATACCGCCTCTGTCCTGCCGGACATCTCCCCCTCAAGGGGGAGATCGTTCCGTGGCGAGGTTTCGCACTTCTCGACGGTCGAGAATGAAGTGACAAGAGAGCGTCTTGCCGATCTCCCCCCTTGAGGGGGAGATGTCCGGCAGGACAGAGGGGGTAACGACGTGCGCGGTCGTCGACGATTTTCAACACCTGCTAGAAACGTTTCTCGAGCCATGTGATCGTCTGGCCCGTGGAAAGGGGGCCAAGCGAGCCTATCTTCGTGAAACCGTAGCGCTCATAGGTTCTCAGGGCATCCGGGTTCATTGTGTCGATATAGGCACCCATGCAGCCGCGCTTTCTGGCCTCCGCCTCCGCCATGGCAAGCAGCTTCGGGCCTGTGCCCTGACCGCGCATGGTTTCCGGCACGAAAAGAAGCTGCACGTAAAGCCAGCCGCGAGCGGTGTGGCCCACCAGACCGCCGGTGACGGTATTGTCGTCATCGCGAATGGTGATGTTGAGTTCGCGTTTGTCGCTTTCGCCGAAACGGGCGAGATTATAGGCCACCAGCGGATCGCGAATGGCCTTTTCGGCCTCTGCATCCGCGACGTCGCTCAAAACGAAATTCATGTTGATCTTCCCGGGCCGCCGGGCGGCGGCCGTTTCCCGTTTTCCATTCCGAGACGTGAAGCGCCTTGAGCTTTTCGCTGGAAACGCCCTTACCGGCCCTCACGCCACCACAGCGCGGAGAAGGCGAGCAGCAGGGCGGCAAGCCCGGCAAAACCGGCAAAGAGCGGCAGGGTGTTGACGCCTTTCAGCACCGTCTCGTCGGTCATGCGTATCAGCATGCGATCCTCATCGGCAACCCTGATATCTCCGCGCACCGGCAATATATCGGGCAGCGCGATACGGCCGGAATTGTCGGCGACACGGTGCACGCTGCCTCTGGTGGCGTCGGCCAGCGGTTTCAGCGTTTCGGTGGTCGAGATCATCGCCTTGAATTCCGGCGCATCCACTGCGCCGACATGGACGAGGGTGGTGAAATCGCCGTTCTTGATCTCGAACAGTCCGGTTTCGTCCATGCGGCGCTCGATCCTGTAAAGACCGGGCTCGGTACTGGTGAAGGCCATGTTTTCCGTTTTGCCAGAAGGGAAACGCACGCTTGCCTGACCGGGATCGTCGCCGATGGTCTGGCGGGTGATTTCCAATGTGCGGCCATTGGCCCGCGCCGTCAGCGCCTCTTCTTCAAGCTCGGGCTCCTTCATCAGCCAGTGGGCGATGCGGCGATAAAGCGCCACATGTGGGCCACCGCCTTCGAAACCACGCGCCCACAGCCAGCCCTGATCGGACAGAAGCATGGCGACACGGCCTTCGCCCTGGCGGTTCAGCACCAGCAGCGGGTCCTGTCCGTCGCCCAGCATCACGGTCTGGCCCTGCGGCGGGTCAACGCTGATGGTGCGGAACCAGCGACCCCATTGCGGCGGCTCGTTGGCGGATCCATCCAGCCCGCGGGTGACAGGGTGCTTCTTGCCCGCTTCCGAAAGGCGAGGATAGAATGCCGCCTGATGCACCTGACCGGTCGGTTGAGCCGGCAACACGGAGGCGAGTGGCGTCATGGCGATCGAATCCTGACCGGCATGTTCCGGGCCTGCGGCAATCAGGAGCGCGCCGCCCTTTTCGACATATTGGGCGATGTAATCGTAATAGAGGATCGGCAGTACGCCGCGATGCTGGTAACGGTCGAAGATGATGAGGTCGAAATCCTCGATCTTCTCGACGAACAATTCGCGGGTCGGGAAGGCGATCAGCGAGAGTTCGTTGATCGGCGTGCCGTCCTGTTTTTCCGGCGGGCGCAGAATGGTGAAATGCACCAGATCGACGGAGGCGTCGGATTTCAGGAGGTTACGCCAGGCCCGTTCGCCGGCATGGGGCTCGCCGGAGACGAGCAGCACGCGCAGGTTCTGGCGGATGCCTTCGATCAGATGAACGGCGCGGTTGTTGGCCGCCGTCACTTCGCCGGGAAGTTCGGCGACGGAAAATTCCATGACATTGTTGCCGCCACGCGGAACCTTGAAGCTGAACGGCGTCGGCTGGCCGGGTGTGGTCTGAAGCGTGGCGATTTCTTCGCCATTCATCTTCACCGTCACTTCCGCCGAGCCGCCGCCTGCGGGGCGGCCGTCATCGAAGACACGCAGCGTCAGCTGCTGTTCCTCGTTGACGATGCCGAAGCGCGGGGCGCGGACGATTTCGATGCGGCGGTCGAATTCATCAGCCTTGCCGGTGATCAGCCCATGCACGGGGGCGCGGAAGCCGAGCGCCTGTTCGGCATTGGGCAGGGCATTCGGGATATCGTGGATCTGTCCGTCGCTGAGGAAGATCGCGCCGCCGACACGGGACGGCGAGACATCGGAAACGGCGGAGGAAAGGGCCGAGAAAAGCTGGGTCGAGGGCGAATCACTCTCGCCATCGTCGCGCACTTCGACGATGCGCGGTTCGATGCGCGGTAAGCGCGACAGCCGGTCTTTCAGCGTCTCCAGCGCCGTATCGGTCATTTGCGGCCGGTCCTGCACGTCCTGGCTCTGCGAGCGGTCAACGATGACGGGCACGATGGTGGAAAGCGGCTCGCGTTCCTCCTGCGTCAGAAGCGGATTGGCGATGGCAGCCAGCAAGGCGGCAAGCGCCAGTCCGCGCAGCCATGCGCCACGCACGCCACGCCACAGGCCGATGAAGGAAAGCGCAAGAGCGGCGACGGCCAGAACGGCGATCACGATCCACGGCAGGAAGGGGGAGAAGGTCAATGTCATGTCACTGCCCCAACCGTTCGAGAAGTGCGGGAACGTGGACCTGATCGGCCTTGTAGTTGCCGGTCAGCATATACATCATGATGTTGACGCCGGAGCGGAAGGCGTGTTCGCGCTGCATCTCATCCGGCGGCACGGTGGGCAGAACCGGCGCGCCCTGCGGATCGACTGCCCAGGCGCCGGCGAAATCATTGCCCGTTATCATGATCGGCGTAACGCCATCACCGGAAGAGGAGAGGCCCGAGGTGGTCTTGGCGGCTCCCTGTCGCGATTCCACCCAGAGCGGCGAACCATTGTAACGGCCGGGGAAATTGGTGAGCAGGTAGAAGGACCGCGTCAGAACGTGGTCTTCCGGCACAGGCTCCAGCGGCGGAATATCGATATTGGCGAGGATCGCCTGCAGGCGTTCGCCGTTAGGGCTGGTCGCGCCGGTATCGAGCGAAGAGAACTGGTCGCGCGTATCGAACAGCACGGTGCCGCCAGCGCGCATATAGGCATCGATGCGCGAAATCGCGGCGCTTGACGGCATGGGTGCCGTGGCGGAAACCGGCCAGTAGATGATCGGATAGAAGGACAATTCATCCTTGGAAATATCGAGTCCAACCGGCTGGCCGGGTTCCAGCGTCGTGCGCCAGGTCAGGAATTCGCTGAGACCCTGGAGACCCTGCTCGGAAATGCGGTCGACATCATCCTCACCAGTGCGGACATAAGCGAGATGGGTGGTGTCCAGCCGCTCGAAAATCTGCTCGTCGCCGGGTTTCGGATCGTCGGCGCGGGCGTCGGTTGGCGACATGGCGGCAAAGGCGCCAAGCGCCAGAAGCACGGTGGCGGCGGTGGCGCTGCGGGCTTTCGGCAGGCGTGCGAAGGCGCCGTTCATGAAGAGCACGATCAGGCTGTCGGCGATCAGCATCAGGAAGGCGGCGATGAAGAGCGCCGGGCGCAGCGATTTCGCGGTTTCGCCGATCAGGGCTTCGCTGGTGGTGCTGACACCGGCGGCGGACGTATCGAGCGGGCGCAGCGTGGCGCCTGCGGGCAGGAGGTTGAGAGCCACGAAACCATCCTCTGTGCCATAGAGGCCGGGGGGATTGTCGAAACCGGTGCGGGGCGGCTGGCCGGCACGCATTTCCAGCGGCCGGGCAGTGCCGATCTCGGCTGAAAGCGCACCTTCGGCCGTCAGCAGCCGGAAGGGCGGAAGGGCGGCAGCCGGGGCGTTTGCGTTGGCGGAAGCGCCGCCCGCCTTCGACAATTGAACGATACGGCGCAGCATGTCGACGAAATGGCCTGAGATCGGCAGGTCGGACCAGCTTGCCTCGGCGCTGACATGGAAGAGCACGATGCGGCCAGTCTCGACATTGCGGGTGGTGACGAGGGGCGTGCCATCGGCAAGGCTTGCCCAGGTGCGCTCAGCCAGATCCGGCGTCGGTTCGGCCAGAACCTGACGCTTGACGAGGACGCCATCGGCCTTCGGCATGCCGGCAAAGGCGCCGAAATTCGGGAAATCGGCAAGCGGTTGCGGCTCGGCCCAGGAGAGCGCGCCGCCAAGCGCGCGTTCGCCCTGTCTGAGTGTTACAGGCACCAGCGGATCGTCGGCCGGGGCGGCGGCAAGGCGCGGTCCGGCAAAACGGATCAGCGTGCCGCCACCGGCGAGCCAGCGTTGCATCGGCTCATAGGTTTCCTGCGGCAGACGGCCGATATCGGCCATGACGATAACCGAAGGATTGGATTGCAGGATTTCCGGGATCGCCTGCGCCAGATCGGCCTGTCGCTGTGGGATGAGATCGGCGAAAGGCTGAAGCGCACGGCTGATATAATAAAGCGGCTGCAGCAATGGCTGGAAATCATTGCCGGTTTCGCCGGCCAGCAACGCCACGCGGCGGCGGCGGAAACCGTCATCCAGCAGATGCACCGCACCCGCCGTCGACACGCCTTCGAGCGAGAGGCGGGCGAAATCGTTGCGCAGCTCGAAGGGTGCTTCCACCGTCGCCGTGGTTTCGGCCGCACCGGGCGCGAAGTTCGCGATGCCGTTGGCGAGAATGCGGCCCTGGCTGTCCTGCGCATTGACGGTTATCCGGGCGGCTTCGGCGGTATCGAGCCGCGACAGTGTGACGCTCATGGCATCGGCATTGTTGGTGGCGCCGGTAATGGCGGTGATCGCCTTGCCGTCGCCCTTCACGATGCGGAATTCGGCGGGCGAGAGGCTGGCAAGCGTTCTCATTGCGCTTTCATCCTGCACGGTTTGAACGCCATCGGCAATATAGGCGATCGTGCCGGGGGCCGTGCCGTTCAGCGCCTCGGTGATGGCTTCCGCCGTGCGGATACGATCTGGAACGAGCGGCTTCGGCTTTGCTGCGGCGAGCTTTTCCAATGCAACGGCTGTCGTTCCCGATACGGCGTCATGTTCGGCATCGGCGGTGAAGCTGATGGAGACGGGGCGGTCGGCCCGCTCCGCATCGCCGATCAGGGCCTGTGCGGTGGCCACGCGTCTTTCCCAGTCGGGCGCGGCGGCCCAGCTATTGTCGACCACCAGCACCAGCGGGCCGCTGCCGGCAATGCTGTTGTTGCGCGGGTTCACCACCGGATCGGCCAGCGCAAAAATCACGGCGGCGGCAAGCGCCATGCGCAAAAGGGTCAGCCACCACGGGCTTTTCGACGGCGTTTCCTCGCGTTTCAGCACCGTCGCCAATATCTTCAGTGGCGGAAACACTTCCGCCTTGGGGCGCGGCGGGGTGAGCCGCAGCAGCCACCAGATGGCGGGCAACGCCAGCAGGCCGAAGAGGATGTAGGGGCTGGTGAAGACGAAAGGCAACGCGCTCATCGGTGCCCACCGCCCTGTGCCGGCGCGCCGGAAAGATACATGTGAACGGCCACAAGCGCCTCGGAAGCCAGATGATCGGTGCGGTGGAAGACGAAGTTCCAGCCGAGACGGCGCAGCGACGAGGACAGCGCCTCGCGTCTTGCGAGATAGGCGCGGGCGTAATCCTCGCGAATGGTCTCGGCGCGGCCGGAAACCAGTTTTTCGCCTGTTTCCGGATCGGTAAACTCGGTGCGGCCGGAATAGGGGAAGGTTTCTTCGGCCGGATCGGCGATTTCCACCACATGGCCGCGCAGGCCGCGCCGGGCGAGCGGCGAAATCTTCTCCATCACATTTTTCGCATCATCGAGAAAATCACCAATCAGAACAATGTCGCTCGCGCCGCGGATCATGCCCGTTTCCGGCATACCCGTTGTCAGCGGTGCGTGCATGATGGCGGCGGCCAGCCGTTCGGCGGCGTTTCTGGCCGAGACCGGCTCCATGATGCCGGGGCAACCGATGCGTTCGCCAGAGCGCGCCAGGATTTCCGCCAGCGCCAGCATCAGCACCAAAGCCCGGCTTTCCTTGGAGACGGAGCCGAGGGTGGATTTGAACATCATCGATGGCGACATATCCGCCCAGAGCCAGATGGTGTGGGCTGCCTCCCACTCCCGGTCGCGCACATAGGTATGGTCGTCGCGGGCCGAGCGCCGCCAGTCGATGCGCGACAGGCTTTCGCCTTCGGCATAGGGGCGGAACTGCCAGAAATTTTCGCCGATGCCGCGTTTGCGGCGGCCGTGCCAGCCGGCGGTGACGGTGTTCGCGATGCGTTTTGCCTCGACCATGCAGTCCGGCACCAGTGCGGCACGCTGGCGCGCGCGCGCCAGAACTTCGCTACCCGGCGTCTTGTCTACGATCTGGCCGATGGATGCCACAGGCACTCCTTTCGCGAAAGGTTAGGCACGCGTCTTTTAATTCTTCGCCTGCTCCACGAGGGCCGCAATCACATCGCGCACCGACATGCCTTCGGCGCGGGCCGCAAAGGTCAGCGCCATGCGGTGTTCCAGCACCGGCTCGGCCAGCGCATGGACATCGTCCAGCGACGGGGCGAGGCGGCCTTCATAGAGCGCACGGGCGCGGGCCGTCAGCATCAGCGACTGGCCGGCGCGCGGACCCGGACCCCAGACAACGTGTTTGTCGGTCAATTTGTTGCCATGGCCGGGGCGGGCGGAACGGACGAGCGAGAGGATCGCATCCACGACCTTGTCGCTGACCGGCATCTGGCGGATGAGGGCCTGGATTTCCATCAGGCGCCCGGCACCGATCACGCCGCGTGCTTCGCCGGAGGCGGTGCCCGTCGTGTCGAGCAGGATCTGGCGTTCGGCGGCAAGCTCGGGATAACCGACATCGACCTGCAGCAGGAAACGGTCGAGCTGGGCTTCGGGCAGCGGATAGGTGCCTTCCTGTTCCAGCGGGTTCTGGGTGGCGAGAACGTGGAACGGCTTCGGCAGCTCATAGGTCTGGCCGGCCATGGTGATGTGATATTCCTGCATGGCCTGCAAAAGTGCGGACTGCGTGCGCGGGCTGGCGCGGTTGATTTCGTCGGCCATCAGCAGCTGGCCGAAAATCGGACCCTTGATGAAACGGAAGGAACGGCGGCCGTTTTCGTCCTGATCCATGACTTCGGAACCGAGGATGTCCGAAGGCATCAGGTCCGGTGTGAACTGGATGCGGTTGGCATCGAGGCCAAGGACGGTGCCGAGCGTGGTGACGAGCTTTGTCTTGGCGAGGCCGGGAACGCCGACGAGCAGCGCATGGCCGCCGGAGAGGATGGCGAGAAGCGTGTTCTGCACCACTTTTTCCTGGCCGAAAATGACCTTGGAGACCTCCGTGCGGATGGCCGCTATGTCGGAAAGCGCCTTTTCGGCCGAGGCGACGATGGCCTTTTCATCGAGGGTTTCGCCGGTATTCATCACGCCCATGTCGCTCTCCTCATACCTTCGCCGCTGTCACATTCGCATCCCGGTTTTGCTGGTTGCCAACCGGGGCGGATTTTGCGCTGCATCTAGCTTATTGCTCTCTTGGCCGCTGACAAGCGCCATTCGAATGACTATGTCGTGACTTAGTATTTCCTTATCGGCAAAGCGAGACTCGAATATGGCAGCGGAGACGATAAATTCGGCTGATGATGCGGCGGGGCTTGCGGCGATGATTTCCCGTGCCGCCGAACAGAGCGGCGATGGCAAGCGCGGGCCGGCCCCGGTGGAGCGCTGGAATCCGCCTTTTTGCGGCGATCTCGACATGGAAATCCGTGCTGACGGCACGTGGTTCTACCTCGGGACGCCCATCGGACGGGCACCTCTGGTGCGGCTGTTTTCGACGGTTCTGCGCAAGGATGAGGACGGCAGGACCTACCTTGTAACTCCTGTGGAAAAAGTCGGCATCCGGGTGGTGGATGCACCCTTCGTCGCCGTGGAAATGACGGTGACTTCCGCTGGTGCGGATGGCGAGCCGGTGCTGAGCTTTCGCACCAATGTCGGCGACGTGGTGGAGGCGGGGCCGGAGCATCCACTGCGCTTTGAAATTTTCGGTGAAAACCGCGAATTGAAACCCTATCTTCTGGTGCGCGGCCGGCTGGAGGCGCTCGTCTCACGGGCCGTGATGTATGATCTCGCGGCACTCGGCGAGGTGATTGACGTGGATGGCGTCGACATGTTTGCGGTGCGCTCGGGCGGGGTGATCTTTCCGGTGATGCCCGCCAAGGAACTGGAACGGCTTTCACAATGACGATGATGACAACGGGCCTCAAGGCTTTTACCGCCACCGATTTCCGCCGCCGGGTGCTGCAGGAAGGCGAGGGCGTGGCCGAGCGGGAAAATGGCGACCATGTGCTCAATCCGGGCGTGGTGCTGTCTGGCAACGGCATCCGGCTGAAGGATGCCGCAGTGCTGATACCGGTTATCGACGATGGCAACGATGCGCGGGTGATTTTCACCCAGCGCACCGCAACCCTGCGCCAGCATTCAGGCCAGATTTCCTTTCCCGGCGGCGGCATCGATGCCGAAGACCGCACGCCGGAAGAAGCAGCGCTGCGCGAGACGGAAGAGGAGATCGGTCTTTCGCGTTCTTTCGTGGAGACGGTCGGACGGCTGCCGGATTATATTTCCGGGACGGGTTTTCGCATCAAGCCGGTGCTGTCAGTCGTCCGCCCCGGCTTTGATTTGACGCTCAATCCCACTGAGGTGGACGAGGTTTTCGAGGTGCCGCTGTCCTTTTTGATGGACCCGGCCAATCACGGCCGCGGCAGCCGCATCTTTCAGGGGAAGGAGCGGTTTTTCTACGAAATGCCCTATGGTGAACGCTATATTTGGGGCATTACGGCGGGCATCGTGCGAACGATTTACGAGAGGTTTTATACATGAATAGCCTTGCCGGGCGGGACTGGTTTGAAAAACCGGCGCTGAAGCGCATCTTTACGCTTCTGAATGCCTATGGCGGCGAGGTGCGGATCGTTGGCGGCGCGGTGCGCAATGCGCTGATGGACCTGCCGGTGGTCGATGTCGACATGGCGACGACGCTGACCCCTGACGTGGTTGTTGCTCGAGCCAAGGCTGCGGGCATCAAGGCGGTGCCGACCGGCATCGAGCACGGCACCGTAACGCTGGTGATCGATGGCGAAGGTTTCGAGGTGACGACGTTGCGCCGCGATGTCGAAACCAATGGCCGCCACGCACAGGTAGCCTTCGGCACTGACTGGCAGACCGACGCCGAGCGGCGCGACCTCACCATCAATGCTCTCTATGCCGATGAAAGGGGCGAGATCATCGACCTTGTCGATGGTCTTCCCGATATCGAGACCGGCACGGTGCGCTTCATCGGCGATGCGGCGATGCGGATTTCAGAAGATTATCTGCGGATTCTCCGGTTTTTCCGCTTTTTCGCCCATTATGGCTCCGGTCGCCCGGATGCGGACGGCTTGCGGGCGAGCGCGCGGGCCAAGGATAAGCTGGGCACCCTTTCGGCCGAGCGGGTGTGGAGCGAGCTGAAAAAGCTGCTTTCCGCCCGCGATCCTTCCCGCGCTCTTTTGTGGATGCGGCAATCGGGTGTTCTGGCGGAAATTCTGCCCGAAACGGAAAAATGGGGCATCGACGCCATCCATGGGCTGGTGGCGACGGAGCAGGCTCTCGGCTGGGCAGTGGACCCGATGCTGCGGCTTGCCGCCATCGTGCCGCCGGACAGGGACCGGCTGGCCGTCCTTGCCGCGCGCCTCCGGCTGTCGAAAGCCGAGGCGGGTTATCTTGCCCATTGGGCTTCGGCTCCGGCGGCTGATCCCGAGCTGAAGGAGACGGCGCTCGACCGGCTGCTTTATCGCCAGGGCGTCGAAGGCGTGAAGACGCGGCTGAAACTGGCGCTTGCTTCGGCCCGTGCCGATCTTTCGGCTGGCGACACCGCCATGCAGAAAGTGGCGCGGCTTTCGACTTTGCTGGCGCGAGCGGAAAAATTCCACAAACCGGGCTTTCCGCTGAGCGGTGCGGATGTGATGGCCGCAGGTGTGGAGGCCGGCCCGAAGGTGGGTGAAGTGCTGAAAAGCCTTGAGGAAAAGTGGATCGACGTCAATTTCTCACTCGACCGGGCAGCTTTAACCGCCCGGCTGAAGGATATGCTGGAGAATTGAGGTCAGCGACGGCGGCGTTGCGGCTCAGGCCGCATTTGCCTCGTCGCGAATGCGGGATTTGATGTTTTCGATCATGTTCTCGCGGATGACGGTTTCGCCGTGCGCCGATCGCATATGTTCCACGGTGCGACGCACAACTTCGGCGTCGTCATCTGCGCGCGTGTGCCAGGCACAGCCGGGCACGAGCGTTCCACATTCAAACAGTCTCATGGTCTTGCCTCCCTGTTTTAGAGCGCCATGCGCCCGTTCGGACGCATAAAGGACGCTCTAACATCTTGAGTCTGCACATTCTTCCTGTCGAAAACCGGAATCGATTTTCGACAGGAAGAATGTGCGAGAGTGAGGGACAGCATTCCATTGCCTGCTGTCCCTCCGACAGGAAACGAATGTTCACCGCTTATGTTCCAGAGCGGCGTCCTTCGACCTTATTCAGGCCCCTATTCCGGCATCGCCCAGCACTGGAAAACAGAGGATGTGCCGGCTGCCGGAATTTTTGTACGAGGCATTTCGTCATTGGCTGCCCGCCGTGCCGTTTTTTGTCCGGCCAGCGAGCGTTTTACCTGTTCGACATAAAAGGAATGCGGCAGTTCGCGATCACCCGTGGCGCGCATTTCCGCTGCCAGGCGGTCGATCAATTCCGGGGTATCGATGGATTGCGGCGCTCCCTCAGGGGAAGCAGAGATAGGCATGCTGTTCGAAGTAATCATGACGATAGCTCCTCCAGTACGTCTGCGGGGAGGAGACTATCATTGCCTTGATTTTTCCATAAGTCCTAATTTGCGCTATTTGCGACAAATTGGCTGATGAGCGTCAAATTTGCGTGAGGTTTTTTAGGGCCAGCGCACCACCGGCGGCAGCGAGGAGAGAATCGATTCGACGTTACCGCCGGTCTTGAGGCCGAAGATCGTGCCGCGATCGTAAAGCAGGTTGAATTCCACGTAGCGGCCGCGGCGGATAAGCTGCTCGTCGCGATCCTCTTCCGTCCAGTTCTGGTTGAAATTGGCGCGGACGATTTTCGGATAGACCAGATTGAAGGCGCGGCCGACATCCTGCACGAAGGCGAAATTGGCGTCCCAGCCGCCATTTTCCTCCTGCGGGTGCAGCCAGTCGAAAAAGATACCGCCGATGCCGCGGGCTTCGTTACGGTGCTTCAGGAAGAAATACTCGTCGCACCATGTCTTGTAGCGCGGATAATCGGCAACCGGATGGCGGTTGCAGGTGATTTCGAAGGCACGATGGAAAAGCTGGCTGTCCGGGTCTTCCTGCGTCCGTCTGCGTCCCAGCACCGGCGTCAGATCCGCACCGCCGCCGAACCAGTGGCTGGTGGTGACGACCATGCGGGTGTTCATGTGTACGGCCGGCACATTGGGGTTGACGGGATGGGCGATGAGCGAGAGGCCGGAGGCCCAGAAACGCGGGTCTTCTTCCGCACCCGGTATCTGCTTGCGGAATTCCGGCGAGAATTCGCCATAGACGGTGGAGGTGTGGACGCCGACCTTCTCGAAGACGCGGCCTTCCATCATCGACATCTTGCCGCCGCCGCCCTCGCCATTGTCGCGCAGCCAGTCTTTCTGGACGAAACGGCCGGGCTCCTGGTCGGAAAGAGGGCCGGTCAGGTCGTTTTCGAGGGTCTCGAAGGAGTTAACGATGGTGTCGCGCAGATGCTGGAACCAGGCTTGGGCAAGGGCCTTCTTGTCCTCGATGTCGTCGGGCAAGCCCTTCGGCAAGATTGGCCGTTCCATGCGTATTCTCCTTAGGTGAAGTCGATTCCCTGTCGCGTCTAGCAGGTGCAGGCCCCGCGCACAAATTCGACTCGCCAAGTTCACATGCGGGCACTATCTTTATCGATGTAGGTGCCAGAGGTGAATATCATGACGAAATTTACCGGACCGCCGCCCCTGGACGGGCTGAAGCGCAGGATCGCCAATCACCGCAAGGCGCGTGAAGGCGCGGGCGACGACAAGACGCGCAATGGCATGTTCGTGCGGCAGACCTTCTGTCTCGGACGCGAGGAAGCCCGCGCCAAAGCGCGCGAATGGTTCGACAGCTTTCCGAAAGCGGCCTACTGGACGGAAGTCGAAAGCTGGCGGCAACTGGAAGGCGACCGCATCGAATTCACCATGCGACGGCTTCCTTCGGCCGATTGAAGTCTAGAGCGTTTTCGCATTTCCCCGGAAATGCTTTCAGGCGCGGGGCTCGGCATAACGCAGGCGGCTTTCGATCAGCACGCCACTTTCATCCAGAATGGGATGCGCCACCGTGACGATATGGGCGTTGATGCGTTTGAGGTCGCGCAGCATGTCGAGATGCAGCGAACTGGTCTGCATGCTTTCCGCCAGCCCGTCGCGCAGCCGCTCCAGATGGCGGTTGGAGGACTGTTTTTCGAGGCGGCGTATATCCACCTTGCTTTCCATCAGCCTGCGGGCGAGCTCGAAATCGCCGGTTACCAGAATGCTCTGGGCGGCGCGCAGGTTCTCGATGGTCATGTCGAACAGGGTTTTCAATTCCTCATAACCGTCATCGGAAAATTTGAAGCTGTTCAACACCTTCTTGCGAATCTGCTCGCAAATGCCCTTTTCGATGATATCGCCGATATGTTCGAGGTTGATGGCATAATCGATGATGGCGATCGAACGGCGCGCTTCTTCATCGGAAAGCCCCTTGCGTCCCAGCTGCGACAGATAGACCTTCACCTCCTGCTGGCGGCGGTCGACCTTGTTTTCGAGCAGGGAAACCTCCTGAAGCGGTGCGAGATCATTATGCTTGAAGGCGTTTTCGGCGCGGATCAGCATCCGCTCAATGCTGTCGCCGACGCTTAAGACTTCGCGGGTGGCGTTGGCAAGCGCCACGACCGGCATGTCCAGCGCCTGCTGGTCGAGGAAATTCGGGCCGTCTTCGGCTTTCGGATCGCCCGGCACCAGCCTTGCCATCAGGTCGGACAGGAGGCCGGAGAAGGGCCAGGCCAGCGCCGCCAGAATGACGTTGAAGATCAGATGGGCGTCGACCGGCAATTTTGCGGGCGAAAGCGGCAATTGCTGCAGGAACTCCGCGCCATAGGAGGCGAGCGGCAGGGCGATGAGGCAGCCAATGGTGCGCACCAGAAGGTTGCCCATGGTGATGCGCCGCGCCGAGGCGGGGCCGGAAAGCGTGGCGATGACCGGCGGAATGGCGCCGCCGAGATTGGCGCCGAGAATGAGCACGATGATGAGGCCGGTGGAAAGCGTGCCGGTGGCCGCCAGCGACAGGATGAGCACCACGACGGCGAGGCTGGAAGACGAAACGAAGGCGAGCACGGCGGAAAAGATCAGCGCGACGGGCCATGCCCCGTCAAGCAGGCCGATAAAGACGCCGAGAGCCGGCGAGGTGCGCATCGGTTCTGTCGCGCCGCTCAACAGATGCAGCGACAAAAGCATGAGGCCGATGCCGATCAGCGCCGTTCCGCCGCCCTGCCGGGCGTTGGAACTGCCCTTTTTCAAAACAATGCCCGCAAGGATCAACAGCGGCGACAGCCACTCCACCCCGGCTGCGACGATCCATGCGGTAACGGCGGTGCCGACATTGGCGCCGAGCAGCACCACCTGCGCCATGCGCGGCCTGATGAGGTCTCGTTCGGCAAAGGAGGCGACGGTAAGCGCGGTCGCCGTCGAACTTTGCAGCGCGACGGTGGCGAAGAAGCCGGAAAAGAAGGAGCGCGGACCGTTCTGGGTGCCGGTGGCCAGCACGCTTCGCAGTTTCATGCCGAAGGCGCGGGTGACGCCATCCTTGACCTGGGCAAGGCCGAAGAGCAGCAGCGCGACTGCGCCGAGAAGGTTGACGATGACAATGGTGGATTGCATGCGACGTCTCCTCACACCCGCCGGCGGATGGTTCCGGCGAGCACGATTTTTATTGTCCGGCTAATTAGTATAGGAGCCTCGATGCCCTCGGTACAGGCCGGGTTGCGACAGTTTTGAAGTAAAAACGGTCAAATTTTGTATTTGCCCGAAAAATTGGCGTTAAAAATGGCGCCTATGCCCATGCCACCTGACGCAAAGCCTCGCCGGCGATCATCGCCGCCGACATGGCGACGTTGATGGAGCGCTGTCTCGCCACCATGGGGATGATGATTCGCACCTCTGCCTTTTCATGCACATGGTCCGGTACGCCCGCACTTTCGCGGCCGAAAAGCAGGATGTCATCCTTGCGGTAGGCGATCTTCGTATAGGGCAGGGCGGCTTTGGTGGAGGCGAGAACGAGACGGCGGCCGGTGGTTGCCCGCCATTCCTCGAAACGGTCCCAGCTGACATGGCGCGTCAGCGCCGCCGCCGCGATATAATCCATGCCCGCCCGTTTCAGATTACGGTCGGAAATATCGAAACCCGCCGGCTCGATGATATCGACGCCGAGGCCGAGACAGGCGGCCAGCCGCAGGATGGTGCCGGTGTTGCCGGGAATATCGGGCTGGTAAAGGGCGATCCTGATTTCGGGCATGGTATCGGGCATGGACGTCTCACTGCGATTGGCGTGCCCGTCCGATTATCACGGGCAGGGGCCGGGCGACAGCTATGCTGTGAAAAGTCCCTTTGAGGCGTTGTTCCCGGCTCAATGTTCATTCGCGTGACATACAGGGCGGCTACCCATTCACCAGCGCATCGTCGGGTTTGCCCGGACCATCGTGAATGGTCGGGACAGGCCGTTTCGAGCCGGATTTTCTGCACGCAACAACAGGAGGACATCATGTCCGAACGGGTGAATTTCGTCCATCTGACCGATCTGCATGTGGGCAATCCGCAGGTGCAGGACGATGATCTTTATTCCGAGACCTCGGCCACGCTTTCCGGGACGCTTGCGCAGATCAAGGCGCTGGTGCCGTCGCCTGAATTCATCGTCGCCAGCGGCGATCTGACCAACAGGGGCGATGCCGGCAGCTATGAGGAACTCAAGCGGCTGATGGCGGAAGCGGAACTCGATATGCCGGTGCTCTTCGCGCTCGGCAATCACGACCGCCGCGACGGTTTTTATCCGGTCATGCTCGACCGTCATGAGGATCTGGACGAGCCCTATGACCATGCCGAGGTCGTTGCCGGCATCCACATCATTGTCATGGACACCAGCGTTCCGGGCAAGGTCGGCGGCGCTTTCGAGCCGGGGCAGATCGAATGGCTGGAAGATGAGCTGGAAAACCACCCCGAACTGCCGAAGCTGCTGGTGATGCACCATGCGCCGGCGCTCGATTTCGACCGCCCGGAGGCGGAGTGGGAATCGCTTTCCTTCGCGGATACCGAGGCGCTGGACGAGGTGCTGTTCGAGCATGATGTCATCGGCATTCTTGCGGGCCACATCCATTACGACCGCATGTCGCACTGGCAGGGCATTCCCGTCGTGGTCGGCATCGGGCAGCATTTCGCCACCGATCCGCTTTGGCTGCATGAGGGCGTGCGCATGTTGTCCGGTGCGTCCTTCGCCATCGGTACGATAAGGGACACGGGGCTGACCGTTACCTTTGCGCCGCAGCCCAGCGATCGCCGGGAATTGAAGCGGCATACGCAGGCCGGAATGGCCGAGTTGATCGCGGGCTATGAAAGCGCAGAGGCGCAGGACGCGGCCGAATAGGAAGACGTGCGCATCGCTTAACGGGCGGAGACCTCGCGGAGTCATCTCCGCCCATTCGCCTTTGGGCGGCACTTGCGTGTTTTCTCGCGTATTCGGTGTCTTTCCGACTGGTCATTGACTAAATTTTGCGCTACAAGGCCATATCTTCAACACCAGCCAAGGGAGGTTCTCATGCCAAATGACATTCGCATTCGCCTCCCGGCCCCAGTCGTGTCGCTGCTGGCTTAGGTGTTACTCCGCGGTTCGCCCGCGTTTCCCATTTTTCGATTCGTCATGTGGCTGTCACGGCCATATCCAAAGACTTTTCCGTTCCGTCGTGAGCCATATTTGTGTCTGCTCACCATGTCACGATGGAGCGATTGATTGCCGGAGCTTGGCCTATGTTTGGCTGGTTTGAAAAACGCCTCGATCCTTTTCCCTCTTCGGCGCCCTCCGTGCCGCCAAAGAAGCTTTTGCCGTTCCTGTGGCATTATGTGAAGCCCGCATGGCCATGGCTCCTGTTGCTCGGCCTGATGTCCATGGGCATCGCGATTGCGGAAGCCATGCTCTACAAATTCCTCGGCAATATCGTCGACTGGCTTTCCACGGCCAATCGCGAGACGTTTTTTGCCGATGAGGGCTGGCATCTGATCGGCATGGCGGCGCTGGTGCTCTTCGTGCTGCCGCTGATGGGCGCGATCCACACCATGACGATGCACCAGACGCTTGCCGGCAATTTCGGCATGATTGCGCGCTGGAAGATGCACCGTTTCCTGCTGCGCCATTCCATGAACTTCTTCGCCAACGAGTTTGCCGGCCGCGTTTCCACCAAGGTGATGCAGACGGCGCTGGCGATCCGCGAAGTGGCGCTGAAGGTGATCGACGTCTTCGTTTATGCGATCAGCTTCGTCGTCTCGATGCTGTTCATGGTCGCGGCGGCGGACTGGCGGCTGGTCATTCCGCTGCTGGTGTGGCTCGGTATCTATATGGCCATCCTCGCTTATTTCGTGCCGAAGCTCGGCCGGCTGGCGCAGGAGCAGGCCGATGCACGCTCGATGATGACGGGCCGGATCGTCGACAGCTACACCAACATCTCGACGATCAAGCTGTTTTCCCATGCGGGCCGCGAGGAAAGATATGCGCGTGAGGGCATGAACGTGTTTCTCGGCACGGTTCACCGCCAGATGCGCAAGATTTCCGGCTTTAACATCCTGATCGACCTCAACAACGCCCTGGTGCTGTTTTCCACGGCGGCGCTCGGTCTTTATTTCTGGATGCAGGGTTCGGTTACGGCCGGTTCGGTCGCCATCGCCATCAGCCTTGCCATGCGTGTCAACGGCATGTCGCAGTGGATCATGTGGGAAGTCACCTCGCTGTTCGAAAATATCGGCACGGTCTATGACGGCATGTCGATGATGACGAAGCCGCACGACATCGTCGACGTTCCGAAGGCGCCTGAGCTTGCGGCGCCGCAGGGCGCGATCCGTTATGACAATGTCCGTTTCCACTACGGCAAGAACAAGGGCGTGATCGACGGGCTGACGCTCGACATCAAACCGGGCGAAAAGGTCGGTCTTGTCGGGCGTTCGGGTGCGGGCAAGACGACGCTGATGAACCTGCTTTTACGTTTCTATGATCTGGAAGCGGGCAGGATCACCATCGACGGGCAGGACATTTCCAAGGTGTCGCAGGACAGCCTGCGCGAGCTGATCGGCGTCGTGACGCAGGATACCTCGCTGCTGCACCGGTCGATCCGCGACAACATCGCTTATGGTCACCCCGAGGCCACGGACGAGCAGGTGATCGCGGCGGCGAAGCGGGCGAATGCCTGGGACTTCATCGAAACGCTTGTCGACATGCATGGCCGTCAGGGCCTCGATGCGCAGGTGGGCGAACGCGGCGTGAAGCTCTCCGGCGGCCAGCGCCAGCGTATCGCAATCGCCCGTGTCTTCCTCAAGAACGCGCCGATCCTGGTGCTGGACGAGGCGACTTCGGCGCTCGACTCGGAAGTCGAGGCGGCGATCCAGGAAAACCTGTTCTCGCTGATGGAAGGCAAGACGGTGATCGCGATCGCCCACCGCCTTTCGACGCTGACCGAGATGGACCGGCTCATCATTCTCGACAAGGGCCGGATCGTGGAGGCGGGCAGCCATGCGGAACTGGTGGCGATGGGCGGTATCTATGCCGACCTGTGGCGGCGCCAGTCCGGCGGCTTCATCGCCGACCATGAGGCGGAAGTGGCGGCAGAGTAAGGAAAGACGGAGGGCGGCAAGCATGGTTCCCCGCCCTCTCGCCTATGATATGTGCGCCAACCTCTCCTCCGTCATGCCGGACTAGATCCGGCATCCAGCCGCGGCGCGTCCGCGCCGTGAGAGGAGTCTTTTGCGATCAAGGACTTGATCGCGCTGGACCCCGGATCAAGTCCGGGGTGACGGTGTGGGGATGCAGCCGATGCGCAAAATATCGCTGGGTCGATTTAAGGGCGGGGAACATTCCCCGCCCTTTTTCATTCCCCGAATGTTACCGAAATATAATCTCTTCCCGAAGCCTTCGCGGCTGTTCCCGCTCCGGGAATCCGCCTATATCCGGATCATGGTTATTACCCGCATCTTCGAGTTTTTCGAGAACTGGATAAAGCCCTTCGCCCGCAAGGACGATTTGCGGCCGCCT
>Ga0209371_1000673_pt1 | contig 29550 bp, 25 predicted proteins | sample AgamicAtAmrz_FD_187165 | JGI IMG/M metagenome (GOLD analysis project Ga0209371, IMG submission 187165) | Agave microbial communities from Guanajuato, Mexico - At.Am.rz (SPAdes) (version 2) | ecosystem: Host-associated > Plants > Roots > Rhizosphere | place: Guanajato, Mexico | collected 2012-06-07
GGACTTCCGGATCCTGACCCAGATTTCCCACTAGGATTACTTTATTTACGCCTCTGCTGGCCATGTTCGTCTCTCCGATAAATGTTCTTAGCTTAAGGATGAAATTCTAACACGCCCTACCCATAGATTATACCTTCGGATCCGGGTTTCAGAGGCAGATCGCAAAGGGTCGCTTTCAGGCGCAGCCTTTCGGCAGGCGGGGCGGGCAGGATCGCAAAATGCCCTGGCGCCGCCTGGCAATGCCAGGATCCCGTGGCGTATTATACAGCAAAGTACTGTATATCCATTCAGCTTTTTTTGTGCCATACTAACAGGCTTAATTCTGGCCGTGCCGGACAGGCATGGTGACGTCCGTGTTAATCCGGGAATTGTGAATGGATAAGATCGAAGTACGGGGTGCCCGCACCCATAATCTGAAGAATATCAACCTGATCATCCCGCGCGACAAACTGATCGTTGTCACCGGCCTGTCGGGTTCGGGTAAGTCCTCGCTGGCGTTTGATACGCTGTATGCCGAGGGGCAGCGCCGCTACGTGGAATCCCTTTCCGCCTATGCGCGTCAGTTCCTCTCGCTGATGGAAAAGCCGGATGTCGATCATATAGAAGGGCTGTCGCCAGCTATCTCGATCGAACAGAAATCAACCTCGCATAACCCACGCTCTACCGTCGGCACCATCACGGAAATCCACGACTACCTGCGCCTGCTGTTTGCTCGCGTGGGCGAACCGCGCTGCCCGGACCACGACGTCACGCTGGCGGCGCAGACGGTCAGCCAGATGGTGGATAACGTGCTGTCGGAGCCGGAAGGCCGCCGCCTGATGCTGCTCGCGCCTATTGTTAAAGAACGCAAGGGCGAGCACACCAAAACGCTGGAAAACCTGGCTTCACAGGGCTATATCCGCGCGCGCATCGACGGCGAGGTCTGCGATCTCTCCGATCCGCCGAAGCTGGAGCTGCAAAAGAAACACACCATCGAAGTAGTGGTGGATCGCTTCAAGGTGCGGGAAGATCTGAAACAGCGCCTGGCGGAATCTTTTGAGACGGCGCTGGAGCTTTCCGGCGGCACCGCCGTGATCGCCGATATGGACGACGCGCAGGCGGAAGAGCTGATCTTCTCCGCCAATTTCGCCTGTCCAATCTGCGGCTACAGCATGACGGAGCTGGAACCACGCCTGTTCTCGTTCAACAATCCGGCCGGCGCCTGCCCGACCTGCGACGGTCTGGGCGTACAGCAATATTTCGATCCGGATCGCGTGGTGCAAAACCCGGAGCTGTCGCTGGCCGGCGGCGCTATCCGCGGCTGGGATCGCCGTAACTTTTACTACTTCCAGATGCTGCGCTCGCTGGCCGAACACCTGGATTTCGACATCGAAGCGCCGTTTGATTCACTGAGCGACAAGGCTCGCAAAATCATCCTGTACGGCTCCGGCAAAGAGAGCATCGAGTTTAAATACATCAACGATCGCGGCGATACCTCCGTGCGTCGCCATCCGTTCGAAGGCGTGCTGCATAATATGGAGCGCCGTTACAAAGAGACGGAGTCCGCCGCGGTGCGCGAGGACCTGGCGAAGTTTATCAGCAACCGCGCCTGTGCGACCTGTGAAGGTACGCGTCTGCGCCGTGAGGCGCGCCACGTCTACGTTGAGAACACCACGCTGCCGACTATTTCGGATATGAGCATCGGCCATGCAATGGCGTTCTTCCAGAACATGAAGCTGAGCGGCCAGCGCGCCAAAATCGCCGAGAAAGTGCTGAAAGAGATCGGCGATCGCCTGAAGTTTTTGGTTAACGTCGGCCTGAATTACTTGTCGATGTCCCGCTCTGCTGAAACGCTGTCGGGCGGCGAAGCACAGCGTATCCGTCTGGCGAGCCAGATCGGTGCCGGGCTGGTGGGCGTGATGTACGTGCTGGATGAGCCTTCTATCGGCCTGCACCAGCGCGATAACGAGCGCCTGCTGGAGACGCTGGTACACCTGCGCGATCTGGGTAACACCGTGATCGTGGTAGAGCATGATGAAGATGCGATCCGCGCTGCCGATCACGTGATCGATATCGGGCCGGGTGCGGGCGTGCACGGTGGCCAGGTGGTGGCGGAAGGCACCGTTGACGACATCATGGCGGTGAAGGAGTCGCTGACCGGACAGTACCTGAGCGGCGAGCGCGGTATTCAGGTGCCGGAAGAGCGCGTCAAAGCCGATGCCAGCAAAGTGCTGAAGCTGAGCGGCGCAAAAGGCAACAACCTGAAGGACGTCACGCTGACGCTGCCGGTTGGCCTGTTCAGCTGCATTACCGGCGTGTCCGGTTCCGGCAAGTCGACGCTGATCAACGATACGCTGTTCCCTATCGCGCAGCGCCAGCTGAACGGCGCCACCATCGCCGAGGCGGCACCCTACCGCGAAATTACCGGCATGGAGCATTTCGATAAGGTTATCGATATCGACCAAAGCCCGATCGGGCGTACGCCGCGCTCCAACCCGGCCACCTATACCGGCATCTTTACGCCGGTGCGCGAACTGTTTGCGGGCGTGCCAGAGTCGCGCACGCGCGGCTATACGCCGGGCCGCTTCAGCTTTAACGTACGCGGCGGACGCTGCGAAGCCTGTCAGGGCGACGGCGTGATTAAGGTGGAAATGCACTTCCTGCCGGATATCTACGTGCCGTGCGACCAGTGTAAGGGCAAGCGCTATAACCGTGAGACGCTGGAGATTAAATACAAAGGCAAAAGCATTCACCAGGTGCTGGAGATGACTATCGAAGAAGCGCGCGAGTTCTTCGATGCGGTGCCTGCGCTGGCGCGTAAGCTACAAACGCTGATGGACGTGGGCCTTTCCTATATCCGTCTGGGGCAGTCGGCCACCACGCTTTCCGGCGGCGAGGCGCAGCGCGTCAAGCTGGCCCGCGAGCTGTCGAAGCGCGGCACCGGTCAGACGCTCTACATCCTGGATGAGCCGACCACCGGCCTGCACTTTGCCGATATCCAGCAGCTGCTGGCCGTGCTGCACCAGCTGCGCGATCAGGGCAATACCATCGTGGTGATTGAGCACAACCTGGACGTGATCAAAACGGCTGACTGGATTGTCGATCTCGGCCCGGAAGGCGGCAGCGGCGGCGGCGAGATCCTGGTCTCCGGCACGCCGGAAACGGTGGCGGAGTGCAAAGAGTCGCATACCGCACGCTTCCTTAAACCGCTACTGGCAAAGAAATAGTTTGCCACGAAGGCGCGAGTCGTTAACGGCTCGCGCCTTTTTTCCCTCTGCACTGCCGTTATCGCTTCCGCCATTTTCTTCCGCGTCTGCAATAAAACTTTCTTATTAGCGCCTGTTTTTTGTCATTTTCCCCTAAAACTTGCAGGATCAGGCAAGATTTAAACAGGTTCCGGCATACCCCTGCGCGGAACGGGCCACTATCCTTAATGAGCCGTGAGGCACACGCCATTCCATTATCAGGAGAGTCCATGAATATTACCCATGCTTATGCCGCTAAAAGCGCCGATGCAAAGCTTGCGCCTTTTGAATTCCAGCCGCGCGAACTGCGTGAGCACGACGTACAGATTGAAATTCTTTACTGCGGCGTCTGCCATTCCGATTTACACCAGGCCCGCAACGAGTGGAAAAACACCATTTTTCCCGTCGTACCGGGACATGAAATCGTAGGTCGCGTGACCGCCGTCGGCGGCCATACGCACAAGTATAAAATCGGCGATTTAGTCGGCGTCGGCTGTCTGGTTGATTCCTGCCGCACCTGCGACAGCTGTAAAGAAGACCTGGAGCAGTATTGCGAAAACGGCTTTACCGGCACCTATAACGGTGAAGATCGCGAAACCGGCGACATCACCTACGGCGGCTACTCAACGCAGATCGTCGTCAATGAAGACTTCGTGCTGCGCGTGCCGGAGAATCTGGATCCCGCAGGCGCCGCGCCGCTGCTGTGCGCCGGCATCACCACCTATTCGCCGCTGAGCCACTGGGGCGCAGGCCCGGGCAAAAAAGTCGGTATCGTCGGCCTGGGCGGTCTGGGCCATATGGGCGTGAAAATCGCACACGCGATGGGCGCGCACGTCGTGCTGTTCACCACCTCGCCTTCTAAGGTAGAAGATGGCAAACGCCTGGGCGCGGATGAAGTGGTGATTTCTAAAGATCCTGAGCAGATGGCACAGCACGCCAACAGCTTTGATTTTATCCTGAATACCGTGGCGGCTCCGCACGATTTGAACCCGTTTATCACGCTGCTGCGTCGCGACGGCAACATGACGCTGGTTGGCGCGCCGGAACACGATCATCCATCACCGCAGGTGTTTAACCTGATTTTCAAACGCCGCAGCATCGCCGGTTCGCTGATTGGCGGCATCAAAGAAACGCAGGAAATGCTGGATTTCTGCGGCAAGCACAACATCACCTCGGATATCGAGATGATCAAAATGGACGAAATCAACGAAGCCTACGAACGTATGCTGAAAAGCGACGTGAAATACCGTTTTGTGATTGATATCGCCACGCTGCGCGGATAAACGTTCTTCAGGCATCCTGAAGCCCGATGGGTATCAGGGTGCCTGAGCCGCGTCTTCTTTCACTACGCCGTTCGCGTAGCCAGCGCCTGCTGAAGCGAGGCGTCGATCAGATAGTAAATCTGCGAATCCTTCAGCGAGCCATCCAGCAGCACGGTGCTCCAGTGCGTTTTATTCAGATGCGCGGCGGGCACCACATCGCTGTGCTTTTCCCGCAGTAAATCCGCCAGCGCGGGCGTCGACTTCAGAGTTACCGCAGGACGGTCGTCCACTTCATGTACCATCGCAAACAGCACGTCATCCACTTTTATCTGGGTCGCTTTCCAGTCGTTATGCACGACCTGCTCCGCGCCCGGCTTATCCATGCAGTAAGAAAGTAAATCCGATACGTTCATGTCATTCCCCCTGTAACGTGGCGATAATGCGGCGGCTGCCGCCGTGATTGCGATGCTCGCCCAGCCAGATGCCTTGCCAGGTGCCCAGCAGCAGCTTGCCACGGCTCACCGGCAGCGTCAGCGACACGCCCAGCGACGAAGATTTTATATGCGCAGGCATATCGTCCGCGCCTTCGTAATCATGCTCATAGTTCGCCTTTTCCGGTACCTGCCGCAAAAAATGGTTTTCCATGTCGCTTCTCACCGTGGGATCGCAATTTTCATTCAGCGTCAGCGAGGCGGAAGTATGCTGAAGCAGCAGATGCAGCAGGCCGACCTGCACATCGCCAAGCCGCCGCAGCTCCTGGACGATCTCGTCCGTTACCAGATGAAAGCCGCGGGATTTGGGATCCAGGGTGATTGTCTGCTGATACCACATCGTTATGCTCCTTAACTGAATACGTTCCGTTAAGTGTGCAGCATGATGGGAAAAGGTAAACCTGCGGAGGGAAAAAAGAGTGAAAAAGGCCGGACGGGCGTCCGGCCACAGCGGCTTACATGACCGCAGCGAAGGCTTCGGCAACCTGATGCACGTTCTCGTTGTTCAGGCCCGCCACGCACATACGGCCGCTGGCAATCAAATAGATGCCGAACTCGTCACGCAGGCGATCGACCTGTGCCGCGCTCAGACCGGTGTAGCTAAACATGCCGCGCTGCTTCAGCAGGTAATCGAAGTTTTTTCCCGGCACCGCCGTAGTCAGCACGTCCACCAGCGCCTGACGCATGGTGGAAATGCGCACGCGCATCGCCTCGACTTCCGCCAGCCACTGCGCTTTCAGCGCCGCGTCGTTCAGCACGCAGGCCACCACCTGAGCGCCAAAGTTTGGCGGGCTGGAGTAGTTGCGGCGCACGGTGGCCTTCAGCTGGCCCAGCACGCGGGAAGCTTCTTCTGCATCTTCGCAGACCACGGAAAGACCGCCGACGCGCTCACCGTACAGCGAGAAGATTTTTGAGAAAGAGTTGCTGACCAGCGCCGGTAAACCTGCGGCGGCAATCGCGCGGATCGCATAGGCGTCTTCTTCCATGCCTTCGCCAAAGCCCTGATAGGCAATATCCAGGAAGGGGATCAGATCGCGCTCTTTCAGTACCGCCGTCACGCTGTCCCACTGCTGGTTAGTCAGATCGGCGCCGGTTGGATTATGGCAGCAGGGATGCAGCAGCACGATGCTCTGCGGCGGCAGCGTCTTCAGCGTGGCGATCAGCTCTTCGAACTTCACGCCGTTGGTCGCATCGTCGTACCACGGATAGGTGTTTACCTGGAAACCCGCGCCGGAAAAGATCGCAATATGGTTTTCCCAGGTTGGGTTACTGACCCAGACCTGGGAGCCGGGAAAATACGCCTTGAGGAAATCCGCACCGACCTTCAGCGCGCCGGAGCCGCCAACGGTCTGGATGGTGGCAATACGCCCGGCCTGCAGCATTGGATGCTCTTGGCCAAACAGCAGCGGCGCAACCGCGCTGCGGTAGGACGGCAGCCCTTCCATCGGCAGATAGAGAGAAGCATCGTGCGCCTGCGCGTTCAGACGCGCTTCCGCTGCGGCCACCGCCTTCAGCTGAGGAATAACGCCCTGGCCGTCGTAATACAGCCCGATGCTCAGGTTAACCTTGTGGGGGCGCGTATCCTGCTTGTAGGTTTCCATCAGGGAAAGGATCGGATCGCCAGCATAGGCATCAACGTTTTGAAACACGGTGCAAATCTCCATTAATTAGTTGGTCGGACGCTGTGGCGCTCGCGGCCTTGCGCGACGAAGGGCGCCGCGCCTGGTTCAGACAGCGTAACGGCCAGGGCGGTGGTTCATGGCGATAATCAGGTTAAGGATCGCCGCGCCCGCAACCGAGGCCGCCAGCATCGGCAACGGCACCACAAACAGCGAGGCCAGTACCACGCAGGTATCGACCGCCATCTGTAATTTTCCGGCACGGATACCGTAACGATCCTGTAGCCATAACGCCAGAATATTCACGCCGCCCAGGCTGGCCTTATGGCGGAACAGTACTATAAACCCAATCCCCATAATGACGTTACCGAACAGCGTGGCGTAAAAGGGATCCAGCGCGGAAAAATGGATAAAAAGCGTATGCAGATGGGTAAACAGCGACACCAGGCCGACGGCGCTGAAGGTTTTAAGGGTAAACGCCCAGCCCATGCGCTTTACCGCCAGCCAGTAAAAAGGCAGGTTGATCAGGAAAAAAGCGAGGCCGAAAGAAGCGTGCGTCAGATAGCTAAGCAGAAAAGCGATACCTGCGGTGCTGCCGGTCAGGGCGCCTGCGCTTTTTAACAGCATTACGCCAAACGAGACCATCAGCGTTCCAAACAGCAGCGCCAGCGCATCTTCGATAAAGGTATGGGGGACTTTAACAGGCTGAACGACGTTATCCATAAGGTTGATTCTCTGAGAAATAAACGCTGACTCAGCAAGAATCGCACCACTCTTTTGCCATTCGGGTGATGGCGAGACAAGTGATTGACTGGAAAGAATTAACCTTGTGCGCATTTACGGGGTAAAAGCATCAATATATGCATGAATAAGAGGAAACACGCTTATATCTCGCATGGCATACCCTGACCATGCACTAAATTGATCCACATCTGCACCAAAAAAGGGCTATTGGTCAGCCAGGCGTCATCATGCCGTTTTCTTTCAGGCGGGTGAGCACGACAGAGGTCTTAACATGCGACACGCTTCGATGTCCCGCCACCAGCTGGCTAATCAGCGCGCTCAACGCGGGCAAATCGGCGACGGCGACCTTTAGCAGATAGTCGGCGTCGCCGGTGGTTTTCCAGGCATCGACGATAGCCGTTTCTTCAGCCACCATGCGGGTAAAGCTGTCCACGTATTCAGCAGTGTGGTTAATCAGGCGGACTTCAATCAGGCCGATCAGGCCCAGCCCTACCGCATTAGCTGAAAGCCGTGCGTGATAGCCGAGGATCAGCCCCGCCTGTTCAAGGTTGATGCGGCGGCGGGAGCACTGTGAAGCGGAAAGCCCGACCAGATCGCTCAGCTCCTGGTTAGTCAGGCGGCCATTGCTTTCCAGCAGCGTCAGTATTTTGAAGTCATAATCATCGATCTGGGTCATCATTTATCCGGCGGCTAATTATTTTTCCTGCCGGACAGGTAAGCGCAGTTCCCGCCTCGTTGTCCAATACTATTTTCCTAAGGGAAAAACTGCTGCCGGGTAAACGCACGCTTATTTGTAATGGCTTTCTTGTCAGAGATTAATATTCAAAAAAATTACGAGAAGAACAGCAGGAGAGAATAAAGGGTTAGCGTATTGATATGCCTGAAGGCAATGAAAACCCTCTTCCAATAACGGCCGCTACCGGAAGAGGCAAAGAAAGAAGAGCTTATTCGTCGTCGTACTGCGGGCCGGCGTAGTTATCAAAGCGCGACCACTGGCCGTTAAAGGTCAGGCGCACCGTGCCGATAGGGCCGTTACGCTGCTTGCCCAGAATGATTTCCGCAATGCCTTTCAGATCGCTGTTTTCGTGGTAAACCTCGTCACGATAGATAAACATGATCAGGTCGGCATCCTGCTCGATGGAGCCGGACTCACGCAGATCGGAGTTAACGGGACGCTTATCGGCACGCTGTTCAAGAGAACGGTTAAGCTGCGACAGCGCCACGACCGGCACCTGCAGCTCTTTTGCCAGCGCCTTCAGCGAGCGGGAAATCTCGGCAATCTCCAGCGTACGGTTATCGGACAGCGCCGGGACGCGCATCAGCTGCAGGTAGTCGATCATAATCAGGCTTAACCCGCCGTGCTCACGGAAAATACGTCGCGCGCGCGAGCGCACTTCCGTTGGCGTCAGGCCGGAAGAGTCATCGATAAACATGTTCTTCTTCTCCAGCAGGATGCCCATCGTGCTGGAAATACGCGCCCAGTCTTCGTCATCCAGCTGGCCGGTACGAATACGGGTCTGGTCAACGCGGGAAAGCGAGGCCAGCATACGCATCATCAACTGTTCGCCGGGCATTTCCAGGCTGAAGATCAATACCGGTTTATCCTGCAACATCGCCGCGTTTTCGCAGAGGTTCATGGCAAACGTGGTTTTACCCATCGACGGACGCGCCGCCACGATAATCAAATCCGAGCGCTGGAGACCTGCGGTCTTCTTATTAAGATCCTGATAGCCGGTGTCAACGCCGGTTACGCCATCATGCGGCGTTTGGTAAAGCGATTCGATCCTGGAGATCGTCGCTTCCAGGATCTGATCGACGCTTTTTGGTCCTTCATCCTTGTTGGCGCGATTTTCGGCGATCTGGAAAACGCGGGATTCCGCCAGATCGAGCAGATCTTCGCTGGTGCGGCCTTGCGGATCGTAACCGGCATCGGCGATCTCGTTTGCCACCGCGATCATTTCGCGTACCACCGCTCGTTCGCGTACGATGTCGGCATAGGCGCCTATGTTCGCCGCACTTGGCGTATTTTTCGATAATTCAGCCAGGTAAGCGAAGCCGCCGACCATGCTGAGTTCACCTTTGGTTTCCAGCGACTCGGAAAGCGTGATCAGATCGATTGGCTTGCCCATTTCCAGCAGCCGCTGCATTTCGCTGAAGATCATGCGATGCGGACGACTAAAGAAGTCCTGCGCCACCACGCGCTCAGAGACGTTATCCCAGCGCTCGTTATCCAGCATCAGGCCGCCCAACACGGACTGCTCCGCTTCCAGCGAATGGGGCGGCAGCTTCAGCCCTTCCATTTGCCGGTCGCGCGGCTCACGGTTTTCATTGGATTTGTTGGTGGGTTTATTTCCTGCCATAGTGATGTAATACCTTGTGTGGGGACGCGCCAGTATACCCGTTTGACGGCCTTTCGTCCTCCATCAATCACGCGCAATCAACAGGAGTGACCATGCCAAAACGCATACAAATCAGTCAGCACGGCGGCCCGGAAGTGATGCAGATTATCGATGCGGCCATCCCGGAACCGGCCGCTGACGAGGTTGTGGTTGAGAACAAAGCGATAGGCATTAACTACATTGATACCTACGTGCGCAGCGGGCTTTATCCGGCTTCGCTGCCTTCTGGCCTGGGAACGGAAGCGGCTGGCGTGGTAAAGAGCGTGGGCGAAGGCGTGACTACGGTTAAGGTTGGCGATCGCGTGGTTTATGCGCAGTCGGCGCTGGGCGCCTACAGCGAATATCATGCCGTTTCGGCTGACAAGCTGGCGCTGCTGCCGGACGCCATCTCTTTTGAGCAGGCGGCGGCCTCGTTTCTGAAAGGGCTGACCGTGCATTACCTGCTGCGGCAGACCTACGTGGTACAGCCGGACGAAACCTTTCTGTTTCAGGCGGCGGCGGGCGGCGTAGGGCTGATCGCCTGCCAGTGGGCGAAAGCGCTGGGCGCGCATCTGATCGGCACCGTCGGCTCGGCGGAAAAAGCGGCAAGAGCCAAAGAGGCCGGCGCCTGGGAAACCATTAACTATCGCGAAGAAGATGTGGCAAAGCGCGTGCTGGAACTGACCAACGGCAAGAAAGTGCGCGTGGTGTACGACTCGGTAGGCAAGGATACCTGGGAAGCCTCGCTGGACTGCCTGCAGCGGCGCGGCCTGATGGTCAGCTTCGGCAACGCCTCCGGGCCGGTGACCGGGGTAAATTTATCGACGCTCACCCAGAAAGGATCGCTGTACGTGACCCGCCCTTCTCTTAACGGCTATATCACCAACGCCGATGCGCTGACGCAGGCCAGCAACGAGCTGTTTTCGCTGATAGCCAGCGGTGCGATTAAGGTAAAGGTGCCGGAACAGCAGAAGTTTGCGTTAACGGACGCGCAGCAGGCGCATAAAACATTGCAAAGCCGTGCCACTCAAGGCTCCTGCCTGCTGATCCCCTGACGGCAAACGCGCCAGGCCTGTCAGAAATAAGTGGGGCTTCCCGTAGGAAGCCCCTTTTTCTTTTTTATAGTTCGCGCTGGTTGTAGGGTCAGCGGCGATGAATTTCGGCAATTCAGTAAAATCATCCTGACAGAATTCATAAGTAAAAAATATGTTTAATTGCAAATTTGTCTGTGCGATCTGCCAGGTTGTGATCGACTCCGCATTACCTTTTGCGAACCTGGCGTCAACGCTCTGAAATTAGCGAGACATCCAGCGTGCTGTTTTTGACGGCGGTTTACGGTATGCGCGATAAATCCATACCGCAGCGACCGCCAGCGCCAGCCAAGGCAGCATTTTAATGACCACCATCAGCAAACCGGCGAACATCATCACTACGCTGGCGACAAACAGCGCCAGGATAATCCCCAGCAGCGAAACGCCCGTCAGCAGCAGCATGACAAAAAAGCCAAGCACGAAAAAGATTTCCATCAGCGTTCCTCCTGTTAAAGATGCTGTAGCACTATTACAAGATCCGTGCCAGAAGCGAAATCCAGGTAATTATTTGAATTTAATAAGAAAGTATAAAAGAACCGCACGGAGAGCCTGGTCAATATCACTATTACCTGGCGCGATATTGACCAGGTAATAGCAAGCCAGCAGCAGGCCGTACTTTACAGGCTGTCGTTACGAGGATTTTTGTCGGCCGCCGCTTACTGATAGCGCCTTTGGCCCGACGGCTTATACCGCTGTCGGCACCTTGTCGGCCACCAGCGCCAGCGCGGCTTCCAGCGTCTCTACGTTCGCACCCGGCTTGTGGGCATTTTCACTCAGATAACGACGCCACTGGCGTGCGCCAGGGATCCCCTGAAACAGCCCCAGCATATGGCGAGTGATATGGCCCAGGTAAGTTCCCTGCGCCAGTTCGCTTTCAATATAAGGGTACATTGAGCGCACCACCGCCACCGGATCGACCGCAGGACGATCGCAGCCAAACAGCTCCCGATCAACCTCTGCCAGCATTCCCGGATTTTGATAGGCTTCGCGGCCTACCATCACGCCATCCACATGCTGCAAATGCGCTTTGGCTTCCGCCAGCGACTTGATGCCGCCGTTAATCGACAGCGTCAAATGCGGAAAATCACGTTTCAGTTGATAAACGCGCTCGTAGTCCAGCGGCGGGATCTCGCGGTTCTCTTTCGGGCTGAGGCCGGAAAGCCAAGCTTTACGCGCATGGATAATAAACATGTCGCAGCCGCCCTGTTCCGATACCTGACGGATAAAATCGCAGAGAAACTCATAGCTGTCCTGCTCATCAATGCCGATACGGGTTTTTACCGTGACCGGAATCGACACGCGATCGCGCATGGCCTTCACCGCGTCCGCCACCAGCGCGGCTTCTCCCATCAGGCAGGCGCCGAAGCGTCCGTTCTGTACGCGGTCGGAAGGACAACCGACGTTCAGGTTGATCTCGTTATAGCCGCGAGCCTGCGCCAGTTCGGCACATTGCGCCAGCGCAAGCGGATCGCTGCCGCCAAGCTGCAGGGCGACCGGCTGCTCCTGCTGGTTCCAGGCCAGATAGTCGCCTTTGCCATGAATAATGGCGCCGGTGGTCACCATCTCGGTGTAAAGCAGCGCCTGACGGCTCAGCTGACGGTGAAAGTAGCGGCAGTGGCGGTCGGTCCAGTCCAGCATTGGCGCAACAGAAAAACGGTGGGCAGGTAAATTTTGGGTCATAAAGCGCAAAGACTCTGATTAACAAATGACGATAATGTGCGCAATGATAGCATGACTGCCCGCAATCGCTAAACGGGCTGTAAGGGCGCACGGTGATGCGCCCCTGAGAGAAATCAGAACGTGAAGTTAAGCTGGGCTACCGCGCCCCAGGTATTGTCATTGCCCCGCATTCCGGCCAGGTCCAGATGCACCTTGTTAAACGGCGACACGCCAAAACCGGTGGTGACCACGTTGGTATCGTTAGACTTCATATCCGCACGATAACCTGCACGCAGCTGCAGCCAGTCCAGTACGCGATACTCCGCGCCCACGCCTGCATACTGGCTGTCTTCCACCGTTTTAAACCGTTTAGTCGGCGTGGCGTCCACATCCAGCGCCGCCGTCAGCCGCTCGGTATGATAAGAGACGCCAGGCGTCACTACCGGGCGGATCTGGTAAGTATCCTTGTAGCCGTTCACTTCGCGGGTATCGATATCGCGGGCAATCAGGTTCTGCGCGCTGACGCCGAGCGTCCAGTTATCGTTCAGATCGGTCGCCGCACCGGCATCCATGTTGAAACCGGTATTGGAATTTTTATAGCGCCCTTTGGTGAAATCCGACTTGTCGTAGTTATAAACGGAGGCGCTATAGTTATAGAGATAAGTCTTCTGGATCTTCGGCGTGATGCCAAACGAAACCGGATGACCGGCAATATTGAACTCATGCGCCACGGCAACGCCGTAGTCATAAACTATGGCGCCGCGCCCCAGCGCTGACGAGGTCAGCGAGTCCTGCGCGCCCGGCCGTGGAAAATCGGTGCCGTCGGCAATGCGCTGCAAATAGTCGATATCGCCCTGGCTGACGTTCGCCGTCACGTGCGCCGTACCGTAAGCTTTCGCCACAAAGGCAAAAGGCAGCACTTCGTTCGGCACGGTCACCGCCACGGCCGCGCCTGCCGTAGCCCAGGCTTTGTTGCCCTTGATGCCGCGCAGCTGGCTCGCCAGATCGCCGGCCGCCGCCCGCACGCGTGGATAATTCGTGATCAGGCTGATGGGATCCTGCTCGGCAATGTCCTGATAGCGGTCAACGCTGTCGCTCAGGTCATCCACTTTATCGATGAGCTTGTGCTTATCCGTCAGCTGCGCGCCAGCGGCCGGAAGAATAATACTGACATCGTCTTCCGGCTGGGCTTTCGTCATCAGCGCCGGGTTAGCCAGCACCGCCGTGCCATAGGTTGAAGAGGCTACGCCCGTGCCACCCATCGCATCGTTGCGAGCGTCGTAGTAGTTGCCAGCGGCCAGAGCGCTTAGCGGAGCCAGAAACAGCACGGGAAATACAACCGGTCGGGTGAATCTGTTCAGCTTAAATTTTTTGACCATTTACTTCTAACCCTTCAACAAAGGAGACAGCGCCTGAAGCGCGACAAGTGTGATTGTCCGTATAATGGGCCGAACGGCGCTAAGTCATTAGCCTGAACTAAGTCAAATTACCGGGGTTTTTCTGCTCATTGCACGGCTTTTAATCTGCTAGCTGGCTTGAAAATAAGCCGTGTTTTCAACGTCTGCTGTGGAAAGGTTTACAAATATTTAAGTAAATGTAGCCAAAACATTTCAGAGTGCAACCGTTATTGACGGTCTTCTTTAGTAATGAATGGTACAACGCAGTTGATGACAAAGGTGAGCTTCCGCTCTTCGGATTTGACTGAAATTTTTTGCGGGCATAGCGATGAAGGGAGACGCTCAGGCCGGAAGCCGGAAGCGCGGCGTTTTTATCGGCGCTGTGATAATATAACGTGCTAAGCCAGCCTGGGGAGATCTATGAACATTAACAGTCCTGAAAATATTCTGTCGCAGGCGGAAGCTATCTGTCAGCAGCGCAACGTCAGGCTGACGCCTCAGCGTCTGGAGGTGCTGCGGCTGATGAGCCAGCACCACGGCGCGATCAGCGCGTACGACCTGCTGGACCTGCTGCGCGCCAGCGAACCGCAGGCCAAACCGCCCACTATCTATCGGGCATTGGACTTTCTGCTGGAGCAGGGATTCGTGCATCGCGTGGAGTCCACCAACAGCTATGTCGTCTGCCATCATTTCGAAGAGCCTGCGCATACCTCGGCGATGCTGATCTGCGACCGCTGCGGCGGCGTAGCGGAGCAACATGCGGAAGGCGTGCAGGATATTCTGAAGTCCCTGTCGCGGGCAGCGGGCTTTGCGCTGACCAACAGCGTGATTGAAGCGCACGGATTGTGCCAAAGCTGCGTTGAGGTGGAAGCCTGCCAGCATCAGGATGCGTGCCAGCACGATCATACGCTTGGGACAAAAAAGCGCGGTCGTTGAAACGGTCAACCATCAGAATAATTTAAGCGGCGGGATCGCGCCAGACAAAACAACAAGGGCAGCGCCAGAAGCGCTGCCCTTGCTTTAGAAGGCTATCCGGAGAGTCGGCCCTGGCAGTGCCAGTCAGCCTTTCCGGAGGCTATCTTATCAGAAACGATGGTTGTTGCTGGTTTCCCAGTCGCCCAGCTCTTTCTCAGCCTGGTCTTTGGTGTAGCCATAACGTTCCTGAATTTTACCGACCAGCTGATCGCGTTTACCTTCTACGACGGTCATGTCGTCATCGGTCAGCTTGCCCCATTTTTCTTTAAATTTACCTTTTAACTGTTTCCAGTTACCGCCGGCTTCGTCTTTATTCATCTTGTTTCTCCTTAACCTTAGGTGATAACAGCTTATCGTTACAGCAAAACCACTGACAGCAACATAAAACGCTGCCCAAATGCTTAACGTACAGATAATTGTAGTAGAAGATGGCAGGTTTGCACGGCGAGGCGGCGTATTTTTCTAAAAAAAAGCGAAGCGGCACGGGCCGGGCAGCAAAAATCGCGCGGGCTCGGATACTTAAGAAGCGGGAGAACAGAAGCGCTGAGGCGATTTTGCCGGTTCGATCGAAGGGATCGGGAAGCGACGGATGCCAACAGAGAGTAACCGCCCATACGGAATGCCAACACACAATAACGCCAATGCGGAATACCAACAGGCAGTAAATATCAGCGTGGGATACGAAAAGACAATAAACGCTAAATACGAACAGGAGCGGGCATCGATATATGTCGGACAGAACTACGATGGCTTGCGCTCCACAGGAGACATTCAGGCACGTTCAGACAATATGGCAGGGGCAGACAACAACCGTAGGTGCGGTCAGACAATATGGCAGGGGCATACAGCAGAAGGATTCAGACAATATGAGAGGTGCGAAATAAAAGCCGTAGGCGATACGCCCGCCGGTAGAAGCAAGCCTCTGCGTCATCGCAACGACGCAGAGGCGGCACGGCGTCTGGCTATTACAGCCAGCTACCGTTGCGGATCACGCCGACGGCAAGCCCTTCGATAGAGAAGGTATGCTCACGCAGATCCACCACAATCGGCTGGAACTCGCTGTTTTCCGGCAGCAGCTGCACAATGTTGCCCTGCTTTTTCAGGCGCTTGACGGTGACTTCATCATCAATACGCGCTACCACGACCTGGCCATTGCGCACGTCCTGGGTTTTATGAACCGCCAGCAGGTCGCCATCCATAATGCCGATATCCTTCATCGACATGCCGCTAACGCGCAGCAGGAAATCCGCGCCCGGCTTAAACAGATCGGGATCGACCTGGTAATGGCCTTCGATATGCTGTTCCGCCAGCAGCGGTTCGCCTGCCGCCACGCGGCCAATCAGCGGCAGGCCATCGACTTCTTCCATCATCAGGCGGATACCGCGTGATGCGCCGGAAACGATCTCGATAACGCCTTTACGCGCCAGCGCCTTCAGGTGTTCTTCAGCCGCATTCGGGGAGCGGAAGCCGAGCTGAGCGGCAATCTCTGCCCGCGTCGGCGGCATGCCGGTCTGGTTAATATGCTGGCGAATCAGGTCATAGACCTGCTGCTGCCTTGCCGTTAGTGCTTTCATCCCGCCCCCTGGTTGTTTATACAGTCGACTGTGAGTATATACAGGTATTTCGTCAATGAAAACCTCAAGCCGGATAAAAAACCATGGTGATAGCTATTTAGCCCGGCGGCTGGTGAGAAAGCAGAATCGTCAGCCAGACAAAAACCGCTAACAGAATAGCTAACAGCACGGCAGCTGAGCCCATATCTTTGGCGCGCCCGGAAAGCTCGTGGAACTCATTGCCCAGCCTGTCGACCACGGCTTCTATCGCGCTGTTGAGGATTTCCACAATCACCACCAGCGCGACGGAGCCAATCAGCATGACTCTGGCCAAAGGCGTCACGTCCAGCCAGCAGGCGATAATAACCGCCACTACCGCCGCAACCACTTCCTGGCGGAAAGCCGCCTCGTGTTGCCAGGCCGCCCGTAATCCTTTCCAGGAATACCCCGCAGCTTTAATGATCCGCGTTAAACCCGAGGCGTTATTTGCCATAATCAGGGAACCCTTTGTTCTGTTTAGCGTCAATGTCAGGGTAGCGCACATTTTGCAACACCACAGATCTCATGCAAGGATTCTGGTATGCTTGCGGCGCTTTGCTAACAAGAGGCTTTATGTTGTCTATGTCAGGTTGGCGTAACTTATATTACAAATTATTGAATTTACCGGTAAAAATGCTGGTAAAAAGTAAAGCGATCCCTGCCGAGCCGGTCGTTGAGCTGGGGCTGGATACGTCGCGTCCTATTATGTATGTGCTGCCATACGATTCAAAGGCCGATTTGCTGGCGCTGCGTGAGCAGTGTCGCAAAGAGGATCTGCCCGATCCTTTAGACCCGCTGGAGATCGACGGCACGCTGCTGCCCCGCTACGTCTTTATTCATGATGGCCCGCGCGTATTTCCTTATTACGCGGCCAATCCGGAATCCGTAAAGACGTTTCACGACTATCTGGATCTCCATCGCAGCAACCCGCTGCTGGACGTGCAGATGGTGCCCGTCTCGATCATGTTTGGTCGGGCGCCGGGGCGTGAAGTTCAGGGCGAAAGCCAGCCGCATCTGCGCGTGCTGAACGGCATTCAGAAATTTATCGCCGTCCTGTGGCTGGGCCGCGACAGCTTTGTGCGTTTCTCGCCGATGGTGTCGCTGCGCCGTATGGCAACCGAGCACGGCACCGATAAAACCATCGCCCAGAAGCTGGCGCGCGTGGCCAGAATGCACTTTGCCCGTCAGCGCCTTGCCGCAGTCGGCCCGCGTCTGCCTGTGCGTCAGGATCTGTTCAACAAGCTCTTACAGTCCAAGGCTATCGCCAAGGCTGTAGAGGACGAAGCGCGCAGTAAGAAAATCTCCCATGAGAAGGCGCAGCAGAACGCCATTGAGCTGATGGAAGAAGTTGCCGCGGATTTCTCCTACGAGGCAATCCGTCTGACCGACAGGATCATGGGCTGGACGTGGAGCAAGCTCTATCAGGGCATCAACGTCAACGGCGGCGAGCGCGTGCGTCAGCTGGCGCAGGACGGCCATGAAATCGTTTACGTGCCGTGCCACCGCAGCCATATGGATTACCTGCTGCTCTCCTACGTGCTTTATCACCAGGGCCTGGTGCCGCCGCATATCGCTGCGGGCATCAACCTGAACTTCTGGCCGGCCGGCCCGATTTTCCGTCGCCTGGGCGCGTTCTTTATTCGCCGCACGTTTAAGGGCAACAAGCTCTACTCCACCGTTTTCCGCGAATACCTGGGCGAGCTGTTCACCCGTGGCTATTCCGTGGAGTACTTTGTGGAAGGCGGCCGTTCCCGTACCGGACGCCTGCTCGATCCGAAAACCGGCACGCTGTCGATGACCATTCAGGCGATGCTGCGCGGCGGCAACCGCCCGATTACGCTGGTGCCGATTTACATCGGCTACGAGCACGTCATGGAAGTTGGCACCTATGCCAAAGAGCTGCGCGGCGCGACCAAAGAAAAAGAAGGCTTTATGCAGATGGTGCGCGGGCTGCGCAAGCTGCGCAATCTGGGCCAGGGCTACGTCAACTTCGGTGAACCGCTGCCGCTGGTGGCTTACCTGAACAAGCACGTGCCGGAATGGCGCGACGCTATCGACCCGATCGAATCCCAGCGCCCGGCCTGGCTGACGCCAGCGGTCAACGATATCGCCCAGCGCGTCATGGTGCGGATCAATAACGCGGGCGCGGCCAACGCCATGAACCTGTGCGTTACCGCGCTGCTGGCTTCCCGTCAGCGTTCGCTAACCCGTGAGCAGCTGGTGGAACAGCTGGACTGCTATATTCAGCTGCTGCGCAACGTGCCTTATTCGCCGGACGCCACCGTGCCGGACATGACGCCGGAAGCGCTCCTGGATCATGCGCTCAGCATGAACAAGTTCGAGATCGAGCAGGATAATATCGGCGAGATCATCGTGCTGCCACGCGAGCAGGCGGTGCTGATGACCTATTACCGCAACAACGTTCACCACATGCTGGTGATGCCGTCGGTGATTGCGGTAATTTTGATGCAGCATCAGGAGCTGACGCGCGCCGAGCTGCTGCGCCAGGTCAGCGTGATCTATCCTATGCTGAAAAGCGAGCTGTTCCTGCACTGGGAAAAAGACGAGCTGCCGGGCGTGCTGGATCCGCTGGTCAGCGAAATGGCGCGTCAGGGTTTGTTGACCGCCGACGAGCAGACGCAAACGCTACGCCTCAGCCCTGCCCGTTTCCATACGCTACAGCTGCTGGCGGCCGGCGTGCGGGAGACGCTACAGCGCTACGCCATCACCTTTTCTATCCTCAGCGCCAATCCGTCGATCAACCGCGGTACGCTGGAGAAAGAGAGCCGCACCATGGCGCAGCGCCTGTCGGTGCTGCACGGCATCAATGCGCCGGAATTCTTCGATAAGGCGGTGTTCTCGACGCTGGTGCTGACGCTGCGTGATGAAGGCTATATCAGCGATACCGGCGATGCGCACTATGAAAGAACGCATAAGGTCTATCAGCTGCTGGCCGATCTGATCAGCCAGGAAGTGCGGATGACCATTGAAAGCGCGCTGACATACGAGTAGGTAAGAGATAAAAAAAAGGCCGGCGTGAGCATCACACCGGCCTTTTTTATTGGCTGTCGATCAGCCAGAAAACGGCGCGCAGCTCAAAGCGATGCCGACAAACAGGATCAGCCCCACATAGTTGTTATTCAGAAAGCCACGAAAACAGGCATCACGTTCGCGAGCGCTAATCAGCTTTTGCTGATAAATAAACAGCGTCGCCGCCGCCAGCAGCGAGCAGTAAAAAGGCGTACCCAACTGCATCAGCCAGCCGATGGCGGCCATCAGCCCCAGCGTGGCCAGCTGCAACAGGCCGATAATCAGCTTATCAAAACGGCCAAACAGGATGGCGGTGGATTTGACGCCGATTTTTAAATCGTCATCCCTGTCCACCATCGCATACTGCGTGTCGTAAGCGACCGTCCAACAAATATTGGCGAAAAACAGCAGCCAGCAGGCCAGCGGCACCGTTTCGCTGACCGCCGCCCAGCCCATCGGAATGGCCCAGCCAAACGCCGCGCCCAGCACCACCTGCGGCAGATGGGTGTAGCGCTTCATAAACGGATAGATCCACGCCAGCGCCAGGCCGCCAAAAGAGAGCAGGATGGTCATCAGATTCATGGTCAGCACCAGGCAAAACGACACCAGCACCAGACCGCCAAACAAAAATTTCGCCTCCGTCGAGGTGACTGCGCCGCTCGGTAGCGGCCGCGATCGCGTGCGTTTGACGTGTCCGTCTATCTTGCGATCGGCAAAGTCGTTAACCACACAGCCCGCCGCGCGCATAAAAAAGACGCCCAGCGTAAACACCACCAGCACGTTGAGCGGCGGCACGCGCAGCCCGGCCAGCCATAGCGCCCAGAAAGTCGGCCACAGCAGCAGCAGCGAGCCGATTGGCTTATCAATCCGCATCAGGCGACTGTAGGCCTGAAGCTTACTGACAGGTAAAGATTTTTCCATCTACTTCTTCCTTTCGGCCTGAACGGCGTGATAAAGCGGCGCAGGCGGTAAAAACAGTTCGGTCAGCAGCAGCGGCTTGCCGGAAAGGCGCAGCAGCGAGCGGCGACCCCACAGGTCGTGGCTGCGTCCCGGTTCGATAAAATCGCGGCTGAGCGTCGACGAGGCGAAAAGATAGCGCCCCAGCGGCTGGCTGCCAAGCTGTTGCAGCTTCTGCTCCGGCCCTTGTAGCGTGGATTCCGGCAGGATGGTGCGGGCCGCCAGCCAGGCTTCGCCATCGCCGCACAGCAGGATTTCCCGCAGCCAGTAGCGCGGCTCTTCAGGCAGCAGCAGCGCATCCGCGCCGGCTTCTTCCGCCCCGATAAAGCCCTCGCGCAGGATCTCAACGGTGACTTTTTCGCAGTGGCGTTCAAAGCGGCGGGTCATGGAATCTTCTTCCATCAGCCAGTCAAGCAGCGACGGCGTCAGCTGAGGCGAAGAGAGTGGAAGCCATTCGATAGCGTGCAGCTGCGTCAGCGCGCGGTTGGTCATTGCGCTTCTCCGGACAGTAAAATGGGGCTAGCGTAGCACAAGGCAAAAGGCGTTAAACAGAATTTTAACAGGATAGCGAAGCGGAAAGCCGCCCCGGTAGGACGGCCTCCTGGCTTACTTGCCTGCTGCGTTAACGATCACCGTGATGGAATTATGGGACAGATCCCACTTCCCTTCTCCGGATGACCACAGCGCACCAGAAACAACGAGCACGATACAAAGATACCGTTTCATTGTGCGGCCCTGCTAAAGGCCGCTTCGCAATGCCACCACCGGAGATGTAACTGCGAATGCAAGCACTTGGGAGTACTTGCGTTTACGGCCGTTGGAAATCCTTTTCCCAATCCGGTGCCCGCTTGCTTAAGACGGCGAAAAGGCCCGCCCGCATTGTACGCTAAACAAGCAGTTTGTACACTTGACAGACATTCTTCAAAAGAACATTCTATGAGCACTTGGGAGTGCTTGCGTTAAATCAGCAATCAACCTGCTGGCAAGGCCGCTTACCTGGCCAGCGCAAAAAAACCGCCGTTAAAGGCGGTTTTTTTGTTTCTGCCCTTGGGCGAAAAGCTGCCGCTTCGTCAGCCCACAAAGCGTCTTCCTGCCTATTCGCGTTTCAGGCGGTTGCTGTTCGCCAGCCACAGCGTCACCACCAGGATCAGGATCGCGACAGAATAGGCCAGCGTGTCGAGCGGATTCTTATGATCGACGATGATCAGGCGGATAATAGCCGTGATGCCGATATACACAAAGTAGCGCAGCGGGAAGTGGTAGCCGGACTGGAAGTACTTCACAATCAGCGCAATAAATTCAAAGTACAGAAAGTAGATCACAATCCCTTCGATCAGCAGATACGAAGAGGTCTGCTCGCCGGTATTCAGCAGCACGTTGGCCAGATGAAACGTCTCTTTTCCTAAAAAAACGGCCAGAATACCGGCCAGTGAAATCAGGCCTACGTTCAGCACCATCTGTAAAAACCAGGCAATACGCGTGGCGTTAATCATTATCATCCTCTGCAAATACGATTTCCCGTCAGATCATCCTGACCGCCACAATATGCTTTAGTGTGAGCTGCTTCACAAGTTTTCCGCAGGCCAGCCGCCCGCAACAGGCATAAAAAAGGGGCGAAAATTCGCCCCTTGCTGTGCACCCTAGCGGAAGTCTTTGTCCCGATCGGTGGTCATATCGTAAAGCTGATACTTGCGGCCCAGCATCTGACCGCCGTCGCGCGTCAGCGGCGTCCAGTTGACCTGCGCGCGTCCACGCGTCGGCGAAGCGGTAAACAGATCCATCGGAATAGAAATGTAGAAGCCTTTGGTGAAGTCGCCTTCGCCATACTCCTCCGCCGAAACGTTGGTTTTGGTGGCGTAAGCGCCGACGATCACGCCACTGTCGAACTGACGGGAAACGTCCAGCGTCGCCCCTTTGTCCTCGGCCAGATACTGACCCACGCTCGCCTTCACCAGCACCTGATGGTTAAAGAAGGAGGGACGCCAGTAGGCGGTCAGATTACCGACTTTCGCATTGTAGTCGGTGAACTGCATCATGTTGTCCCAGTCGCGCTGCTTGACGTAGTTAGCGTCAACGCCGAACGCCCAGTCGGAATCAAGCGGACGATAAAGGAGTTCGCCGCCCACGCCGCCATACATCGTTTCCAGATAGCCGCCGTAAACCTGCCCGTAAAAGCCGTTGCCCAGGGAGTGCATATAGTTGGCTTGCAGGTTATTTACGTAGACGTTGTTGTCAACATAGTCGCGGATATGGGTACGGACGCGCGGCAGCGAGGAATCGGCCGGCGCGCCGTTATAGGTGAACTTATCGTAATTGTTCGCCAGGTTGCCGAAGACGCTGCCGTCCACCAGCAAATGATCGGTCAGCCAGTAGTTGGCGCTGGCCATCACGCCGACCTGGTACAGATAGAAGCTTTCCGGCCCGCCGACGGACTGGTTCAGCACCGGTGACAGGCTGGCGTTAAAGCGATCCGCGTCGATGTAATAGCCCTGCTCGGTATGGCCAGGATCGGACGGGTTAACCCGCTTCTGATCCAGCATTTTTTCTTTGCCGAGCGGATAGCCTTCCAGCTGCTGACGCAGGCTGTCGGTGCTGGTTTCCGTAGTGACCTGCGGCATATTGTTGCGCGTTTCGGTCACGTTCAGTTTTTCGATGTTCTGCGGCAGCGCATTCATCATGATCACATTGGCGCGATCGATCCCTTCCTGGGTATTGCGATATTTTACCTGCTGACCGGAAACATAAAGCGTGTCGCCCTTCACCTGAATTCTTGGCCCCACCAGGCCCGCATTATATTTCAGGTCGGTCAGCTGGTTCGCCACCACCGTCGGCTCGAGGAATTCGCCCTGCGGCTGTGGATTATAAGCTGGCTTAGGCGCATCCACCGAGGCGGTATGCAGATCGTTGAAGTTGGTGCGCAGCGTAAAGCCCGCCATCAGCGTGTTGCCACGCTCGTAGCTGACGTTAACGTCGGCCCAGTCGGTGATGCGATAAATAGCCCCAACGTTGACTTTACTTTTCTGCTCCAGGCGACCGGCAAAATCATCCTGATAGTCGTTGCCTTCGTATTCCACCTTCAGACGCAGCGGCTGCCATGGCGTCTGGTATTCAATGCCGCCGAAAATAGCCGCCGGGCCTTTAAACAGATCTTTGTCGCTGACCGAACCGGCGGTGCCGTTGGTGTTGGAGCGGTAGCAGTAGCTGCTGTCCGCCTCGCAGAACGGGTTTTTGACCGTGCCGCTGTTGCCGAGATAGCCGAAGCCCAGCCCGACGGTGAAGTCAAACGGCCCCCAGGCTTTGCTGGCAACCATATATTCGCTGTCGAACAGTCCTGTACCGCCCAGGTCGCGCGCGCCGACGGAGACTTCCGGCAACCAGTAGCCTTCCTGCCACAGTCGCGCTTTAAGATCGAACGCCTTGTCTTTATAGGACTGGCTGCCGCTGAAGCTTTCCACGGCGCTGTAGCGACGGGTTTTCACGTCGGTATAGCGGATGGTGGCTTCCAGCCACGGGAAAAGCTGCACCGAGGAGGAATAGAAGCGGTACTGATCGTTATAGCGGTAGTTCAGGCTGAATTCGCCATCTTTCGCCATACGCGCCGTCGGCACCTGCAGCAGGCCCACGCCGCCAAAGTCGGACTGCGATGGCCCGACAGGATCCGCAGCCTGAGCCTGGCAAGCGCAGGCCACGGACATCGCCAGCAGGCTGAGAAGGTAAGTTTTTTTCATCAGTCAGGGATCCGGTGCGTCAAAACAGAAATAATTTGCTGGTTAAGATCCGGGCCGTCAGGCAGCGACCAGGCAGAAAAGCCAACGTAAATGATGCTGCCCGCGTCGGGTTCAACATCGCGGCGATTCCAGTAGGCGACCGGCACCTGCTCGGTTTTGCCGGTAGGCGCGATCAGCGTGACGAAATTGCGCTCGCCGCCGTCCAGACGCTCGTGGTCAGCCAGATAGTCAACCACGCTGCGGCCCGCCACCCAGGTTGTTTTGCCGCTGTTATTCGCCAGACCGGCGATCGTCAGGCTGCCGGGTTTTTGCAGCGTATAGACGCTGTATTCACCCTCCAGCCGACGGTTCTCTTCAGGGCGCAGGCGCACCCAGTCCGGATCGAGGTTCACAATCTGACGACCTGTGACCTTAATGGCGGCAATCTGCTGGTAAAGGTTATCGACAACCGCGGCTTTTTCGCCGTCGTCGTCGGCACGTAATTCCGCGCTCCAGCTTTTCAGACGCGCCAGCAGCTGCTGCTGTTGCTGTACCGCCGCTGCCGTCGCCAGCTTTTCGCTGATAACCGTGCCTGGCCACCAGGTACCTGCCAGCGCGGGGCTTGCCGTCAGCTGCGCCAGGTTCTGTGCATGGCTGACCAGCGCAGTTTCGCTGCGATCCGGCGAGAAGACGGTGACTTCGCTGTCGGCGCACACGTTCAGCGACACGCAGGCGGCGAGGCCTGCGAGGAGATAAGTAATATTTTTCATGATTTTGCAGGCTTCAGGATGGTGGTTTCAACGGAGACGTCGTCGCCGCCCAGCGTCTGCCGCGACTGGCGAACCTGGCCGGTAGTCGTGTCGATCCAGAAAATATTGCGCCAGGTTTTACCGTCGGCCGTGACCTCTTCCTGCCAGACGCGGCAGGCGACGCGGTGCCCTGTCAGGTCAAGTACCTCATCCTGCAAACGCGTAAAGCGCGATACCGCCGTCGCGGCGTGGAAGCGGCCCGCTGCCGACCAGGTCAGCTGGCGTGTCCAGCCTGCGCCATCGGTCAGATGCAGCGGATCGGCCAGCGGATCCTGAGCAAGGTTGCTCACCTCATGCAGGTTGTCCGCCAGGCCTAACGTTTTCACCACGCGGCCATGCTGCGTGACGATCATGGTGCGATCGCGCGTGATCCATTTTTGCTGGCCGTTTTCGTCAAAGCCCAGCACCACAAAAATACGCTGGCCGTTGTTAACGCGCAGATACATGCTGGCATAGGGCAGGCCTTCGACCTGCTCTGCCGTTACCTCGACGTCGTCCGGCCCGAGCAGAGCGAGTTTTACCGTCTCCCCCAGGCTTTTTTGTGTTTGTGTGCAGCCCTGGGCAAGCAGGCATAAAAGCAGCAGTGGTAGGTAGCGCACTGGTGTAAGTTCCTGAATGAAGTCTGAAAATATCAAAAAATAACCACACAAGCGTGTGGTTATGATTAATTTACTGCACTTAACGAGTGGTGCTGGTGGTGGTGGTAGTGGTGGTTCCGGTGTTGGAACCGTTACCGCCGCTGCTTGCTGCCAGCGCCACGCCAACCAGCGCGCCAAGCGCGCCCACACCCACTGCCGTGGTCGTCCCGGCGGAAAGGGTTCCCGCCGAGGCGCCCGCTGCGGCACCGGCCTCTTCAGGCGCGGCAAACGCGGCGGAAGCAGTCGCTAAGTACGCTACGGCTGCAGCAGCACATAAGACTTTTTTCATACAAAATCCTTCATAGAATGAATGGATAACTCGCCTGAAAGATTTCAGACCGGCTCATTATAAGGCAATAAATTACCAGAATTCAGGACGGTTAAACGCGCTGGCTGCTGCCGCTTCGCTGTGTGAAACAGAAACATTTTTGGAGGGATAAGGCAACAATTGGTCAATAAACTCGTTATATCGCTATTTATCGCTGCCATAACGCGACAAGTTAGCGCCATTCACTACCGATTGTGATTAAAACGGCCGTTTTATGGGCAGAAAATGCGGCAGCGCGCTTTTTCTGTTAAAAGTGCAGTTTTTCAGTAAGTTAAATGTATTTACTCAGCGTTTTAAGCGGATCGAACGAGAATACGTTTCGGACTATTCCTGCCATAAATTGACTTAGCGGCCTGAAATTTAAGAATTTCCTTAGTCAGGCAACAGGTCATTCAGCAATTATTGGAAGAGGAATTAACCTTAAACTCTGTTACAGCGCCGCATTCGTCAGGGCCAGCGGGAAACCGCGTCGCTGTCAAACAGGACCACCAGTAGATAAAGATGGATCTGATAAACGCATTATGCAGCTAAAAAAGGCCGGCGCGATGGCCGACCTTCAGACTTTGCGCTGCGCCAGCAGAGAGCCGGACGCGTGTCAGCTGTTTCAGCCGCGCCAGTTTTTGTAGCGGTTGATCAGGCCGTTGGTGGAGCTGTCATGGCTTGCCACCTGCTCGCCGCCGGAAAGCTCAGGCAGGATGCGGTTAGCCAGCTGTTTACCCAGCTCCACGCCCCACTGATCGAAGGTGAAGATGTTCAGGATAGCGCCCTGGGTAAAGATTTTGTGCTCGTACAGCGCAATCAACGCGCCCAGGCTGAACGGGTTGATTTCACGCAGCAGAATGGAGTTGGTCGGACGGTTCCCTTCAAACACTTTGAACGGCACGATATGCCCGACGGACTGGGCATCTTTGCCCGCATCAGCGAACTCTTTCTCTACCGTTTCGCGTGATTTGCCGAACGCCAGCGCTTCGGTCTGTGCGAAGAAGTTAGAGAGCAGCTTGGCGTGATGATCGCCCAGCTGGTTGTGGCTGACGGCCGGCGCGATAAAGTCGCAGGGTACCAGCTTGGTGCCCTGGTGGATCAGCTGATAGAAGGCGTGCTGACCGTTGGTGCCAGGCTCGCCCCAGATGATCGGGCCGGTTTCATAGCTGACAGGGTTGCCGTTGCGATCGACATATTTGCCGTTCGACTCCATATTGCCCTGCTGGAAGTAGGCGGCAAAACGATGCATGTACTGGTCGTAAGGCAGGATAGCTTCGGTTTCGGCACCGAAGAAGTTGTTATACCAGATGCCGATCAGCGCCAGGATCACCGGCAGGTTTTGCTCCGCAGGCGTGTTGGCGAAGTGGTTGTCCATCGCGTGGGCGCCGCTCAGCAGCTGCTCGAAGTTATCGAAGCCGATGGACAGCACGATAGAGAGGCCAATCGCCGACCAGAGCGAATAGCGGCCGCCGACCCAGTCCCAGAACTCAAACATATTGGCGGTGTCGATGCCGAACTCGCCCACGGCTTTGGCATTGGTAGAGAGCGCGGCGAAGTGTTTCGCTACGTGCTGCTCGTCGCCCGCCGCCTTCAGGAACCAGTCACGCGCGCTGTGGGCGTTGGTCATGGTTTCCTGGGTGGTGAAGGTTTTTGACGCGACCAGGAACAGTGTGGTTTCCGGGCTGAGATCTTTTACCGTTTCCGCAATATGCGTGCCGTCTACGTTAGAGACGAAATGCATATTCAGATGGTTTTTATACGGACGCAGCGCCTCGGTAACCATAAACGGCCCCAGATCGGAACCGCCGATACCGATGTTGACCACGTCGGTGATAGCTTTACCGGTGTAGCCCTTCCACTCACCGCTGATGATGCGATCGGAGAACGACTTCATCTTCTCCAGCACCGCATTGACTTCCGGCATCACATCCTTGCCATCGACCATAATCGGCTTGTTGCTGCGGTTGCGCAGGGCAACGTGCAGCACGGCGCGATCTTCAGTGCGGTTAATTTTTTCCCCGGAGAACATGGATTTGATAGCATCCTGCAGCTCGGTTTCTTTCGCCAGAGCCTGCAGCTTGTCGAGCGTTTCGCTGGTGATGCGGTTTTTAGAGAAGTCCACCAGCATTTGATCGTCGAAGGTGGCGGAAAATTTGCTGAACCGATCGGCATCTTTCGCGAACAGGTCGGCAATCTCTACGTCTTTCATCTCTGCAAAATGCTGCTGCAGCGCTTGCCAGGCAGCGGTTTGTGTCGGATTGATATTTTTCATAGCAACACACTCTTTTTATTTAAGAACCGTAAAACAGACCGGGCGCCATGTTACCTGTTACGCGTTTTTCGCACGCCTTTCCCTGCAACAGGTGACGGCTATCAGAGGAGAAGTTTTCCTCTCTTTTGCCCGGGGCTATTTATAATTCAGGCGGCGGGGTGAAACCCGATGCGTTTCAGTATGACTATTCTTGCCCTTTAAAGGAAAAATTTTATGGAGCTTTCTGCGCCACTCCTGTTGGTTATCATTGGATTAAGCTCGCTCGTGGCCCAGTGGCTGGCCTGGTTGCTGCGTTTACCGGCCATTTTACCGCTGCTTGTTTTCGGCATTCTCCTGGGGCCGGTCGGTCATGTTTTGCAGCCGGATGCGCTGTTTGGCGCTCTGCTGTTCCCGCTGGTTTCTCTCTCGGTAGCGATCATTCTGTTTGAAGGCGCGTTGACGCTGCGTTTCGACGAGATCCGTGGATTGGGCAAGGTGGTGCGCAATCTGGTCACAATCGGCATGTTTATCACTTTTCTGGCTATCGGCCTCACCTGCTGGCTGCTGCTCGACTTCCCGCCCGAGCTGGCGGCGCTGGTCGGCGCCGTCACGGTCGTCACCGGCCCGACGGTTATCGCTCCGCTGATGCGCGTGGTGCGTCCGAATAAGGCAATTAATCAGATCCTGCGCTGGGAAGGCATTGTGATCGATCCGGTCGGCGCTATTTTCACGCTGCTGGTGTTTGAATTCATTGTGCTACAGCAAAAAGCGGAGTCGCTGACCCATCTCTTCTGGACGTTCGGCCTGACCGTGGTGGTCGGCACCGTCGGCGGCGCGCTGTTCGGCTGGCTGATGGGCGTCGCGCTGAAGCGCGTCTGGCTGCCGGGCTATCTGCAAAACTTTGCGGTGCTGGCCGTTACGCTGACCGCTTTCGGCGCGTCGAACGCTATTGCCGACGAGTCGGGCCTGCTGACCGTCACCGTGATGGGGATCTGGCTGGCCAATATGCGCGATGTGGATTTGAGCGAGATTATCGCCTTTAAAGAGGAGCTGTCGGCGCTGCTGATCTCCGCGCTGTTTATTATTCTGGCTGCCAGGCTGGATCTCGGCGCGCTGCTGGCGATGGGCTGGCCGCTGCTTGGCCTGCTGCTGGTGGTGCAGTTTATCGCTCGTCCGCTCTGTATCGCGCTCTCCACGTGGGGTTCCTCGCTCTCCTGGCGCGACAAGCTGCTGCTGAGCTGGATTTCGCCACGCGGCATCGTGGCGGCGGCAGTCAGCTCGCTGTTTGCTCTGACGCTGGAAAAAACCGGCTATGAAGGCGCCAGCCGGCTGGTGACCGTGGTGTTTGCGGTGATTATCGGCACCGTGGTGCTGCAAAGCCTGACCAGCTCGTTCCTCGCCCGTGCGCTGCGCGTG
>Ga0209371_1000675_pt1 | contig 29505 bp, 27 predicted proteins | sample AgamicAtAmrz_FD_187165 | JGI IMG/M metagenome (GOLD analysis project Ga0209371, IMG submission 187165) | Agave microbial communities from Guanajuato, Mexico - At.Am.rz (SPAdes) (version 2) | ecosystem: Host-associated > Plants > Roots > Rhizosphere | place: Guanajato, Mexico | collected 2012-06-07
TTCCCGCCAGCTGCATGTGGGCAGCTACTGGCTGGAAAAGGGCAGTTATCTGCTGGTAGTCGGGCTGGGGCTGTGGTTGTGCTGGCGAGCGGGCGGCAGAATTGTGCGCCTGCTGAAAAAGCCCCGGCTTACCGTTCGCCGCCTGGTGCCTGTAGAACAGGACCATCGGCACGGCGCACACTGCGGCTGCGGGCATCAGCACGTGCCGGATAGCGGGATGCTGGATAAGGCGGTCAGTGGTAAAACCAAAGCGCTGGTGGTGCTGTCTATGGGGCTGCGGCCATGCTCCGGCGCGATTATGATGCTGCTGTTTTCTAAAGTGATCGGTGTTTACGCATGGGGCGTGCTTTCCGCACTGGCGATGGCGGTGGGAACGGCCGTTACGGTAACGGCTATGGCCGTGCTGGTGCAGGTTTCGCGCGCGCTGGCGCTGAAGCTGAGTCGACGAGAAAACGCGCAGAGCGATCGCGCTTTTATCTGGGCAACGCTGTCGCTGGCTGGCGGCCTGCTGCTGCTGGCAACCGGCGTAATGCTGTGGCTGAGCGCGCAGCCTGCGTTATCCGGCGGGATCCGGCCGCTTTTTTAAACGCGCGGCAATAAAAAAGGGCTGAACAAACGTTCAGCCCTTTCTTGAGAGTGATTTAGCGCTTCAGCGCTTCGCTCAGCTCGTCGCGCATGGTCGCCAGCATCGCTTTTACCACGCGTGGGTTACCGGCGACGATGTTGCCGGAGTGCATATAGCCATGCGCGCCAACGAAGTCGGTCACCAGGCCGCCTGCTTCACGTACCAGCAGCTCGCCCGCGGCGAAATCCCACGGCTTCAGGCCGATTTCAAAGTAGCCGTCCACGCGGCCGGCGGCAACGTAAGCCAGATCCAGCGCGGCAGAACCGGTGCGACGGAAATCCGCGCACTGGGTAAAGAGTTTACCCACGATATTGATATACGGCGTGGCGTGCTGCTTCAGCTTGAACGGGAAACCGGTCGCCAGGATGGTGCCATCCAGATCGCGAGCGGTGGAGCCGCGCAGGCGATAGCCGTTCAGCTGGGTGCCCTGGCCGCGTACGGCGCTGAACAGTTCGTTACGCATTGGATCGTAAACCACGGCCACTTCGGTGCGGCCTTTGATACGTACGGCGATAGAAATACAGAAATGCGGCAGGCGCTTAATGAAGTTAGTAGTGCCATCCAGTGGATCGATAACCCATTGCACATCCTTGTCTTCTCCGGGCAGCTCACCGCTTTCTTCACAAATAATGGTGTGCTTTGGATAAGACTTGCGGATCACCTCAATAATCAGGCGCTCGGCGTCGCGGTCAACATTGGTAACGAAGTCGTTGCTGCCTTTCTGGCTGGCTTCAACGGCGTCTGGCGTTTCATAATTCTTGGCAATTAAATTACCGGCCTTGCGCGCAGCGCGCACGGCGATGTTGAGCATCGGATGCATCGGTCTCTCTCACTGGATGTTAAAGAACGGAAAACGGCGCGGATTATAGCAGGGGGCTCGGTAAAAGTCCTGAAAATATGTTAACATTGGCAAATTATCTCACAGACCTGAACTCCTATGCTGCATAACATCCGAATCGTGCTGGTGGAAACTTCTCACACCGGCAATATGGGATCCGTCGCTCGCGCGATGAAAACCATGGGCCTGACCAACCTTTATCTGGTCAATCCGCTGGTCAAACCTGACTCGCAGGCTATCGCACTGGCCGCTGGCGCCAGCGACGTGATTGGCGAAGCGCACATTGTTGACACGCTTGATGAAGCGCTGGCCGGCTGCAGTCTGGTGGTTGGCACCAGCGCCCGTTCGCGTTCGCTACCGTGGCCGATGCTCGATCCGCGCGAGTGCGGCATCAAGAGCGTGCAGGAAGGGCAGCAGGCGCCGGTTGCGCTGGTGTTTGGCCGCGAGCGCGTGGGCCTGACCAACGAAGAGCTGCAAAAGTGCCACTATCACGTAGCCATTGCCGCTAACCCGGAGTACAGCTCGCTCAACCTGGCAATGGCGGTACAGATCATCGCTTATGAAGTGCGCATGGCGTTTTTGCAATCGCAGGAAACCACGCAGCCCGACTACGAAGAGTCGCCTTATCCGCTGGTCGACGACCTTGAGCGCTTTTACCAGCATATGGAACAGATGATGGTGAGAAGCGGCTTTATACGTGAAGGCAATCCCGGCCAGGTGATGAGCAAGATGCGCCGCCTTTATACGCGGGCGCGTCCGGAGCGCGACGAGCTGAATATTCTGCGCGGCATGCTCTCTTCGCTGGAAAAGCCAAAGAGCGAGAAATAGTCGAGGCGCGCAAAAAAGCAGCGGTAATAGTTGAGTAAATTACCAGGTTAAATACTTGAGTGAATTACTCGGTTAAATAGTTGACCAAAACACTCAGGAATGGCAGACTTCGACCATCAAATGTTCACGAACAACCGAGGTCGTTTACGCCATGAGACTGACATCCAAAGGCCGTTATGCCGTTACCGCTATGCTTGATGTTGCGCTGCACTCGCACGAAGGGCCAGTACCTTTAGCTGATATTTCAGAGCGTCAGGGCATTTCGCTGTCCTACCTGGAGCAGCTTTTCTCTCGCCTGCGTAAAAACGGTCTGGTGGCCAGCGTACGTGGGCCAGGCGGCGGCTATCTGCTGGGCAAAGCGTCCGGCGAGATTGCGGTTGGCGCGGTGATCACCGCCGTGGATGAGTCTGTGGATGCGACCAAGTGTCAGGGCAAAGAAGGCTGTCAGGGCGGCGAACGCTGTCTGACCCACGTGCTGTGGCGCGACCTGAGCGAGCGTATCAGCGACTTCCTGAACAACATTACGCTGGCGGAACTGGTGAACAACCAGGAAATCCTGGATGTGGCCGATCGTCAGAACAACACTGAAAAAGCGCGCGTGCCGGCCGGCCGCCTGCATGAAACGATTAACGTCAATCTGCGAGCCTGATTAAAGCGGCGGCGAAAGCCGTCGTCCTCATACCACTCTGTGTCGGGGACGATGGTCACCGACGCGGCAGACCGCATTGAATGACATACTTAACTGTACGGAGTTCAACGCAATGAAAGTCCCGATTTACCTTGATTACGCCGCCACCACGCCCGCCGATCCCCGCGTAGCGCAAAAAATGGTGCAGTTTCTGACCCTTGACGGGACTTTTGGCAATCCGGCTTCCCGCTCCCATCGCTTTGGCTGGCAGGCGGAAGAAGCGGTCGACGTCGCCCGCAACCAGGTTGCCGAACTGATTGGTGCCGATCCCCGCGAAATCGTTTTTACCTCTGGCGCAACCGAATCCGATAATCTGGCCATCAAAGGCGCGGCCGAACTCCAGCAGGAGAAAGGCAAACACATCATCACCAGCCAGACCGAGCACAAAGCCGTGTTGGATACCTGTATCCAGCTGGAGCGCGAAGGGTTCGAGGTAACTTACCTGGCCCCGCAGGCCGACGGCATTATCACGCTGCAACAGCTGCAGGACGCGATGCGCGACGACACCATCCTGGTTTCCATTATGCACGTCAATAATGAAACCGGCGTGGTGCAGGATATTGCAGCTATCGGCGAACTGTGCCAGTCGCGCGGCGTTCTCTTCCACGTTGACGCCACGCAGAGCGTCGGCAAGCTGCCGGTGGATCTCAGCGAGCTGAAAGTCGACCTGATGTCTTTTTCCGCGCATAAGCTCTATGGCCCGAAAGGCATCGGCGGACTTTACGTGCGCAGAAAGCCCCGTATCCGTATCGCCGCGCAGATCCACGGCGGTGGTCACGAGCGCGGCATGCGTTCCGGCACGCTGCCCGTGCATCAAATCGTCGGCATGGGCGAGGCCTACCGTATCGCAAAGGAAGAGATGAGCAGCGAAAGCGCCCGGCTTAACCTGCTGCGCAGAACCCTGTGGGCGGGCCTGAGCGAAATTGACGAGGTGTATCTTAACGGTAGCCTGGAGCAGAGCGCACCGAATATCCTTAACGTCAGCTTTGCGCACGTGGATGGCGAATCGCTGATTATGGCGCTGAAAGATCTGGCGCTCTCCTCCGGCTCCGCCTGCACCTCGGCCAGCCTTGAACCTTCCTATGTCCTGCGCGCGCTGGGCCTGAGCGAAGAGCTGGCGCACAGTTCGCTGCGCTTTTCGCTGGGGCGCTTTACCACGGGTGAGGAGATCGAATACGCTATCGAGCTGGTGCGTAAATCCATTACCCGCCTGCGTGACTTGTCTCCGCAATGGCGAGCGGCGTCTTCGCGCTAATCTTTTCCGTTCTACGGGCTGTTTAGCCCGTTATGCTTAATCTGTTAATCTTAAAACGAACAGGCAGCGTTATCGCTGCCGTCGGCCGTTGCAAGGTCGATATAACAAATTTTTAACAAGGAGCCAGGTTATGACAACCACGCCAATGATCATTACGCTGTCGACGACAGCGGCGGATGCGCGCTGGGGCGAAAAAGCGACCCTGACCAGCAACGACAGCGGCATGACCATCCACCTTAACGGCGGCGATGTGCTGACCACCATTCAGCGCGCGGCGCGCAAAATCGACGGGCAGGGCATTCGTCACGTCAGCCTGCAGGGCGACTGGGACCTGGAAAAAAGCTGGGCCTTCTGGCAGGGCTATCGCGGGCCGAAAGGCGAAAGAAAAGTTGAATGGGCCGCGCTGAGCGAGGCGGATCGGGCCGAGCTCGATCGTCGTCTGAAAATCATCGACTGGGTGCGCGACACCATCAACCTTCCGGCGGAAGAACTTAGCCCGGAGCAGCTGGCGCAGCGCGCGGTCGATCTGCTCTGCGGCGTGGCGGGCGAAAAGGCCAGCTACCGCATTACCAAAGGCGAGGATCTGCGTCTTCAGGGCTACAGCGGTCTGCATACGGTAGGACGCGGCTCAACACGCAGCCCGGCGCTGCTGGCGCTGGACTATAACCCGACGGGCGATGAGAAAGCGCCGGTCTTCGCTTGCCTGGTGGGCAAAGGCATCACCTTTGATACCGGCGGCTACAGCCTGAAACCCAGCGGCTCGATGGATTCAATGAAGTCGGATATGGGCGGTGCCGCCACGCTGACCGGCGCGCTGGCGCTGGCTATCGATCGCGGACTGGATAAGCGCGTGAAGCTGTATCTCTGCTGCGCCGACAACATGGTCAGCGGCAACGCTTTCCGTCTGGGCGATATTATTCGTTACCGCAACGGGAAAAGCGTAGAGGTGATGAACACCGATGCGGAAGGGCGCCTGGTGCTGGCGGACGGCCTGATCGACGCCAGCGAACAGAACCCGCAGCTGATGATCGATGCGGCGACGCTGACCGGCGCGGCCAAAACGGCGCTGGGCAACGATTATCACGCGCTGTTCAGCTTTGATGACGCGCTGGCGCAGTCGCTGCTGGAGAGCGCCGCCAGCGAGAACGAACCTTTCTGGCGACTGCCGCTGGCCGAGTTCCATCGCGGCTATCTGCCTTCTAACTTTGCCGATTTAAACAATATTGCCGCGCCTTCGCATACGGCAGGCGCCAGCACGGCCGCCGCGTTTCTGTCGCACTTTGTGAAGCACTATCAGCAAGGCTGGCTGCATATCGACTGCTCCGCGACCTACCGTAAAGGCGCGGTGGATCAGTGGTCTGCCGGCGCGACCGGACTGGGCGTACGTACCGTGGCGAATCTGCTGCTGAAATAGAACGTGTAGCCGGGCGCTGCGCCCGGCGCTTTGACTGGAAGCAAGCAATGAACGAAATCAACCAGCGCCTGGAAGAGGTGTTGAAACTGGCGGCGACCGAGCCTGCGCACCGCCCGGAGTTCTTTACGTTACTGATGGAAGCCAGCATCTGGGTGCCTGGCGAAAGCGTGGAGCAGGCCGATGCGGAGCTGCAGCACTGGGAAAAAGAGGACGGCACCAGCATTATTCCCTTTTTCACCTCAGAGCAGGCGCTACAGCAGGCCGTCACCGAAGAACAGCCTTTTCTGGTGATGCCGGTACGCACGCTGTTTGCCATGACTCAGGGCGAAACGCTGTTTCTGAATCCCAAACTGCCCGTCGGCAAGGAGTTTTCGCCGGGGGAAATCAGCAGCCTGTTGGGGAAAGAGGGCAACGCCCTGAGCCAGCAAACGGTGCTGGAAGGCGGCGCTTCGCTGCTGCTGTCGGAAATTGCCGAACCGCCTGCGCAAACCATCGCCTCGCTGACGGAGCTGTTTGCTAAACATAAGCAGGTGCGGCGCGCATGGGTAGCGCATATTAAAGAAGCTGCGGACGCGAAGCCTAATTTGCTAATTGGCATTGAAGCCGACGGTGATATCGAAAATATCATTCAGGCGGCGGGCAGCGTGGCGACCGATACGCTGTTAGAGGATGAGCCGGTAGATATTTGCGAAGTAGTGGATAATGACAATATCAGCCACTTCTTTACCGCGCATATCACGCCCTTTTATGAACGGCGGTGGGGCAGCTTCCTGCGCTCGCTTAAGCAGGACAGGATCCTGTAAAGCGCCGGGCGACTTCTGCTTTGCTGATGGCGCTAAAACAGCGCGGCCAGTGTAAATAGCCGCGCTGAATATCGATCGCCATCGCCCGTCTTAATAAGGCTTTCCTTCCGGCCGCCGGGGCGGCTGTTTATCGGGTAGCGATCGGCAAATCGTCGCGGCTACCCCATTCGCCCCAGGAGCCGTCATAGAGCGTGACGTTTTCCACGCCCAGCGACGTCAGCGCCAGGATCAGCACGACCGCCGTCACGCCGGAGCCGCAGCTGGCCACCACCGGCTCGTCGAGCTTCACGCCCTGACGCTGGAAAATGGCCGTCAGCGCCTCCGGCGACTTCAGCTGACCGTTTTCCACCAGTTCGTTCCACGGCACGTTCAGGCTGCCGGGAATATGACCGCGATGCAGGCCCGGACGCGGCTCGTCCACTTCACCGTAAAACCTGTTGGCGGCTCTGGCGTCGACAATCTGCGCGCCGCCTTCATGGCTGATGACCATCACGTCGGTGATCCGCTTCACCACGGCCGGATCGAAACTGGCCTCGAACTCCGCTTCCGGCAGCGCGACGTCGCCGGTAGCCACCTCGTAACCGGCTTCGCGCCAGCCGCTCAGTCCGCCGGCCAGAATGGAAACCGAGGCTACGCCGAACTGACGCAGCATCCACCAGGCGCGCGGCGCAGAGAAGAGATTACCCTCATCGTAAACCACTAAATGTTTTTCGCTGCTGACGCCCAGCTCGCGCATCGCCACGGCAAAAGCCTCCGCTCGCGGCAGCATATGCGGATAAGGGCTGGCAGGGTCGGAAAGCGCTTCGATATTGAAAAAAGGCGCGTCCGGCAGATGGCCCGCACGGTACTCCGCCTGAATATCGCGAACCTTCTCCTGGCCCGGCGGCAGCATACGCGCGTCCAGTACCTGAATATCATCATCGGCATAGTGTTCCGCCAGCCAGTCGGCGGTCACAAACAAAGAGCAAGTCATAGCGGCCTCGCAACAGGAATAGTTGCCCTGAGTGTCGGTTATCCTGACGGGCATCTCAAGATCTTCTCGGGTTTTCTCCACGCCGGGCGGCGAGCTGAAGCATTTTTGCGCGATTGCGCACTAAGGTTGCCAGTCTGTAGGCGCTTAAGCGACTTTTTTAACGATTTGTTGAATATCCGATAGGAATGCGGGCTTATGCCCCCTATAATCGGCGCCATTTTCCCGGCCGGGGAGCCTTTTCACCGGCCAAACTCGACATCAAACAGGGGTCACTATGACTATCGAACGTACTTTTTCTATCGTAAAACCAAACGCGGTGGCAAAAAACGTAATTGGTGCCATTTTTAACCGTTTTGAAAGCGCTGGCTTCAAAATCGTTGGCACCAAAATGCTGCACCTGACCAAAGAGCAGGCTGAAGGCTTCTACGCAGAACACCAGGGTCGTCCTTTCTTCGACGGCCTGGTTGAATTCATGACCTCTGGCCCGGTAGTGGTTTCCGTGCTGGAAGGCGAAAACGCCGTACAGCGTCACCGCGATCTGATGGGCGCAACTAACCCGGACAACGCGCTGGCTGGTACGCTGCGTGCCGACTACGCGGACAGCTTCACCGAGAACGCGACCCACGGTTCTGACTCTGCCGAGTCTGCCGCTCGCGAAATCGCCTTCTTCTTTGGCGAAGGCGAAGTGTGCCCACGCACTCGTTAATTATTGATTATTGATGGCAGGGGAATGCGGCGCGTTTACAATTTATTTTCATAACGCCCTTTAATCCGCAGACGCTCTGCCTGTACAATAATGCGCCCCTGCTCAGCGGGGGCGTTTCATTTATACTTCTTATTAACCTCCCCAGCGCCATAACGTGTAACAACGAGGCCAGAGAATATTATGTCTGAACAAATTGTCACCCCGTCATCTGCTATCACCACGCCAAAAAAAGAAAAAATCAACCTGCTCGATCTGAACCGTCAGCAAATGCGCGAATTTTTTGTTGGCCTGGGCGAAAAGCCGTTCCGTGCCGATCAGGTAATGAAGTGGATTTATCACTACTGCTGTGATGATTTCGATGAGATGACCGACATCAACAAGGTTTTCCGCGGCAAGCTGAAAGAGCTGGCCGAAATCCGCGCGCCGGAAGTGGCGGAAGAGCAGCGCTCGGCGGACGGCACCATCAAATGGGCGATCACGGTCGGTGGCCAGCAGGTGGAAACCGTTTATATTCCGGAGAAAGATCGCGCTACGCTGTGCGTCTCCTCGCAGGTCGGCTGCGCGCTGGAGTGTAAATTCTGCTCGACCGCGCAGCAGGGCTTCAACCGCAACCTGCGCGTATCCGAAATCATCGGCCAGGTCTGGCGCGCGGCTAAAATTATCGGCGCGTCGAAAGTGACCGGCCAGCGTCCTATCACCAACGTGGTGATGATGGGCATGGGCGAGCCGCTGCTCAACCTGAATAATGTTGTCCCGGCGATGGAAATCATGCTGGACGATTTCGGCTTCGGGCTGTCAAAACGCCGCGTGACGCTGTCCACCTCCGGGGTTGTTCCCGCGCTGGACAAGCTGGGCGATATGATCGACGTAGCGCTGGCGATTTCGCTACATGCGCCAAACGACGCTATCCGCGACGAAATCGTGCCGATCAACAAAAAATATAATATCGAAACCTTCCTGGCTTCCGTCGCGCGCTACATCTCCAAGTCCAACGCCAATCAGGGCCGCGTGACCATCGAGTATGTCATGCTGGATCACGTCAACGACAGCACCGATAACGCGCATGAGCTGGCCGCGCTGCTGAAAGAGACGCCGTGCAAGATTAACCTTATTCCGTGGAACCCCTTCCCGGGCGCGCCGTATGGCCGGAGTTCGAACAGTCGCATCGATCGCTTCTCTAAAGTGTTGATGGATTATGGTTTTACCACTATTGTGCGTAAGACCCGCGGCGATGATATTGATGCCGCCTGCGGCCAGCTTGCTGGTGAAGTCATCGACCGCACGCGCCGCACGATGCGTAAAAAAATGGCCGGCGAAGCGATTTCTGTGAAAGCGCTCTGAAAGCCAGGCTCGCGGCTTGTCCGCTGAGTAAAAGGGCGTAACATCGCTTCCGCTAAGGAGGCGATGATGAATAAGGGATTATCATTTTGGCTGGTCGCGCTGCTGCTTGCGGGCTGTAGCCTGACGACACCGCGCAGCGAGCTGGCCGGGACGCGACTACAATTAGGCCTGGCCTGGCTGGCGCAGGATCAGCTGGCCCCGGCGGAACGCAATTTACGACAGGCGCTGCAGCTGGCGCCTGACGACTATCGCTGCAGGCTTGCCATGGCGCGCTATTTTCAGCGCGTGGGCGACAACGCCGCGGCGCAGGAGCATTACCGAAAAGCCGTGGCGCTGGCAGGACAAAACCGTGACGTAATCAATAATTACGGTGCGTTTCTCTGTCTTTTAGGGCAGTATGATGCGGCCCAGCAGCAGTTCAGTAAGGCGATCCGAATACCGGGTCGCGCCGACGCCCTGGAGAATGCCGGCTATTGCTATCTGCGGGCAGGTGAAGCGCAGAAGGCCAAAGCCGCGTTGCTGGAAGCGACGCAAAACGATGCGGAAAAGGGCGCTGCGCTGCTGGCGGAAGCCGAAAGGCGATTTGGAAAGAACGAGCGCGATTCATCGCGGCTCCTGTTAGATGTTTATCAACACAACTTTGCCGCTTCGGCGCAGAGCTTGTGGTTAGAGATTCGCTTCGCCGCGCGGGCAGGGCATCCGGAGAGCATCCGGCTTGCCGGGGAACAGCTGGCGCGAAATTTTCCACAATCGATACAGTACCTGCATTTTTTAGCTAATGAATACTGAAGCCACTCAAGATAAATCAGCAGTAAATTCAACAGGCGAGCGCCTGCGCGTAGCCCGTGAGCAAATGGGCCTGTCTCAGCAGAACGTTGCGGAGCGCCTTTGCCTGAAACTTTCCACCGTCCGCGATATTGAAGAGGACAAGGCGCCTGCGGATCTGGCGTCTACCTTCCTGCGTGGCTATATCCGTTCTTACGCCCGGCTGGTGCACGTGCCGGAAGAAGAGCTGCTGCCGATGATGGCGAAACAGGCACCCGTACGGGCTGCTAAAGTCGAGCCGATGCAGAGTTTTTCCCTGGGCAAACGCCGCAAAAAACGCGACGGCTGGCTGATGATTTTTACCTGGCTGGTGCTGTTTGTGGTGGTAGGCCTGACCGGCGCATGGTGGTGGCAGAACCACAAGGCGGCGCAGGACGATCTGGTTTCAATGGCCGATCAGAATGTCGGCGCAGGCGGCGATAACAGCCAGTCCATTCCGCTGAACAACAGCGGCGCGGACGGCATGTCGCCAGCTGAAGAGGCGCCGACGGCGCCGGCCCAGAGCGCGCCTGCGGATACTGCGGCCGCGCCTGACGCTGCTGCCACTTCTTCCGCGGCCAATACTTCAGCTGCCGCGACCGGTTCAGCTGCTTCTGCAGCCAATACTTCAGCCGCTGCTACTGGCTCAGCCGCGCCGGTTGCGGTTTCGCCTTCGCAGGTGCCGGCCGACAACGGCCAGATGCCGACGGCTTCTGCAGGCGTTAGCGCGCCAGCCGCCGAGGCCAACGCGCTGGTTATGAACTTCAGCAAAGAGTGCTGGCTGGAAGTTTCCGATGCGACAGGCAAGAAACTGTTCAGCGGGATCCAGCGTAGTGGTGGTAAACTCAGCCTTTCCGGCACGGCGCCATATCGTCTTAAGATTGGCGCGCCGGGCGCCGTTCAGATCCAGTATCAGGGCCAGCCGGTCGATCTGAGTCGTTTTATCCGTAGCAACCAGGTTGCCCGCCTGACAGTCGGTGCGCAATAACGCATCTTCTGGTCGCGAGTAATTTCGGAGAAAGAATATGCATAACGAAGCACCCATTATCCGTCGCAAATCAAAGCGCATTTACGTCGGCCAGGTGCCAGTGGGCGACGGCGCGCCTATCGCCGTCCAGTCCATGACCAATACGCGAACCACCGATGTGGCCGCAACGGTTAACCAAATCAAAGCGCTTGAGCGCGTCGGCGTTGATATCGTTCGCGTCTCTGTTCCCACCATGGATGCCGCCGAAGCGTTCCGCCTTATCAAGCAGCAGGTTAACGTCCCGCTGGTTGCCGATATCCATTTTGACTACCGTATCGCGCTGAAAGTGGCTGAATACGGCGTTGACTGCCTGCGCATCAACCCCGGCAATATCGGCAACGAAGAGCGTATTCGGCAGGTCGTTGACTGCGCGCGTTACAATAATATCCCAATCCGTATCGGCGTTAACGCCGGATCGCTGGAAAAGGATCTGCAGGAAAAGTATGGCGAGCCGACGCCGCAGGCGCTGCTGGAATCCGCTATGCGCCATGTCGATCACCTCGATCGTCTTAACTTCGATCAGTTCAAGGTCAGCGTAAAAGCGTCGGACGTGTTCCTGGCGGTGGAGTCGTATCGCCTGCTGGCTAAGCAGATCGAGCAGCCGCTGCACCTGGGCATTACCGAGGCAGGCGGCGCGCGCGCCGGCGCGGTGAAATCCGCGATTGGCCTGGGCCTGCTGCTGTCGGAAGGCATTGGCGATACGCTGCGTATTTCGCTGGCGGCCGATCCAATCGAAGAGGTGAAAGTCGGTTTTGATATTCTGAAATCGCTGCGCATTCGCTCCAGAGGCATTAACTTTATCGCCTGTCCAACCTGCTCCCGTCAGGAGTTTGATGTGATCGGCACCGTTAACGCACTGGAGCAGCGGCTGGAAGATATCATTACGCCCATGGACGTTTCTATTATCGGCTGCGTGGTCAACGGGCCGGGCGAGGCGCTGGTTTCCACGCTGGGCGTCACCGGCAGCAACAAGAAAAGCGGGTTTTACGAGGACGGCGTGCGCCTGCGCGAGCGTCTGGATAACCACGATATGATTGACCAGCTGGAAGCGCGTATTCGTGCCAAAGCCGCGATGATGGACGAATCCCGTCGTATCGATGTGCAGCAGGTTGAAAAATAAATAATGGCGGGGCGGGCCGCAGCTTGCGCGTCCGCCCCCGAAAGGAAAGAAGAGAAAACAGTGGCGAAGAATATTCAGGCAATCCGCGGCATGAACGACTATCTGCCTGTGGATACCGCGGTGTGGCAGCGTATTGAACAAACCCTTAAGCAGGTGCTGGCCAGCTATGGCTACAGCGAAATCCGCACGCCGATTGTAGAGCAGACCCCGTTATTCAAACGCGCTATCGGTGAAGTCACCGACGTGGTTGAAAAAGAGATGTACACCTTCGACGATCGCAACGGCGAAAGCCTGACGCTGCGTCCTGAAGGCACGGCAAGCTGCGTGCGCGCCGGCATCGAGCACGGTCTGCTCTACAATCAGGAACAGCGCCTGTGGTATATCGGGCCGATGTTCCGCTACGAGCGTCCGCAGAAGGGCCGCTATCGTCAGTTCCATCAAATCGGTGCGGAAGTGTTTGGTCTTCAGGGGCCGGATATCGACGCCGAGCTGATTATGATGACCGCGCGCTGGTGGAAGTCGCTGGGCATTGCCGATCACGTCCGTCTGGAGCTGAACTCTATCGGTTCGCTGGAGGCGCGCGCCAGCTACCGCGATGCGCTGGTGGCTTTCCTGGAACAGCATAAAGAAGTGCTGGACGAGGATTGTAAACGCCGCATGTACAGCAATCCGCTGCGCGTGCTGGACAGCAAAAACCCGGACGTCCAGCAGCTGCTGAACGACGCGCCGGTGCTGGGCGACTATCTGGACGCTGACTCCCGCGAACACTTTGACGGTCTTTGCCAGCTGCTGGATGCCGCCGGTATCGCCTACACGGTGAACCAGCGCCTGGTGCGCGGCCTGGACTACTATAACCGTACCGTCTTTGAATGGGTGACCAGCAGCCTGGGCGCGCAGGGCACGGTGTGCGCTGGCGGCCGCTACGATGGGCTGGTCGAACAGCTGGGCGGTCGCGCTACGCCGGCCGTCGGTTTTGCGATGGGGCTGGAGCGTCTGGTGCTGCTGGTGCAGGCGGTGAATCCGGAATTTGAACCGACGCGCATTGTCGATGTCTATGTTATCGCTTCAGGGGCTGGCGTACAGTCTGCGGCGATGCAGCTGGCGGAAAAACTGCGCGATGCGGATCCGTCTCTGAAGCTGATGACCAATTTTGGCGGCGGCAACTTCAAGAAGCAGTTTGCCCGCGCGGACAAGTGGGGCGCACGCGTCGCGCTGGTGCTGGGCGAGGAAGAAGTGGCCAACAATCAGGTTGTCATCAAAGATTTGCGCAACGGCGAGCAGCAGAAGCTGGAGCAGCATGAGGCGGCAGCGACGCTGGCAGCAATGCTGAAGCAGACGGCCGCGATTTAAGGAGAGTTTGCGTGGAAGTGTATAGCAACGAAAACGAGCAGGTCGACGCGCTAAAAGGCTTTTTCGCGCAGAACGGCAAGGCGCTGGCTATCGGCGTGATTATCGGCATCGGCGCGCTGGCGGGCTGGCGCTACTGGAGCAGCCATCAGGACACCAGCAGCCGCGAAGTCTCGGCGACCTACCAGCAGGTTTCGGGCGCGCTGGACGCCAGCAAGCCGGAAACGCTGACGGCGGCGGCGAAATTCGCCGACAGCAACAGCAACACCTATGGCGCGCTGGCTTCGCTGGATGTGGCAAAACGCTATGTTGACAACAACGAGCTGGATAAAGCCGCCGCGCAGCTGCAAAGCGGCCTGAAGGCGACCAAAGACGCCAATCTGCAGGCGGTGTTGAACCTGCGCCTGGCGCGTATTCAGCTGCAGCAGAAGCAGCCGGATGCGGTACTGAAGACCCTGGATGCGATCAAGGGCGACGGCTGGACGGCTATCATTGCTGACGTACGCGGCGAAGCGCTGCTCAGCAAGGGCGACAGCAAGGGCGCTCGCGAAGCCTGGAGTAAAGGCATTGCTTCCAACGCCTCGCCGGCGCTGAAAGAGATGCTGCAGATGAAAATGAATAATTTGCCAGGTTAATAATTGCCGCAACGGGCTTAAGAGGGATTTCATGGAATTGCGTAAGATACTGCTGCCGGCACTGATTTCAGTCACGCTGCTCAGCGGATGTTCATGGTTCAGCGGTGAAGAAGACGTGGTCAAAATGTCGCCGCTGCCGAAAGTGGAAAATCAGTTTACCCCGGAAGAGGTCTGGAGCACGTCGGTAGGCGATGGCGTGGGCGATTACTACTCCAACCTGCATCCGGCCTGGTCTGAGAACACCGTTTACGCCGCCGATCGTTTCGGCGTGGTAAAAGCGCTGAACGCGGGCGACGGCAAAGAACAGTGGAAGGTCGATCTGTCGACCAAAACGGGCTTCTTCTCTAAGAACCTGCCCGCGCTGCTTTCCGGCGGCCTCTCTTACGACGGCGGTCACGTCTATGTCGGCAGCGAGCGCGGCCAGGTTTATGCGCTGAACAGCAGCGATGGTTCCATCGCCTGGCAGACCAAAGCGGCTGGCGAAGTGCTGTCGCGCCCGGTTGCCAGCGACGGTCTGGTGCTGGTGCATACCAGCAACGGCATGCTGCAGGGCCTGGATCAGAGCAGCGGCGTCGTAAAGTGGACGGTTAACCTTGACGTGCCGGCGCTGTCGCTGCGCGGTGAGTCCGCGCCTGCTACCGCCTTCGGTGCGGCTATCGTCGGCGGCGACAACGGTCGCGTCAGCGCGGTGATGATGAACCAGGGCCAGATTATCTGGCAGCAGCGTATCTCCCAGCCGGGCGGCGCGACGGAAATCGATCGTCTTGCCGATGTGGATACCACGCCGGTCGTCGTTGACGGCGTGGTTTACGCGCTGGCCTATAACGGCAGCCTGGCGGCGCTGGATCTGCGCTCAGGACAGGTGATGTGGAAACGCGAAATCGGCTCCGTAAACGATATGATCGTGGACGCGGGACGCATCTACCTGGTTGACCAGGACGATCGCGTAGTGGCCTTGAGCACCGATGGCGGCGTAACCCTGTGGCGTCAGAGCGATCTGTTGCACCGCAACCTGACCGCGCCGGTGCTTTATAATGGCTATCTGGTCGTAGGCGATAGCGAAGGCTACCTGCACTGGGTGAATACCACCGACGGCCGTTTTGTTGCGCAGCAGAAAGTGGACGGCTCTGGCTTCCAGACCTCGCCGGTGGTCGCCAGCGACAAGCTGCTGATCCAGGCGAAAGGCGGCGAAGTCTACGCTTTCACGCGCTAATACGCTGCCTGCACGTCGAAACGGCTCCTGATTGTTCAGGGGCCGTTTCGTTTTTTTACAGGCGTGGTATCCTCTACGCCTTCAGCCTGCGTGTGCGCCAGTAATCAAGTTGCAAGCGGTCAGGCGTTTAATTTTAGTAATGAGGCTTCAATATGGTACCTGTGGTCGCGCTGGTCGGGCGTCCCAATGTGGGAAAATCTACACTTTTTAACCGTCTTACGCGCACGCGAGATGCGCTGGTAGCGGATTTTCCTGGGCTAACCCGTGACCGTAAGTATGGTCGCGCCGAGGTCGAAGGGCGTGAGTTTATCTGCATTGATACCGGCGGTATCGATGGCAATGAAGAGGGCGTGGAAACCCGTATGGCCGAACAGTCGCTGCTGGCGATCGAAGAGGCCGACGTGGTGCTGTTTATGGTTGATGCGCGTGCAGGCCTGATGCCTGCCGACCAGGCCATTGCCCAACATTTGCGCTCACGCCAGAAACCCACTTTTCTGGTAGCCAACAAAACCGACGGCATGGATCCGGATTCCGCCGTGGTCGATTTCTATTCGCTGGGGCTGGGTGAAATCCATGCTATCGCCGCTTCGCACGGTCGTGGCGTTACCGGCCTGCTGGAAATGGTGCTGCTGCCGTGGATGGATGAGGTTGCGCCGCAGGCGGAGCTGACGGAAGAAGAAGAGAACGAAGCCTACTGGGCGGAGCTGGCGGCTAAAGAGAGCGGCGCAGAGCAGGAAGAAGAGGAAGACGACTTCAACCCGCTGGATCTGCCGATCAAGCTGGCTATCGTCGGTCGGCCTAACGTGGGTAAATCCACGCTGACTAACCGTATCCTCGGTGAGGATCGCGTTGTGGTTTACGATATGCCGGGCACCACGCGCGACAGCATCTATATCCCTATGGAACGCGACGGCCGCGAATATATCCTGATCGACACGGCAGGCGTGCGCAAGCGCGGCAAAATTACCGAAACGGTCGAGAAGTTCTCGGTGATCAAAACGCTACAGGCGATCGAAGACGCTAACGTGGTGATGCTGGTGATCGACGCCCACGAAGGGATTTCCGATCAGGATCTGTCGCTGCTCGGCTTTATCCTCAACAGCGGTCGCTCGCTGGTGATTGTGGTGAACAAATGGGACGGCCTGTCGCAGGAAGTGCGCGAAGAAGTTAAAGAAACCCTCGACTTCCGTCTTGGCTTTATCGATTTTGCCCGCGTGCACTTTATCTCCGCGCTGCACGGCAGCGGCGTAGGCAACCTGTTTGAATCGGTTACCGAAGCTTACGACTGCTCAACCCGTCGTGTGAATACCTCAATGCTGACCCGCATTATGAATATGGCAGCCGACGATCATCAGCCGCCGCTGGTGCGCGGTCGCCGCGTGAAGCTGAAGTATGCGCATGCCGGCGGCTACAACCCGCCGATTGTGGTGATCCACGGCAACCAGGTGAAAGATCTGCCGGATTCCTACAAGCGCTATCTGATGAACTACTTCCGCCGCTCGCTGGAAGTGATGGGTACGCCTATTCGCATCCAGTTTAAAGAAGGGGATAACCCTTTTGCCGGTAAACGCAACCTGCTGACGCCTAACCAGCAGCGCAAGCGCAAACGCCTGCTGAGCCATCTGAAAAAGAACAAACGCTGATTTGCGGGGCGATGCCTTATCGCCCTGACAACGGTGTTTTCCGGGCCCGGCATTCTGTCGGGCTCGCTTTTTTGGGGTCGGAATTGATGTCGGCGAGCGGCTTTTCTCTTTGCGGGCCGCCAGCCGGTTACCTCTTTTCTTATTGCCCGACAAAGGCTGCTTCTTAAATGCGGCGGTGCAACTTTGTTTTATACTTATCAAATAAAACAGGAGAAAACGATGAGTGAACATTGCCCGATTTGCCAGCATCCCCTTGTCATCCAGGATGAACGGCTGTACTGCGCCAGCTGCCAGCGTGATTTTGCCGCCAAAGCTATCTGCCCTGATTGCGATCGGCCGCTACAGCTCCTCAAGGCCTGTGGCGCTACCGACTATTTTTGCCCTAACGGCGACGGCTTAATATCCAGAAAGCGGGTTGTCTTCAGGCCGCTGATTGAATCGCTGTAAGCGTATTAAAATAATGCTTCGCTCTGAATGCAGGTTGCTGCTAAGTGGCGAGGCCATTTTCATCAACTCTGCTTTTATTTCCCCGCCCTGAATCCGCTTTAACCCTTTCTTTTTTCGTACCGCCGCGTGCTGCTTATTAAGCTGGCGTGAACTATTATCCCGCGAAATTGTTTAGTAAAAGTTAAAATAACGTACCAATAAATGTGCTTAATACGCACGAGTGTGAAGTTTGTTAATTTTGTGTGTAGTTATTTATGAACCGCGTGGTACAATTTTGCCGTTAGCGGTCGGCAGGCCGCCAACGCAGGACGGGGTCAACCCGTATCGCCTTGTTAAGCGTCTATAGCATAATGTTGAGTTGCTTTACGCCGCGCCCGTTTAAAATGGGTGCAGAAGCAGCCTGAGATTACGCTAAACGCTGTTTTCCAGGAGTGTTTTTCCATGTCTCAAACAAATGCCCGGTCGTCGAAATGGCTGGGCCTGTGGTGCGTTCTGCTGGGCCTGATCTTGCTGGCAACCGGCCTGTTCTTCGTGGTTGGTGGCGGAAAACTGCTGTCGCTGGGCGGCAGCTGGTATTTCATGATCGCCGGTATTTTGACCGTGATTGCCGCTATCCAGTTTTTCCGCCGCAAATCTTCCGCCGTTGCGGTTTACGCGCTGGTCTTTATCGGCACGGTAATCTGGGCGCTGCTGGAGGTCGGTCTGGATTTCTGGCCGCTGGTTTCGCGCCTGATGACCATCGCCGGGCTGATGCTGCTGGCCGTGATTACGCTGCCCGCGCTGCGCAGGCACGAAGGGAAATCTGCTGCGGCTAAGCCTGCTTATATTTCTGCTGCCGTGCTGGTTGTAGGCCTGGTGGCGACCTTTGTACAGATGTTCCAGCCACACGCGCCGGTTGCCGACGGCAGCGAACTGCCGCTGGTGCCGGTAAATAAAGCGACCGAACAGAAAAACTGGGACAACTACGGCAATACGCCGGGCGGCAGCCGCTTTGTGGCGCTGGACCAGATCACGCGCGACAACGTGAAAGACCTGAAGGTAGCCTGGACTTTCCGCACCGGCGATATTCCTGACAGCCCAACCGGCAACGGCGCGGAAGATCAGCAAACGCCTTTGCAGATTGGCGATGTGCTCTACCTTTGCACGCCGCACAACAACGTGATCGCGGTCAACGCCGACACGGGGAAAAAGATGTGGGAACACGTGGTGAATGCGCAGGCAGAGGTCTGGAACCGCTGTCGCGGCCTGGCTTACTTTGACGCCACTCAGCCACTGAAACAGCCTTCAGTGCCTGGCTCTACGCCGGTGCCGCAGGCCGTGCTGCCTGCGGGCGACAGCTGCCAGCGTCGTCTGCTGATGAATACCATCGATGCGCGCCTGATGGCTATCAACGCCGACAATGGCGAACTGTGCCAGAACTTTGGCGACCACGGTGTGGTTGACCTGAAAGCGGGCCTGGGCGAAGCGCAGGATCCAAAATATCAGCTGACCTCTGCGCCAACGCTTGCGGGCACCACCGTTGTGGTCGGCGGCCGCGTTGCGGATAACGTCCAGACCGATATGCCTGGCGGCGTGATCCGTGGCTTTGATGTGATTACCGGCCAGATGCGCTGGGCCTTTGATACGGGCAATGACGATCCGAATGCAAAATTGCAGCCGGGCCAGAGCTATGCCCGCAGCACGCCTAATTCCTGGGCGCCGATGTCCTACGATCCCGCGATGAATACCGTGTTTATGCCAATGGGCAGTTCGTCGGTCGATCTGTATGGCGCAACGCGTACCGCGCTGAACCATAAATATGGCGCTTCCATTCTGGCGGTCGATGCGACTACCGGCAAAGAGAAGTGGGTTTACCAGACCGTGCACAACGATCTGTGGGACTTTGACCTGCCGATGCAGCCAAGCCTGATCGACTTCCCGATGAAGGATGGCACCAGCAAACCGGCCGTAGTGATTGGCACCAAAGCGGGCCAGATCTACGTGCTGGATCGTCTGACCGGCAAGCCGCTGACCGAAGTAAAAGAAGTGCCGGTTAAAAAAGGCAATATCCCGAACGAGCAGTATACGCCGACGCAGCCTAAGTCTGTCGGCATGCCGCAGATTGGCGCGGAAACGCTGAAAGAGTCTGATATGTGGGGCGCTACGCCGTTCGATCAGCTTGCCTGCCGCGTGGCCTTTAAATCCATGCGCTACGATGGCCTGTACACCGTGCCGGGCACCGACAAAGCCCTGAGCTTCCCTGGCTCGCTGGGCGGCATGAACTGGGGCAGCCTGTCTACCGATCCGAACAATCACTACATCTTCGTCAATGACATGCGTCTTGGCCTGTGGGTGCAGATGATCCCGGCCAATACCGGCGCTACCGCTCGCGGCAGCAACGGCGGGGAAGCGATCAACACCGGCATGGGTGCGGTTCCGCTGAAAGGCACGCCTTATGCGGTAAACAAAAACCGCTTTATGTCGCCGCTGGGCATTCCTTGCCAGAAACCGCCGTTCGGTACGCTCTCTGCTATCGATCTGAAAACGCAGAAGCTGGTATGGCAGGTTCCGGTTGGTACGGTGCAGGATACCGGCCCGTTCGGCATCAAAATGCACGCGCAGATGCCGGTAGGGATGCCGACGCTGGGCGGCACGCTGGCTACGCAGGGTGGCCTGGTGTTTATCGCGGGCACGCAGGATTACTATCTGCGCGCGTTTGACACGGCTACCGGTAAAGAGGTGTGGAAAGCACGTCTGCCGGTTGGCAGTCAGGGCGGCCCCATTAGCTACAAGTCGCCGAAAACAGGCAAGCAGTACATCCTGATTTCAGCCGGCGGCGCGCGTCAGTCTCCGGATCGCGGCGACTACGTAATTGCTTACGCGCTGGATAAATAAGCGCGATAATAAAAAGCCCCGCCAGCAACGGCGGGGCTTTTTTCTGGCTACTGGCCATCGTGCCAGAGCTGCACCAGCTCGGGCGGCGCCAGATCCTCAGGGATTAGGATCACCAGATTGCCGACCTGCTGCTGCGTGGCATAGCTGATTTCGATACGGTAATAGCGCTGATCGCCTCTTCCGGCGCGGCTTTGCTCTCCCGGCGGTTCTCCCAGCCGCAGTGCATGGCGCAATACGCTGCACACATGTTCCCGCTGCGGAGGATCCAGTTGGGCCAGCGCGATGCGTCTTGGGCTGGACAGTTTAGGGATAAAAGCAAAACCGCCTTCGCGCGCCACGTCGATGACCGCGTCGTCGCTCAGTTCCGGAAGTGAATTCATAACACGCCAACCTCCTTCCAGGCATTTTCAATGGCCTGACCTACCGATTTATTAAAACGTTTCTGACCGTGATTAACAGTATACTGCGCGAAAGTTTTAAAGTCGGCATTCTGCGGCAGCGTTTTATCGCATACCGTGTCGTACCAGGCGTAGCCGGCCAGCTCCCAGGCGTAGCCGCCGAGCGTCTTCGCGGCCAGATAGAAAGCGCGATTGGGAATGCCGGAGTTCAGATGCACGCCGCCGTTGTCTTCGCGCGTCTGGATATAGCCTTTCATATCCGCAGGCTGAGGATCTTTGCCCAGCAGCGGATCGTCGTAGGCCGTTCCCGGCGCCGACATAGAGCGTAGTCCTTTGCCGTTAATGCCTTCGGCCAGCAGCCCTTCGCCGATTAGCCAGTCCGCCTGATCGGCCGTCTGCTTGCGGCTGAACTGCTTAACCAGCGAGCCAAACACGTCCGACAGCGATTCATTCAGCGCGCCCGCCTGCTCAAAATAGATCAGGCCGGCTTCGGTTTCCGTTACGCCGTGCGCCAGCTCGTGGCCGACCACATCCAGCGCGATGGTAAAACGATTGAAGATTTCGCCGTCGCCGTCGCCGAACACCATTTGCTGACCGTTCCAGAAGGCGTTCTGATAGTCTTTGCCATAGTGCACGGTGCCTTTCAGCGTCAGCCCCTGATTATCCAGGGAATTACGCTTATAGGCCTGCCAGAAAAAGTCGTAGGTGACGCCAAGATAGTCGTAAGCCTCATTGGCGGCAACGTCGTTATTGCCTGACTGGCCTTCGCTGCGCACCAGCGTGCCGGGAAGATTTTGGGTCTGCTCTGAATCATAGATTTCCCGCTGAACCTGGCCCGGCGTGGCGGTTTTTGCCCCGTCCGGTTTGACCCAGGTTTCCGCCATCAGCGTCTGCACGTGCGCCAGAGTCTGGCGCGCGCAGCTCTGCTGCAGGCCGGAGCCGTTATCAATGATTTTGCTCAGCATATAGGGAGGGATGACGCCGTAATGCATACCATGCTCCTTGGTCCATCGTAAATGTCCAAAAAGTATAGTGGCTGCTTTGCGTACGCGCATAAACGGGCCTGCGGCATAGTCGCACTATGTCTGCAGGAGCCGCCACAGCCTGGGTTCTCGTCAAAGTAATGCAGGACGTCAGAGCGATAAGGCAGCCAGAAATCCCAATTTGGACAGGCTATTTTATGCAAAACCAGTCTTTTTTCTTAAAAAATAGAGTTAGTGCCGGAACTGGTTTTCCTGATGTGGCCAGGGCCATTACTATCGGGATCGGATAATTATTGAACAATGACATGTTATGGAAAACGGTTTAACTATTGCGATGACGCCGGTACAGCTTGCGGCTGTAATGGCAGATGAAACCGCTACAGGGGATGCAATCAGCAACCGCATATGGGGCGGAGTAGGATTTCTGGGGAGCGTACTCGAACTTGCCAGCGCGACTGCTCTGTGTCTGGTGCCCGAGCCTACAGGTTTGACCAAGGCGGGTTGTATTATTGTGGGCGCTCACAGCCTGGACGGGATCGGTTCATCGGCTTATCAGGTATACACTGGCAAAAAGACAGCATCAGTGACCGCTCGTGCCACAGCGGGTATTGCCAGAGAACTCGGCGCTTCAAACAAAACGGCTGAGCAGGTTGGGATAGCTGTCGATATGGTCATTCCGTTCGCCGTGGCTGGTGCGGCTCGGGTCGCTTCTGTGACGATGGGTCAGGTTAAGCTGATAAGCCAGGAGGCCGTTAAAGGTATCATGGGCGGCGGACACACCATTAAAAAGCACGTTGGCAAAACTGCGCAGGAATTAATGGAAAAGGTCTTAAGAGGGAAACAGTCTGGCACGTTTAAAGCAGGGCATTCTGCCAGCTCATTTACTTCTCTGGAAATTGCTGAAAAGGCTATAAGTAAGGCCGTTAAGGCCAACCGGGTTAAAATTCGTCAATGGGCAAAGAGCAACGGTGCTGATAGTGAAAATTATCTTGTCTTCAGCTATGACGTTAAATCCAGGATAGGAGTTGTGGTTAAATATGATGCAACCCAGGCGGCAAGTGCGACCAGGATCGAGGTTGTTATGAAGAAAAAGCAATATAACAACAAGCCTTATTACATCGCCACAGCTTATCCGGTACTTTGAAATATGAAAAACTTCACCCCTGTCAGCAATTTCTTCGTCGTCTTTTTCGGCCAGGACAGCGATGAATATGGCGACAGTTATCCAGAGATTGTTGACGCTGCTTTCAAAATTTATCTCGAAGACGGCCCGCATTATCTTGATAATTTAATTCGTAATATCGATGATTTTCGGCGTACTTATCCAGATAATGAAACGGCCGCAGTAGCGCTGAATGAATTAACGCGAGGTTCCGCAGGTGACACAAGGGAATATACTCCGACGCTTATTGGTTTTCTTGATTGGTTATCAGCCTACCTCAAAAAAAAGCGGGATGGCATCTGGTTTTTTTGGATCTTATTTAATCCAGACTGGGGAGACATATACCCTTAAATCGTAGATACGTATCTTGAGTATCAGGATATGATTGAAGAATTTATTAAGCAAGTTGACGCGTTTTTAAAACGACGCGTTTTTAAAACGATTATCCAGATAATAAATCAGCAATCTCCGCCCTTCAGCTGCGCCGCCATCAGCATCTGCACGTGCGCCAGAGTCTGACGCGCGCAACTCTGCCGCAGGCCGGAGCCGTTATCAATGATTTTGCGCAGAATATAGGGAGAGATGACGCCATAATGCATACCATGCTCCCTGGTCCATCGTAAATATCCTTTGTGTACCCGAATAAACAAGCCTGCGGCGCGTCCCGCATTTTTAAAACAGCGATTTTCTTTTGGTTTCTTCAGAGGGTAGATTTGTTTACGGCAACGCTGAATGGAGAAAAGGACGCTTGAAATGTGGTCTTGTTGTGTCCACAATATCAGGCGGAGCTACCCCGACCATTTAGCCTTGACCGAAGGAGTAAATATGAACGCAGATGCACTGGTAAAGGCTCGTATCCCGCAAGATATCAAGGAACGAGCCGTCGCTGCCCTTAACAAAATGGGCCTCAGCACATCGGATGTAATCCGCATGGTAATGATCCGCGTGGCGGACGAAGGCCGTCTTCCTTTTGAGGTAAAAACCCCAAATGTGGCTACCCAGGCTGCTATGGAAGAGCTGGATAATGGCCACGGAGAACGCTTTGAATCCGCTGACGCTCTGTTTAAGGACACAGGGATCTGATGTTAAAACCGGTACTGGCGAGTGCCTTCAAAGGAGATATAAAAAGACAGCAACGACGCGGCAAAGATATGACCCGACTGAAAATATTAATCACGTTGTTGGCCGAGGGGAGGAAGATCCCCTCTGAATATGAAGATCATCCTTTGCAGGGCACCTGGCGCGGCTACCGCGATGCGCATATCGAAGGCGACTGGATCTTGATTTACAAAGTCGTAGGTAACGATCTCAAACTCGCAAGAACCGGTACGCATCAGGATATCTTCAGCAGCGCCTGAGGTGAGAAACCCGAAGGCGGCGAAGCGATATGTCTGCCAAAAGCCTCACGCCTTTTTAGCGCGGGCTTTTTTAACGGGCGTGACCGCCGTGACTTCGCTCTCTACCCAGCCGTCGCTCAGCCGGGTTTTCAGCCTGTCGCCCGCCTTCAGCTGCGCGGCCTTTTTAATGGCCTGACCGTCGGCTGCCGTAGTGACGCTGAAACCGCGCGCCAGCGTCGCCAACGGGCTGACGCCTTCCAGCTGGGCCGCCAGCGTGGCGAACTGCTGTTTGCCGCCGTTGAGCTGCGCCTGCATCGCCTGCTGTAAACGGTAGCGCCACTGCTGAAGCTGCTGCTGCGCGCGATAAAGCCGGTTCTGCGGCTGCGTGGCGGCAAGCCGCTGCGTAGCCTGTTCCTGCTGACGAGCGGCCTGGCGCAGTCGCAGCTGCATGGCGTCATCCAGCCTGCGGTGGAGCCGCATCAGCGTCGTCTGCTGGCGCGCCAGCCGTAGCTGGGGATGCTGCTGCTGTAAACGGTGGTGCAGGCGGGTAAAGGTGCGGTTCTGCTGCGCAAGATAGTAGTCCATCGCCATTTCCAGCCTTGTCTGCTGCGACTGAAGCTGGCGCAGCAGCTCAAGCTGGTTGCGGCTGACCAGCTCCGCTGCCGCAGAAGGCGTTGGCGCGCGCAGATCCGCAACGAAGTCGGCGATAGTCACGTCGGTTTCGTGCCCTACGGCGCTGACGATAGCGATGCGGCTGGCGAAAATTGCCCGTGCCACGCGCTCGTCGTTGAAGCTCCACAGATCCTCCAGCGAGCCGCCGCCGCGTCCGACGATCAGCACGTCACACTCTGCGCGCTGGTTGGCCAGCTCAATCGCCCGCACAATGCTGGCTGGCGCATCCGCCCCTTGAACCGGCGTGGGATAAATCACCACCGGCAGGGAAGGGTCGCGGCGGTGTAAAACCCGCAGCACATCGTGCAGCGCCGCGCCGGTGGCAGAGGTGATCACGCCTACCTGGCGTGCAGGATCGGGCAGCGGCTGCTTATGGCTCTGTTCAAACAGGCCTTCGCTCGTCAGCTTTTGCTTCAGCTGTTCAAACTGCTGCTGAAGCAGGCCGTCGCCGGCAGGCTGCATACTTTCGGCAATCAGCTGATAGTCGCCGCGCGGTTCATAAAGCGTGATGGTGGCCCTGACCAGCACCTGCTGGCCGTTTTGCGGACGAAAGGTTACGCGGCGGTTACTGTTGCGGAACATCGCGCAGCGTACCTGTGCGCCGTCGTCCTTCAGCGTAAAATACCAGTGGCCGGAAGAGGGCTGGGAAAAGTTAGAGATCTCGGCGCTCAGCCAGACCTGGCCCATCTCCATTTCCAGCAGCTTGCGCACCGTGGTATTCAGGCGGCTGACGGTAAAAATATTGGCGGTTGGCGGTAGCGACATGTGATAGAGATCAAACTTTAAATCAGAGGGTTAATTAACCGATACTACATGCCTGACGGGAGGGATCAAGAGTTTTTCGTAAATAATGCTGGAGGCAATCGATTACGCCCTGTATAATGCCGCGGCAATATTTTACAAGTTCTCATTCACCCTGAGGTTGAGATATTGCCATGCTAAGAATCGCTAAAGAAGCCCTGACATTTGACGACGTGCTGCTCGTTCCCGCTCATTCGACTGTGTTGCCTAATACGGCCGACCTCAGTACCCAGCTTACCAAAACCATTCGCCTGAATATTCCTATGCTCTCTGCGGCTATGGACACCGTGACCGAAGCGGGCCTGGCTATTGCGCTGGCGCAGGAAGGCGGGCTGGGCTTTATCCATAAAAATATGTCCATCGAGCGCCAGGCGGAAGAAGTCCGCAAGGTGAAGAAACATGAAAGCGGCGTGGTGACCGATCCGCAAACCGTGCTGCCCACTACGGCGCTGAGCGAAGTGAAGCTGCTGACCGAGCGTAACGGCTTTGCGGGCTATCCGGTGGTTAACGGCGACAACGAGCTGGTAGGTATCATCACCGGCCGCGACGTGCGTTTCGTCACCGATATGAGCCTGCCGGTTTCGGCGGTCATGACGCCAAAAGAGCGTCTGGTCACCGTACGCGAAGGCGAAGCGCGTGAAGTCGTGCTGCAAAAGATGCACGAAAAACGCATCGAAAAAGCGCTGGTGGTGGACGATGCTTTCCATCTGCTGGGCATGATCACCGTTAAAGATTTCCAGAAAGCCGAACGCAAGCCTAACGCCTGTAAAGACCAGGAAGGTCGTCTGCGCGTCGGCGCAGCGGTAGGCGCGGGCGCGGGCAACGAAGAGCGCGTGGACGCGCTGGTCGCGGCTGGCGTTGACGTGCTGCTGATTGACTCTTCTCACGGCCACTCTGAAGGCGTATTGCAGCGTATCCGTGAAACCCGTGCTAAATATCCTGACCTGCAGATCCTCGGCGGCAACGTCGCGACCGGCGCTGGCGCGCTGGCGCTGGTTGAGGCTGGCGTAAGCGCGGTGAAAGTGGGTATCGGCCCTGGCTCCATCTGTACCACCCGTATCGTCACCGGCGTGGGCGTGCCGCAGATCACTGCAGTTTCTGACGCGGTCGCCGCGCTGGAAGGTACCGGTATTCCTGTTATCGCCGACGGCGGCATTCGCTTCTCCGGCGACATCGCCAAGGCGATTGCGGCTGGCGCCAGCGCGGTCATGGTCGGCTCTATGCTGGCGGGCACCGAAGAATCGCCGGGCGAAATCGAACTGTATCAGGGCCGCTCGTTCAAATCCTATCGCGGCATGGGCTCGCTGGGCGCGATGTCCAAAGGCTCTTCCGACCGTTACTTCCAGACCGATAACGCGGCGGACAAGCTGGTGCCGGAAGGTATCGAAGGTCGCGTGGCCTATAAAGGCCGTCTGAAAGAGATCGTACATCAGCAGATGGGCGGCCTGCGCTCCTGTATGGGTCTGACCGGCTGCGGCACCATCGAAGCTCTGCGCACCAAAGCGGAATTCGTTCGCATCAGCGGCGCGGGCATCACCGAAAGCCACGTGCACGACGTCACCATTACCAAAGAGTCGCCAAACTACCGCATGGGTTCCTGATAACCCGGCCCGATGCCCGGCGCTGACCGGGCATTTTACTTAATCCCTGTATTTGTTTATCGCTCTGGAATAGCCCAATGACCACGGAAAATATCCATAAACACCGCATCCTGATCCTTGATTTCGGCTCGCAGTATACGCAGCTGGTGGCACGCCGCGTGCGCGAGCTGGGCGTCTACTGTGAACTTTGGGCGTGGGACGTCACTGAAGAGCAGATCCGCCAGTTTAATCCAAACGGCATCATTCTTTCCGGCGGCCCGGAAAGCACCACCGAACACAACAGCCCGCGCGCGCCGGAATACGTTTTCAACGCGGGCGTGCCGGTATTCGGCGTTTGCTACGGGATGCAGACCATGGCGCTGCAGCTTGGCGGCAAGGTGGAAGGCTCCAGCGAGCGCGAGTTTGGCTATGCGCAGGTAGAAGTTGGCGTGGACAGCGCGCTGACTCGCGGCATTGAAGATTCCCTGAGCGCGGACGGCAAACCGCTGCTGGACGTCTGGATGAGCCACGGCGACAAAGTTACCGCTATCCCGTCCGATTTTGTGACCGTTGCCAGCACCGAAAGCTGCCCCTTCGCCATTATGGCTAACGAAGAGAAGCGCCTGTACGGCGTGCAGTTCCACCCGGAAGTGACGCACACGCGTCAGGGCCAGCGGATGCTGGAGCGTTTTGTGCTGGATATCTGCCAGTGTGAAGCGCTGTGGACGCCGGCAAAAATCATCGAAGACGCGGTTGAGCGTCTGCGCGTGCAGGTGGGCAACGACAGGGTGATCCTGGGCCTGTCTGGCGGCGTGGACTCTTCCGTGACCGCGATGCTGCTGCACCGCGCCATCGGCGATCGTCTGACCTGCGTATTCGTCGACAACGGCCTGCTGCGCCTGAACGAAGCGGAGCAGGTGCTGGAGATGTTCGGCGATCACTTTGGCCTGAACATTGTCCACGTGGAAGGCGAAAAACGTTTCCTGGACGCGCTGGCGGGCGTCGACGAGCCGGAAGCCAAGCGAAAAATCATTGGCCGCGTCTTCGTGGAAGTGTTCGATGAAGAGGCGCTGAAGCTGGAAGACGTGAAGTGGCTGGCGCAGGGCACCATCTATCCGGACGTGATCGAATCCGCCGCTTCTGCTACCGGCAAAGCGCACGTTATCAAGTCGCACCACAACGTGGGCGGCCTGCCAAAAGAGATGAAGATGGGCCTGGTTGAACCGCTGCGTGAGCTGTTCAAAGACGAAGTGCGTAAAATCGGCCTGGAGCTTGGTCTGCCGTACAACATGCTTTACCGTCATCCGTTCCCTGGACCGGGTCTGGGCGTGCGCGTGCTGGGCGAAGTAAAGAAAGAGTATTGCGATCTGCTGCGTCGCGCCGATGCGATCTTTATCGAAGAGCTGCACAAGGCCGATCTGTATAACAAGGTCAGCCAGGCGTTCACCGTGTTCCTGCCTGTACGTTCAGTAGGCGTGATGGGCGACGGGCGTAAGTATGACTGGGTGGTTTCGCTGCGTGCGGTAGAAACCATCGACTTTATGACCGCGCACTGGGCGCACCTGCCTTATGAGTTCCTGGGCCGCGTCTCTAACCGCATCATCAATGAAATCAACGGTATTTCCCGCGTGGTTTACGATATCTCCGGCAAGCCGCCGGCGACGATCGAGTGGGAATAGTACTGTAGTTAACCGCCTGTTTTTATACCTGGAATAAAAACAGGCGGTGGTTTTTCTGCGTCATCAATCGTTTTGGTGCGCAGTGCAGGCCTCATCAGAAAAGCCCCTCGAAACCCTGTTCAGTTAGTTAATGCTGACAGGGTATCAGGCACGCTTGTCCGCTCAACGCAGCAAGCGAAAAGTCTTACGCACATGGTCGGTAAGCACTGCCGGGTTTTCCATCGCGGCAAAGTGGCCGCCGTGCTCAGCTTCCGCAAAGAACCTCAAATCCTCGAAACGCGCCTGCGCCCAGCGCCGTGAGAGACGAAGCAG
>Ga0209371_1000680_pt1 | contig 29361 bp, 25 predicted proteins | sample AgamicAtAmrz_FD_187165 | JGI IMG/M metagenome (GOLD analysis project Ga0209371, IMG submission 187165) | Agave microbial communities from Guanajuato, Mexico - At.Am.rz (SPAdes) (version 2) | ecosystem: Host-associated > Plants > Roots > Rhizosphere | place: Guanajato, Mexico | collected 2012-06-07
TGACCGGTACCATCGAACTGCCAGAAGGCGTTGAGATGGTAATGCCAGGCGACAACATCAAGATGGTTGTGACTCTGATCCACCCAATCGCGATGGACGACGGTCTGCGTTTCGCAATCCGTGAAGGTGGTCGTACCGTTGGTGCTGGCGTGGTTGCTAAAGTTCTCGGCTAATTGCTGATAACATTTGACGCAATGCGCATGAAAAGGGCATCATTTGATGCCCTTTTTGCACGCTTTCACATCAGAACCTGGCTCATCAGTGATTATTTTTGTCATAATCATTGCTGAGACAGGCTCTGCAGAGAGCGTATAATCCGTAAAGGGATTAAGCGTATCGATTTGGCTCGCCTCGCAATCGCGGGGTGAAATTATTTGTAGAATTCTTCTGACAGGTTGGTTTATGAGTGCGAATACCGAAGCTCAAGGGAGCGGGCGCGGCCTGGAAGCGATGAAGTGGGTCGCTGTTGCCGTGCTGCTGATTGTGGCAATCGTTGGCAACTATCTTTATCGTGACATGATGCTGCCGCTCCGCGCGCTGGCAGTGGTGATTCTGATTGCTGCAGCGGGCGGTGTCGCGCTGTTAACGACTAAAGGTAAGGCAACTGTTGCTTTTGCACGTGAAGCGCGTACCGAAGTCCGCAAGGTGATTTGGCCAACTCGCCAGGAAACACTGCACACCACTCTGATTGTGGCTGCTGTGACTGCGGTAATGTCACTGATCCTGTGGGGACTGGATGGTATTCTGGTTCGCCTGGTTTCCTTTATCACTGGCCTGAGGTTCTAAGATGTCTGAAGCCCCTAAAAAGCGTTGGTACGTCGTTCAGGCGTTTTCCGGTTTTGAAGGCCGCGTAGCAACGTCGCTGCGTGAGCATATCAAATTACATAATATGGAAGAGTTGTTTGGCGAAGTTATGGTCCCGACTGAAGAAGTGGTCGAGATCCGTGGCGGCCAGCGTCGCAAAAGCGAGCGCAAATTCTTCCCGGGTTACGTGCTGGTTCAGATGGTGATGAACGACGCGAGCTGGCACCTGGTGCGCAGCGTACCGCGCGTGATGGGCTTTATCGGCGGCACGTCTGACCGTCCGGCGCCAATCAGCGATAAAGAAGTTGATGCGATTATGAACCGCCTGCAGCAGGTAGGTGATAAGCCGCGTCCGAAAACGCTGTTTGAACCGGGTGAGATGGTTCGTGTTAGCGACGGTCCGTTTGCTGACTTTAACGGCGTGGTTGAAGAAGTGGACTACGAGAAGTCCCGCCTGAAAGTGTCTGTTTCTATCTTCGGTCGTGCGACCCCGGTAGAACTGGACTTTGCTCAGGTAGAAAAAGCCTAAACAGCGATCAAAAAAGCGACGATTTAATCGTTGCACAAGGCGCGAGATTGGAATACAATTTCGCGCCTTTTGTTTTTATGGGCCCGGCCCGTAAAACGAATTTTATTCACGGGGAGCCTTCCTGAGGCGCTATTACCCAATCAGAGGATTTTAGAATGGCTAAGAAAGTACAAGCCTACGTCAAGCTGCAGGTTGCAGCTGGTATGGCGAACCCAAGTCCACCAGTTGGTCCAGCTCTGGGTCAGCAGGGTGTGAACATCATGGAATTCTGTAAAGCGTTCAACGCAAAAACTGAATCCCTGGAAAAAGGTCTGCCAATCCCAGTCGTAATCACTGTTTACGCTGACCGTTCTTTCACTTTCGTTACCAAAACCCCTCCAGCAGCAGTTCTGCTGAAGAAAGCGGCTGGTATCAAGTCTGGTTCCGGTAAACCGAACAAAGACAAAGTGGGTAAAATTTCCCGCGCTCAGCTGCAGGAAATCGCGCAGACCAAAGCTGCCGACATGACTGGTGCCGACATTGAAGCGATGACTCGCTCAATCGAAGGTACTGCACGTTCCATGGGCCTGGTAGTGGAGGACTAAGAAATGGCTAAACTGACCAAGCGCATGTCCGTGATCCGTGACAAAGTTGATGCGACCAAACAGTACGACATCAACGAAGCTATCGCTCTGCTGAAAGAACTGGCAACTGCTAAGTTCGTTGAAAGCGTTGACGTTGCCGTGAACCTCGGCATCGACGCGCGTAAATCCGATCAGAACGTTCGTGGCGCAACTGTACTGCCACACGGTACTGGCCGTTCCGTTCGCGTAGCTGTATTTGCTCAGGGTGCAAACGCTGAAGCTGCTAAAGCTGCCGGCGCTGAACTGGTAGGTATGGAAGATCTGGCTGATCAGATCAAGAAAGGCGAAATGAACTTTGACGTTGTTATTGCTTCTCCAGATGCAATGCGCGTTGTTGGCCAGCTGGGCCAGGTTCTGGGTCCGCGCGGCCTGATGCCTAACCCGAAAGTTGGTACTGTAACGCCTAACGTTGCTGAAGCGGTTAAAAACGCTAAAGCAGGTCAGGTTCGTTATCGTAACGACAAAAACGGCATCATCCACACCACCATCGGTAAAGTGGACTTTGACGCTGACAAACTGAAAGAAAACCTGGAAGCTCTGCTGGTTGCGCTGAAAAAAGCAAAACCAACTCAGGCGAAAGGCGTGTACATCAAAAAAGTTAGCATCTCCACCACCATGGGTGCAGGTGTTGCAGTTGACCAGGCTGGCCTGAGCGCTGCTGCAAACTAATGCCTTTACGTGGGCGGTGATTTTGTCTACAATCTTACCCCCACGTTTGCTAACAAAAGTTAGCGGCTAAAAGATTTGTTCGTTGGAGCCTGGCCTAATCCAGGCCTCCGTCGAAGACCGCAGGTGTTTCGCAAGAGACTTAATCCCCTGCGTAGACGGTGACAGAACGCTAAGATTATTTTTGGATACTCTGGCTTGTTTCTGCTCACCGTATTAAGACGCTCTTCCCGTTGGGTTGAGTGAAGTGAGTTCCGGAACATGAGTTCCGGCAAACATCCAGGAGCAAAGCTAATGGCTTTAAATCTTCAAGACAAACAAGCGATTGTTGCTGAAGTCAGCGAAGTAGCCAAAGGCGCGCTGTCTGCAGTAGTTGCGGATTCCCGTGGCGTTACTGTAGACAAAATGACTGAACTGCGTAAAGCAGGTCGTGAAGCTGGCGTATACATGCGTGTTGTTCGTAACACCCTGCTGCGTCGCGTAGTTGAAGGTACTCAGTTCGAGTGCCTGAAAGACACGTTTGTTGGTCCGACCCTGATTGCATACTCTATGGAACACCCGGGCGCTGCTGCTCGTCTGTTCAAAGAGTTCGCGAAAGCGAATGCAAAATTTGAGGTCAAAGCTGCAGCCTTTGAAGGTGAGTTGATCCCGGCATCGCAAATCGATCGCCTGGCAACCCTGCCGACCTACGAAGAAGCAATTGCACGCCTGATGGCAACCATGAAAGAAGCTTCGGCTGGCAAACTGGTTCGCACTCTGGCTGCTGTTCGCGATGCGAAAGAAGCTGCTTAATCGCAGTTATCTTTATAAAGCATTCGCTTACGTATAAACTTATTCTGATTTTCAGGAACAATTTAAATGTCTATCACTAAAGATCAAATCATTGAAGCAGTTGCAGCTATGTCCGTAATGGACGTTGTAGAACTGATTTCTGCAATGGAAGAAAAATTCGGTGTTTCTGCTGCTGCTGCTGTAGCTGTAGCTGCTGGCCCGGCTGAAGCTGCTGAAGAAAAAACTGAATTCGACGTAATTCTGAAAGCTGCTGGCGCTAACAAAGTTGCTGTTATCAAAGCAGTACGTGGCGCAACTGGCCTGGGTCTGAAAGAAGCTAAAGACCTGGTAGAATCTGCTCCAGCTGCGCTGAAAGAAGGCGTGAGCAAAGACGACGCAGAAGCACTGAAAAAATCTCTGGAAGAAGCTGGCGCTGAAGTTGAAGTTAAATAAGCCAACTTTTCTGGTTGCAGCCTAAGTAATTAGGCTGATGGCTGGTGACTTTTTAGTCACCAGCCTTTTTGCGCTGTAAGGCATCAGTAGCATTTCACACTGTTTGACTGCTGATTGTCCTGACAATGCATGTTTCTATCGACGACTTAATATATTGCGACAGGGTGCTCGCTCTGTGTAAATCGCGACGAAATGGTTTAAGCGTGATAGCAACAGGTATTGCGGAAAGTATTCAATTTTCCGGTCCACAAAATGGTGTTGCACAAACTGTCCCTTCGTCGGACAGATGGGTCGACTTGTCAGCGAGCTGAGGAACCCTATGGTTTACTCCTATACCGAGAAAAAACGTATTCGTAAGGATTTTGGTAAACGTCCACAAGTTCTGGACATTCCATATCTCCTTTCTATCCAGCTTGACTCGTTCCAGAAGTTTATCGAGCAAGATCCTGAAGGGCAGTACGGTCTGGAAGCAGCCTTCCGTTCCGTGTTCCCGATTCAGAGCTACAGCGGTAATTCCGAGCTGCAGTACGTCAGCTATCGCCTTGGCGAGCCGGTGTTTGACGTTCAGGAATGTCAGATCCGTGGCGTGACCTATTCCGCACCGCTGCGCGTAAAACTGCGTCTGGTGATCTACGAGCGCGAAGCGCCAGAAGGCACCGTAAAAGACATTAAAGAACAAGAAGTCTACATGGGTGAAATTCCACTCATGACAGACAACGGTACTTTCGTTATCAACGGTACTGAGCGTGTTATCGTTTCCCAGCTGCATCGTAGCCCGGGCGTCTTCTTCGACAGCGATAAAGGTAAAACACACTCTTCCGGTAAAGTACTGTATAACGCGCGCATCATTCCTTACCGTGGTTCATGGCTGGACTTCGAGTTCGATCCAAAAGACAACCTGTTTGTCCGTATCGACCGTCGTCGCAAACTGCCAGCAACCATCATTCTGCGTGCGCTGCAATATACCACTGAGCAGATCCTGGACCTGTTCTTTGAGAAAGTGATCTTTGAAATCCGCGACAACAAGCTGCAGATGGAGCTGGTGCCGGAACGTCTGCGTGGTGAGACCGCGTCGTTCGACATCGAAGCCGACGGCAAAGTGTATGTGGAAAAAGGTCGCCGTATCACTGCGCGTCACATCCGTCAGCTGGAAAAAGATGATATCAAACACATCGAAGTTCCGGTTGAATACATTGCAGGAAAAGTAGCCGCGAAAGATTACGTTGATGAATCAACTGGCGAGCTGATCTGCCCGGCGAACATGGAGCTGAGCCTGGATCTGCTGGCTAAGCTGAGTCAGTCTGGCCACAAACGTATCGAAACGCTGTTCACCAACGATCTGGACCACGGCCCTTATATCTCTGAGACTATCCGCGTCGACCCAACGACCGATCGTCTGAGTGCGCTGGTTGAAATCTACCGCATGATGCGTCCTGGTGAGCCACCAACTCGCGAAGCGGCTGAAAGCCTGTTCGAAAACCTGTTCTTCTCTGAAGACCGCTACGATCTGTCTGCGGTTGGTCGTATGAAGTTCAACCGTTCTCTGCTGCGTGATGAGATCGAAGGTTCCGGTATCCTGAGCAAAGACGACATCATCGAAGTGATGAAGAAGCTCATCGATATCCGTAACGGTAAAGGCGAAGTGGACGATATCGACCACCTCGGCAACCGTCGTATCCGTTCCGTAGGCGAAATGGCGGAAAACCAGTTCCGCGTTGGCCTGGTACGTGTAGAGCGTGCGGTGAAAGAGCGTCTGTCTCTGGGCGATCTGGATACCCTGATGCCTCAGGATATGATCAACGCCAAGCCGATTTCTGCAGCAGTGAAAGAGTTCTTCGGTTCCAGCCAGCTGTCTCAGTTCATGGACCAGAACAACCCGCTGTCTGAGATTACGCACAAACGTCGTATCTCTGCACTCGGCCCAGGCGGTCTGACCCGTGAACGTGCAGGCTTCGAAGTTCGAGACGTACACCCGACGCACTACGGTCGCGTATGTCCAATCGAAACGCCTGAAGGTCCAAACATCGGTCTGATCAACTCCCTGTCCGTGTACGCACAGACAAACGAATACGGTTTCCTCGAGACCCCGTATCGTAAAGTGACCGACGGTGTTGTAACCGACGAAATTCATTACCTGTCTGCTATCGAAGAAGGCAACTACGTTATCGCTCAGGCGAACTCCAACCTGGATGACGAAGGCCACTTTGTAGAAGATCTGGTTACCTGCCGTAGCAAAGGCGAATCAAGCTTGTTCAGCCGCGATCAGGTTGACTACATGGACGTTTCCACCCAGCAGGTGGTATCCGTCGGTGCGTCCCTGATCCCGTTCCTGGAACACGATGACGCCAACCGTGCATTGATGGGTGCGAACATGCAACGTCAGGCCGTTCCAACTCTGCGCGCTGATAAGCCGCTGGTTGGTACCGGTATGGAACGTGCTGTTGCCGTTGACTCCGGTGTTACTGCAGTTGCTAAACGTGGCGGTACTGTTCAGTACGTCGATGCATCCCGTATCGTTATCAAAGTTAACGAAGACGAGATGTATCCGGGCGAAGCTGGTATCGACATTTATAACCTGACCAAATACACCCGTTCTAACCAGAACACCTGTATCAACCAGATGCCTTGCGTATCTCTGGGTGAGCCAGTTGAGCGCGGCGACGTGCTGGCAGACGGTCCGTCCACCGACCTCGGTGAACTGGCGCTCGGTCAGAACATGCGCGTAGCGTTCATGCCGTGGAACGGTTACAACTTCGAAGACTCCATCCTCGTCTCCGAGCGTGTGGTTCAGGAAGATCGTTTCACCACCATCCACATTCAGGAACTGGCATGTGTGTCCCGTGACACCAAGCTGGGGCCAGAAGAGATCACCGCTGACATCCCTAACGTGGGTGAAGCTGCGCTCTCCAAACTGGATGAATCCGGTATCGTTTACATCGGTGCGGAAGTGACCGGCGGCGACATTCTGGTTGGTAAGGTAACACCGAAAGGTGAAACTCAGCTGACGCCAGAAGAGAAACTGCTGCGTGCCATCTTCGGTGAGAAAGCGTCTGACGTTAAAGACTCTTCTCTGCGCGTACCTAACGGTGTTTCCGGTACGGTTATCGACGTTCAGGTCTTTACCCGTGACGGCGTTGAAAAAGATAAACGTGCGCTGGAAATCGAAGAGATGCAGCTCAAACAGGCTAAGAAAGACCTGTCTGAAGAACTGCAGATCCTCGAAGCGGGTCTGTTCAGCCGTATTTATGCGGTGCTGGTTGCCGGTGGCGTTGAAGCTGAGAAGCTCGACAAACTGCCACGCGATCGCTGGCTTGAACTGGGCCTGACCGACGAAGAGAAACAGAATCAGCTGGAACAACTGGCTGAGCAGTATGACGAACTGAAACACGAGTTCGAGAAAAAACTCGAAGCGAAACGCCGTAAAATCACTCAGGGCGACGATCTGGCACCAGGTGTGCTGAAGATTGTTAAGGTGTATCTGGCTGTTAAACGTCAGATCCAGCCTGGTGATAAGATGGCAGGTCGTCACGGTAACAAGGGTGTTATCTCTAAGATCAACCCGATCGAAGATATGCCGCACGATGCTAACGGTACGCCGGTAGATATCGTACTGAACCCACTGGGCGTACCGTCTCGTATGAACATCGGTCAGATTCTGGAAACCCACCTGGGTATGGCTGCGAAAGGTATCGGCGACAAGATTAACGCCATGCTGAAGCAGCAGGAAGAAGTCGCGAAACTGCGCGAATTCATCCAGCGTGCCTACGATCTGGGTACCGATGTGCGTCAGAAAGTCGACCTGAACACCTTCAGCGATGAAGAAGTGCTGCGTCTGGCTGAGAACCTGAAAAAAGGTATGCCAATCGCAACGCCAGTATTCGATGGTGCGAAAGAAGCTGAAATTAAAGAGCTGCTGCAACTGGGTGGTCTGCCAACGTCTGGTCAGATCACGCTGTTTGACGGCCGTACCGGTGAACAGTTCGAGCGTCCGGTAACCGTAGGTTACATGTACATGCTGAAACTGAACCACCTGGTCGACGACAAGATGCACGCTCGTTCTACCGGTTCTTACAGCCTGGTTACTCAGCAGCCGCTGGGTGGTAAGGCACAGTTCGGTGGTCAGCGCTTCGGGGAGATGGAAGTGTGGGCGCTGGAAGCATACGGCGCGGCATACACCCTGCAGGAAATGCTCACCGTTAAGTCTGATGACGTGAACGGTCGTACCAAGATGTATAAGAACATCGTGGACGGCAACCATCAGATGGAACCGGGCATGCCTGAATCCTTCAACGTACTGTTGAAAGAGATTCGTTCGCTGGGTATCAACATCGAACTGGAAGACGAGTAATTCTCGCTCAAACAGGTCACTGGTGCCGGGTTAACCCCCGGCACCAGATTGTGCTAACTCCGACGGGAGCAAATCCGTGAAAGATTTATTAAAGTTTCTGAAAGCGCAGACTAAAACCGAAGAGTTTGATGCGATCAAAATTGCTCTGGCTTCGCCAGACATGATCCGTTCATGGTCTTTCGGTGAAGTTAAAAAGCCGGAAACCATCAACTACCGTACGTTCAAACCTGAGCGTGACGGCCTTTTCTGTGCGCGTATTTTCGGGCCAGTAAAAGATTACGAGTGCCTGTGCGGTAAGTACAAGCGCCTGAAACACCGTGGTGTGATCTGTGAGAAGTGCGGCGTTGAAGTGACCCAGACCAAAGTGCGTCGTGAACGCATGGGCCACATCGAGCTGGCGTCTCCTACCGCGCACATCTGGTTCCTGAAATCTCTGCCGTCCCGTATCGGTCTGCTGCTGGATATGCCGCTGCGCGATATCGAACGTGTTCTGTACTTCGAATCTTATGTGGTTATCGAAGGCGGGATGACGAACCTGGAACGTCACCAGATCCTGACTGAAGAGCAGTATCTGGACGCGCTGGAAGAGTTCGGTGACGAATTCGACGCGAAGATGGGTGCGGAAGCTATTCAGGCCCTGTTGAAGAGCATGGACCTGGAGCAAGAGTGCGAGCAGCTGCGTGAAGAGCTGAACGAAACTAACTCCGAAACCAAGCGTAAAAAGCTGACCAAGCGTATCAAACTGCTGGAAGCGTTCGTTCAGTCTGGTAACAAACCAGAGTGGATGATCCTGACCGTTCTGCCGGTTCTGCCGCCAGATCTGCGTCCGCTGGTTCCGCTGGATGGTGGTCGTTTCGCAACGTCCGATCTGAACGATCTGTATCGTCGCGTTATCAACCGTAACAACCGTTTGAAACGTCTGCTGGATCTGGCTGCGCCGGACATCATCGTACGCAACGAAAAACGTATGCTGCAGGAAGCGGTAGATGCCCTGCTGGATAACGGTCGTCGCGGTCGTGCGATCACCGGTTCTAACAAACGTCCTCTGAAATCTTTGGCCGACATGATCAAAGGTAAGCAGGGTCGTTTCCGTCAGAACCTGCTCGGTAAGCGTGTTGACTACTCCGGTCGTTCTGTAATCACCGTAGGTCCATACCTGCGTCTGCATCAGTGCGGTCTGCCGAAGAAAATGGCACTGGAGCTGTTCAAACCGTTCATCTACGGCAAGCTGGAACTGCGTGGCCTGGCCACCACCATCAAAGCCGCTAAGAAAATGGTTGAGCGTGAAGAAGCTGTCGTTTGGGATATCCTGGACGAAGTTATCCGCGAACACCCGGTACTGCTGAACCGTGCACCAACCCTGCACCGTCTGGGTATCCAGGCATTTGAGCCAGTCCTGATTGAAGGTAAAGCTATCCAGCTGCACCCGCTGGTTTGTGCGGCATATAACGCCGACTTCGATGGTGACCAGATGGCTGTTCACGTACCGCTGACGCTGGAAGCCCAGCTCGAAGCGCGTGCGCTGATGATGTCTACCAACAACATCCTGTCTCCAGCGAACGGTGAACCAATTATCGTTCCTTCTCAGGACGTTGTATTGGGTCTGTACTACATGACCCGTGACTGTGTTAACGCCAAAGGCGAAGGCATGGTGCTGACTGGCCCGAAAGAAGCTGAGCGTATTTATCGCGCTGGCCTGGCCTCTCTGCATGCGCGCGTTAAAGTGCGTATCACCGAATACGAAAAAGATGCAAACGGCGAATTCGTTGCGAAAACCAGCCTGAAAGACACGACCGTTGGCCGTGCCATTCTGTGGATGATCGTACCGAAAGGTCTGCCTTTCTCCATCGTCAACCAGGCGCTGGGCAAGAAGGCTATCTCCAAAATGCTGAACACCTGTTACCGCATTCTGGGCCTGAAGCCGACCGTTATCTTCGCTGACCAGACAATGTACACCGGCTTTGCTTATGCAGCGCGTTCAGGTGCATCTGTTGGTATCGATGACATGGTCATCCCAGAGAAGAAACACGAGATCATCTCTGAAGCGGAAGCCGAAGTTGCTGAGATCCAGGAGCAGTTCCAGTCTGGTCTGGTTACCGCGGGCGAACGCTATAACAAAGTTATCGATATCTGGGCAGCGGCGAACGATCGTGTATCCAAAGCGATGATGGATAACCTGCAGACCGAAACCGTGATTAACCGTGACGGCGTAGAAGAGCAGCAGGTTTCCTTCAACAGCATCTACATGATGGCCGACTCCGGTGCGCGTGGTTCCGCAGCACAGATTCGTCAGCTGGCAGGTATGCGTGGTCTGATGGCGAAGCCAGATGGCTCCATCATCGAAACGCCAATCACCGCGAACTTCCGTGAAGGTCTGAACGTACTCCAGTACTTCATCTCCACGCACGGTGCGCGTAAAGGTCTGGCGGATACCGCACTGAAGACAGCGAACTCCGGTTATCTGACGCGTCGTCTGGTTGACGTTGCGCAGGATCTGGTTGTGACCGAAGACGATTGTGGCACCCTCGAAGGTATCACCATGACCCCGGTTATCGAGGGTGGTGATGTTAAAGAGCCACTGCGCGATCGCGTACTGGGTCGTGTTACCGCGGAAGACATTCTGAAGCCGGGTACTGCAGACATTCTGGTTCCACGCAACACGCTGCTGCACGAGCACTGGTGTGACCTGCTGGAAGCGAACTCTGTTGACTCCGTGAAAGTACGTTCCGTTGTATCTTGTGACACCGACTTTGGTGTATGTGCGCACTGCTATGGTCGTGACCTGGCGCGTGGCCACATCATCAACAAAGGTGAAGCTATCGGCGTTATCGCGGCACAGTCCATCGGTGAGCCGGGTACACAGCTGACGATGCGTACGTTCCACATCGGTGGTGCGGCATCTCGTGCGGCTGCTGAATCCAGCATCCAGGTGAAAAACAAAGGTAGCATCAAGCTCAGCAACGCGAAGTCTGTTGTTAACTCCGCTGGCAAGCTGGTTGTGACCTCTCGTAACACCGAGCTGAAGCTGATCGACGAATTCGGTCGTACCAAAGAGAGCTATAAAGTGCCTTACGGTGCTGTTATGGCGAAAGGTGATGGCGAGCAGGTTGCCGGCGGTGAAACCGTAGCAAACTGGGATCCACACACCATGCCGGTTATCACCGAAGTGAGTGGTTTCATCCGCTTCACTGACATGATCGACGGCCAGACCATTACTCGTCAGACCGACGAGCTGACCGGTCTGTCTTCTCTGGTGGTTCTGGATTCTGCAGAGCGTACTGCGGGTGGTAAAGATCTGCGTCCTGCACTGAAAATCGTTGATGCTCAGGGTAACGACGTTCTGATCCCGGGTACCGACATGCCTGCGCAGTACTTCCTGCCGGGTAAAGCGATCGTTCAGCTGGAAGATGGTATTCAGATCGGTGCGGGTGATGCTCTGGCGCGTATTCCTCAGGAATCCAGCGGTACCAAGGACATCACCGGTGGTCTGCCACGCGTTGCTGACCTGTTCGAAGCACGTCGTCCGAAAGAGCCTGCAATCCTGGCTGAAATCAGCGGTATCATCTCCTTCGGTAAAGAGACCAAAGGTAAACGCCGTCTGGTTATCACTCCAGTAGATGGCAGCGAGCCGTACGAAGAGATGATTCCTAAGTGGCGTCAGCTCAACGTGTTCGAAGGTGAACGTGTAGAACGTGGTGACGTGGTTTCCGATGGTCCAGAAGCACCGCACGACATTCTGCGTCTTCGTGGCGTACACGCGGTAACGCGTTACATCACCAACGAAGTACAGGACGTTTACCGTCTGCAGGGCGTTAAGATTAACGATAAGCACATCGAAGTTATCGTTCGTCAGATGCTGCGTAAAGCAACCATCGAAAACGCAGGCAGCTCCGAGTTCCTGGAAGGCGAACAGGTTGAATACTCTCGCGTCAAGATCGCTAACCGCGAACTGGAAGCGAACGGCAAAATCGGTGCGACCTTCTCGCGCGATCTGCTGGGTATCACCAAAGCGTCTCTGGCAACCGAGTCCTTCATCTCTGCAGCATCGTTCCAGGAAACCACGCGTGTCCTGACCGAAGCCGCTGTTGCAGGTAAACGTGATGAACTGCGCGGTCTGAAAGAGAACGTCATCGTGGGTCGTCTGATCCCGGCGGGTACCGGTTATGCGTACCACCAGGATCGTATGCGTCGTCGTGCTGCAGGCGAACTGCCAGCTGCACCGCAGGTTACTGCTGAAGATGCATCCGCGAGCCTGGCAGAACTGCTGAACGCAGGTCTGGGTGGTTCCGACAACGAGTAATCGTTGATGCCCGGTAATAAACATTACCGGGCATATGTCTCGTAGGTCGGGTAAGCGTAGCGCCACCCGACAATAAAAAACCCGCCTCGGCGGGTTTTTTTACATCTGTATGTTATTAGTTTACCAACGGGATCCGTCGATAAAGTTCAATCATATCGCCCGCCAGATCCTGAATGACCATTGCGTTCATCAGGTGATCCTGAGAGTGAACGGTGATCAGGTTAACCGGAAGTTTCCCGGTGCCTTCATCAAGCCCGATGAGCTGCGTCTGTATGGTATGGGCATGTTTCACGTATTCGCGCGACTCTTCCATCGCCTTTTCGGCTTCGGTAAAGTCACCTTTACGCGCCAGCTGCAACGCGGTGAGGGCAGCACTGCGCGCCGCACCCGCGTTGACCAGCAGTTCCATGATTGTTGTTTCTAAGTCTTCCACGGGTCACTCCAGAAGTTTAAGCGCTTTTTCCAGTACGGCATCACCTTTCATCATGCCGTAATCCATCATGTCGATCACCGCGACCTTTTTACCCAGCGGGTCGGCCTGTGCCTGTAGTTTCGCCTGCTCGTATTTAACCTGTGGCCCCAACAATACGATGTCGGCCGTCGCGATGTTGTCTTTAAACTCCGCAACCGGAACGGCTTTAATGGTGACTTCAACTCCTTTTTTCTGTGCGGCGTCTTTCATACGTTGAACCAGCATGCTGGTTGACATTCCCGCGGCACAGCATAAAACGATGTTCTTCATAATCAGCCTCGATCTACATGTGTTTACTGATAATTATCCCGTGCAGAACGCTTCAACAACCGCTTTACCGCGATTGTGTGTCAGGCATCACAAAGAAACCGATGATTTTCTGAAACCGGTTACAATTTTGTATTAGCGCGTGCCCGTCTCGTCGAAACGGGCAGGGTGCAAGAGGGCGGGTTAGCTGATGGACGTGCGGATAATGCGGTTTTTTCCCTGCTGCTTCGCGCTGTAGAGGGCGTTATCAACGCTTCCCACAAACTGCTCCAGCGGTTCGAAATGCCACTCACCAAGACCGCCGCTGAACGTCACCCGCAGGTTCTCTTCACGCCAGACGCGTTTTTCAACGGCGTTACGCCACGCTTCCAGCAATGAGAGCGCGGAAGGAATCTGCTCAGCCAGGAAGACCACCGCGAACTCTTCTCCGCCGTAACGGTAAACCGAGACGTGATGTGGCTGCATTATCTGGATCCCTTCGCGGGCCACGTTGCGCAGGACGATATCACCTGTCAGGTGGCCCAGCGTGTCGTTAATTGATTTAAAGTTATCAATATCCACCAGCGCCATCGCAAAAGGCTGTTGGGCATTCAGCAGCTCAGCGACGTCGCTATCGAACGCGCGACGATTTTTACAGCCCGTCAGCGCATCGTGAGTTGCCTGGCGCACATACGCCATTTCGCGCTCTTTATTGGACTGAATGGTGTGGCTCAGCATCGCTTCAAGACGTGGAGCCTCGCTGACATCACCGGTTTTGATGGCATTGATAATGTGCATCAACACGCTACGCGAGGCGTGGCGGAGGTATAAGCCGAAGAGAATGATGATGATGGCCGCCAGCGCGAACCCCCAGCCAACGATCGTCGTTTCGTGGCGGGTAATGTCGGTGAGCGTCGTGCCCGATACCCGGTATATGACAAACCAGTCTGGGTTGGTAAACGAGTAATAGTAATACCAGGCGTTGTTTTTCTTGTCGTAGAGATGACCTTCGCCGCTGGTCATTTTGTCCATCAGCGCTTCGCTCACGAACTGTTTGAAGAGCGCGCCTGTATCAGGGTGCAGCACGACGGCACCGTCGCGTTCGACGACAAAGAATTCCCCCTGAACGGGCGCCACCATCTGACGCAGGGTGTAGCCCATTGAGGTCAAATCGAGATGAAACGCGATCGTTCCCTTCAGTCTGCCTTCAGGAGAAATCAAAGGCTTATAAAGCGTGACCGTCGGATGACCGGTGAAGTAGTCCATGTAGGGACGGGTATAGTGGCTGAAGATGCTGGCTTCCGCCTGGGCGACAAACCACGGCCGCGTTCGGGGATCGAAGGTTTTACTTTTCTCAGTCGGGAGCACTTCCGGTGCGCGGAGATAATGCCCCTGCGTGTCGGCCAGCGAGATGGAGGATACGGTCGGCATCAGGTTCTGCAGATGCATGATCATCTGCAGCCCCTGCGTCGGGTTGACGTTGAGCGTCTCGTTAAGCCTGTCGTTGCGCGCAAAATACATGGCAGAGCGGCCAAGGATATAGTCGTTTTCACGCAGGATAGACTCGGTGTAGTTTACCGCCAGGTTGTGCGTGAAGTTACTATTAATTTTATGATAATCCTCAAGAAAATCCTTTCTCTGTGAAAGCGTCACGGCGATAGCGATCACCGCAAAACTGCAGAGGATCCCCGCGAAGCTGAGCATGATTGGCCGGGTAAAAGAGAGCTTTTTGCTGTGAAGTGCCATGAGCTGTACATCGTTCCTGATGGTGAATGCTTTTCGTCTGCCGATATCCTCTCAGCATAGTCGCTGTCCTGCGGTTAGCGGTGAATTATACGGAACACGATGTCTGATGGGATGATTTATCTTAAGGATCGCTAAGAAAATACTTATTAAATGAGCGGTCGCTTTCAGAGGCAGGGCGAAACGAGGAAGAAGCTTTTCGCCCTGGTCAGCATCCTTTGCTAACGCGGTGACAATAAAAAACCGGATGAGGGCTGGCAATCATCCGGTTGTGACTCTACGTAGCCCCTCGACATTTTTTTACCGGGTTGCAGTGCGTTTCAGCGTTATTGCGAGGCTCTTCCCAGCCAGCTGTCCCAGTCTTTCCATACAGGCTGAAGGCCCTGTGCCGTCAGGGCTGCGGCGACCGCTTCCGGACGCCGTCCATCATGCGGGACAAACTGCTCCAGCTCCGGACGATCGTCGGCGTAGCCGCCAGGCTGCGTTTTGGAAAACGCGCTGACGTTGTTAATCGCAAGCGGGATCACGCGATCGCGAAACGCCGGGGACTCACGCGTTGAGAGGGATAATTCAACCTCCGGGGCAAGCAGGCGAAATGCGCAGATGGTCTGCACCAGCTGGCGTTCGTCCATCAGCGAGGCTGGTTCAATGCCTCCCGCGCAAGGCCGCAGGCGGGGGAAAGAGATGGAATAACGGCTCTGCCAGTAGTGCTGCTGGAGCCACAGCAGATGTTCCGCCACCATGTAACAATCCACCCGCCAGCTGTCGGAGAGCCCGATCAGCGCACCCAGACCGATTTTGTCGATGCCCGCGCGACCCAGCCTGTCCGGCGTTTCCAGCCGGAAAAAGAAGTCTTGTTTCTTGCCCTTCAGGTGGTGTCGGGCGTACGTCGCCTCGTGATAGGTTTCCTGATAGACCATGACCCCGTCCAGCCCGAGGGTTTTTAGCTCCGCGTATTCGTCCTGCGACAGGGGCTGCACTTCCATCTGCAAAGACGCAAACTGACGGCGAATGGCGGGAAGATGCTGACGGAAATAGTCCATTCCCACCTTTCCCTGATGTTCGCCCGTAACCAGCAGAAGATGCTCAAAGCCCATCTCACGTATGGCCGCACACTCGTGGGCAATCTCATCCTCATCGAGCGTTTTTCTCTTGATGCGGTTGCTCATGGAGAAACCGCAGTAGGTGCAGTCATTGGCGCAAAGATTTGAGAGATAGAGCGGGACGTAGAAGCTCACCGTGTTGCCAAAGCGCCGACGGGTAAGCCTCTGGGCCCTCTGGGCCATCGGTTCGAGGTACGCGCTGGCCGCCGGGGAGAGCAGGGCCATCAGATCCTCGCGGGTCAGATGACGGGCATGCAGCGCGCGCTCCACGTCGGCAGCCGTTTTGCTGTTGATGCGCAGGGCAATGTCGTCCCAGTTTAGCTCCCGCCAGCGCTCGGTAAATGTCCTCATGAGATTGCCTCCAGGAAACCGGTCAACGGGCTGGTGGCCTGCGCCTGAAAACTGCGCGAGCCGGGGCCGGAAACCCTTGCCAGCAAGCCGGCCTCAACGGCCATGCGGAACGCACGCGCCATCATGACCGGATCGTCGGCAACCGCGATAGCCGTGTTCACCAGCACCGCGTCGGCACCCATCTCCAGCGCCTGCGCGGCATGGCTTGGCACGCCAATGCCCGCATCCACCACCACCGGTACGTTGGCCTGTTCGATGATGATTTCCAGCATCGCCCGGGTCTCCAGCCCCTGGTTGGAGCCGATGGGGGCTCCCAGCGGCATGACGGCGGCGCAGCCGACCTCTTCCAGTCGTTTACACAGGACCGGGTCGGCGCCGCAGTAAGGCAGGACGGTAAACCCTTGCTGCACCAGCTTTTCAGCGGCCTTCAGCGTTTCGATAGGGTCAGGCAGCAGCCAGCGGGCATCCGGATGTATTTCCAGCTTCAGCCAGCGCGTGCCGAGCGCCTCCCGGGCCAGCTGTGCGGCGAAAATCGCCTCTTCGGCCGTTTTCGCGCCGGAGGTGTTGGGCAGCAGCGTGACGCCCACTTCCAGTAAAGGAGCCAGAATAGCGTCGCTGTGGTGGCGCAGATCCACGCGCTTGAGCGCCAGCGTCACCAGCTGGCTGCCGCTTTCACGAATGGCATCCACCATCAGCTGCGGCGAGGCGAACTTTCCGGTTCCGGTAAACAAGTGCGAGTCAAAAACTTTATCGGCAATACGTAACATCTCAGCCCCCTGCGATAACCTGAAACAGCAGGATCTGGTCGCCTTCGTTGACCTGCTGATGTTCCCACTGCTCGCGCGGCAGGATCTGTTGATTGAGCGCCAGCGCCGTTCCCGGCTTGAGCTGGCGCAGCTTGTCGAGCAGTACGGCAACGGTGAGCCCGTCGTCGCATCTCATCGGCTCGTCGTTAAACAGAATGCGCATCGTGGCCTCCACATACCGGGCAACGGCTGGCGCGGCGTAACGCCAGCTGGCGCCAGCTGCTGGAGCGGGCATCAAACAGTCGCAGCGTATTGCGTTCCGTCTCCATGCCGCTGAGCAGCTTGATGGCCTCCAGCGCCTGCATCGTGCCCATCACGCCGACCACCGGACCAAGAATGCCCGCCGTGCGGCAGTTGCGCGCCGGCTCGGCATCATCCGGCCACAGGCAGCGATAGCAGCCCTGCGCCCACGGTGGCGTCAGGACCATCATTTGCCCGCCGAATCCCACCGCGCTGGCGGTAATCAGCGGGGTATTAGTTGCCACGCAGGCGGCGTTAATCGCCTGGCGCGTCGCCATGTTGTCGGTGCAGTCCAGCACCACGTCGGCAAGCGCGACTTCACGGTGCAGGCTCTCGCCGCTGAGACGTTCCTGTCGCGCAATCAGCTCGATGTCCGGATTAAGCTGGTGTAGCCGCTGCCGGGTGATATGCGCTTTAGGCTGGTTGATATCGCCGGTGGTAAAGAGGATTTGTCGCTGCAGGTTGCTGAGATGAACGTCGTCATCATCGGCCAGCACCAGCGTGCCGATACCGGCACCTGCCAGATACAGCGCCGCGGGCGCGCCTAATCCGCCCAGGCCGACAATCAGCACCCGGCTGGCGAGCAGTTTTTGCTGCCCGTCGATGGCGATATCCTCCAGCAGGATCTGGCGGCTGTAGCGCATAAAATCACGGTCGTTCATCGCCAGCTCCTGCCAGCTGTAACAGCTGTTGAGTGGCAGACTGCCAGTCTGCGGCCTGGGTGATGGCGCTGACGACGGCGATGCTGCCGACGCCCGTCTCCAGCACGGACGGAGCCCGTTCCAGGCTAATGCCACCGATGGCGACGGTGGGGTAATCGGCAAGGCGTTTGACGTGACTCGCAAGTTGCGCCAGTCCCTGCGGTGCGGAGGGCATCTGCTTGGTCTGCGTCGGGAAAACGTGGCCCAGCGCGATGTAAGAGGGGCGGGCCGCCAGCGCCACGTCGATCTCCATGTCATCGTGCGTGGACACGCCCAGGCGCAGGCCGGCGGCGCGGATGGCATTCAGATCGGTTGTTTCCAGGTCCTCCTGACCCAGATGCACGCCGTAAGCCTGGTGCTTAACGGCCAGTCGCCAGTAGTCGTTGATAAACAAACGGGCGTTATACCGACGCCCCAGCGCAATGGCGGCGATGACATCAGCTTCCACTTCGTCATCGCATTTATCCTTGATGCGCAGCTGGATTGTGCGAACGCCTGCCTCCAGCAGGCGTTCGATCCACGCTACGCTGTCCACCACCGGATAGAGTCCTAAACGGCAGGGAACGGGCGGGAAATCGGGCTGGTACATTACGCCTCCTCTTTTTTGAGGTAGATTTCGCCACCTTTCGCGCGGAAGGTGTCAGACATGTCCGCCATCCCCACTTCAATGGTTTGCGCGGCGGCGTAGTCGCGCACCTCCTGGCTGATTTTCATCGAGCAAAATTTCGGTCCGCACATGGAGCAGAAGTGTGCGACTTTGCCCGATTCCTGCGGCAGGGTCTCATCGTGATAGGCGCGGGCGGTGAACGGGTCCAGCGCCAGGTTGAACTGGTCTTCCCAGCGGAATTCAAAGCGCGCCTTCGACATGGCATTATCGCGGATTTGTGCGCCCGGATGGCCTTTGGCCAGATCGGCGGCATGGGCGGCAATTTTGTAGGTAATCAGCCCCTGCTTTACATCCTCTTTGTTTGGCAGGCCGAGGTGCTCTTTCGGCGTCACGTAGCAGAGCATGGCACAGCCGAACCAGCCGATCATCGCCGCACCAATCCCGGACGTGAAGTGGTCATAGCCTGGCGCAATATCGGTGGTCAGCGGCCCCAGGGTATAGAACGGCGCTTCGTGGCAGTGCTCCAGCTCTTCCGTCATGTTGCGGCGGATCATCTGCATCGGCACGTGTCCCGGGCCTTCAATCATCACCTGCACGTCATACTCCCAGGCGATTTTGGTCAGCTCACCGAGCGTGTGCAGCTCGGCAAACTGCGCCTCATCGTTGGCATCGCGAATGGAGCCCGGACGCAGGCCGTCGCCCAGCGACAGAGAGACATCGTACGCGGCACAGATTTCGCAGATCTCGCGGAAGTGTTCGTAGAGGAAGTTTTCCTGGTGATGGGAGAGGCACCACTTCGCCATGATGGAACCGCCGCGCGAGACGATACCTGTCAGACGCTTCGCCGTCATCGGCACGTAGCGCAGCAGCACGCCCGCGTGAATGGTGAAGTAGTCCACGCCCTGTTCAGCCTGCTCCAGCAGCGTGTCGCGGAAGGCTTCCCAGGTGAGGTCTTCGGCAATACCGTTGACCTTTTCCAGCGCCTGATAAATCGGGACGGTGCCGATCGGGACCGGGCTGTTACGCAGGATCCATTCGCGGGTTTCGTGAATATAGCGGCCAGTGGAGAGGTCCATCACCGTGTCCGCGCCCCAGCGCGTGGACCAGACCAGCTTTTCCACCTCTTCTTCGATGGAGGAGGTAACGGCCGAGTTGCCGATGTTAGCGTTGACCTTCACCAGGAAGTTGCGGCCGATAATCATCGGCTCGGATTCCGGGTGGTTGATGTTGGCGGGGATAATGGCGCGGCCGGCGGCCACTTCATCACGCACAAACTCCGGCGTGATGTTCTCCGGCAGGCGAGCGCCAAAGCCCTCGCCCGGATGCTGGTGGCGCAGTATTTCACTGCGGATGCGCTCACGGCCCATGTTTTCACGGATGGCGATGAACTCCATCTCCGGCGTGACGATCCCCTGACGCGCATAGTGCAGTTGGGTCACGCGTTTGCCCGCTCTGGCGCGTTTCGGCGTCAGCAGCCCGGCGAAGCGCAGCTCGTCCAGACCATCGTCGGCCAGGCGTTCTTTGGTATACGCAGAGCTACGTACGCTCAGTTCTTCGCAGTCGTTACGCGCGTCAATCCACGGCTGGCGCAGCTTTTCCAGACCCTGCTGGACGTTGATAGTCACAGAGGGATCGCCGTACGGGCCGGAGGTGTCATACACCGGCACGGCTTCGTTGTCTTCATACTGCGGGTTATCTTTGCTGCCGCCGATAAGCGTCGGGCTAAGCTGGATTTCACGCATCGGGACGCGGATATCGGCCTGCGAGCCGGAAATGTAGATGCGTTTAGAGTTCGGGAAAGCGGTGCCTTCCAAGGTATCAATGAAGCGTTGGGCCTGTGCGCGCTGTTCGCGGCGGGTCAGTTTTGCAGTAGACATAGCTCATTCCAAAAGTGAAGGACATGGCTTGTCAGACGACGGATGAAGCAAGAGAGGATCGCCCGGGGGCGATACAACAGCAGTGTGACTCTTGTTCCCTTCGCAGGTATTAGCCTGATCAGGTTCCGCGGATCCCGAATTAACGGTCTCAGCCCGTGCTTTCACACTGGGCACTCCGACAAGAAAAATCCCCCTCGTGAGAGGGGCGAATGGTTGTAAATTACTCGTTAACGATTAATAACTCAAGCAGGGCGCGCGATGTTATCTTCGTGGCTGACATCCAGGCCGTTATCCAGAGCGAGGGCGATCAGCTTATCTTCCAGCGTGAACCGCTCTTCCAGCGCTTCGCCAAGGTCGGAAAGCGCCCGCTGGAACTCAAGATAGTTGTCGTGATCGATGGCGTTCTCAAGCGTGGAATCGTAGTAGTCCATAATCTGCTGGGTGTTTGCTTCCAGCAGCGGATAGAGTTTGCTGGCCGCTAAATACGGCGTTGTCCCTTCCATTTCGCGGATAATGCGTTCATAAATATTGAAATGGCCGTCGGACAGATAGTCGACCAGGCCCTGACAAAAATCATCCAGCGATTTTTCATTCAGTCGCATAAACGATTCTTTGCCAGGCTTAATACCGACCAGATTGTAATAAGCCACGAGTAGATGCTTGCGCACGTGTAGCCAGCGATCCACCAGTTTGTTACTTCCTCTAACGCGCTCAGTCAGGCTTTCCAGCTGGTTTAACATGGTCGACTCCGCAAGGTTTAGGATTGAATCTGCTTATCCAAAATGTAACCACAATGCTAACAACATGTCAGTGAAGCGAAGGTAGTGCAATAGATATGGATCGTATTATTGAAAAATCAGATCTGGGTTGGTGGATCGTCAGTCACGAACAAAAATTATGGCTTCCTGGCGGAGAGATCCCTTATGGCGCAGCAGAGGTGTTCGATCTAGTGGGACTCCCTGCGCTGAAGATCGGCGAATGGCAGGGGGATGCTGTGTGGTTGATCCAACAGCCTCGCCGTCAGGATATGGGATCGGTTCGTCAGGTACTGGATCTGGACGTGGGTCTGTTCCAGCTGGCGGGGCGCGGCGTGCAGCTGGCGGAGTTTTACCGCTCGCATAAATACTGCGGCTACTGTGGTCATACCATGCACCGGAGCAAAACCGAGTGGGCGATGCTCTGCAGCCACTGCCGCGAGCGCTACTATCCTCAGATTGCGCCGTGCATTATCGTCGCTATCCGCCGGGAGGATTCCATCCTGCTGGCGCAGCACACCCGTCATCGCAACGGCATTCACACCGTGCTGGCCGGCTTCGTCGAGGTGGGCGAAACGCTGGAACAGGCGGTGGCGCGAGAAGTGATGGAGGAGAGCGGGATTAAGGTCAAAAACCTGCGCTACGTCACCTCTCAGCCGTGGCCGTTCCCGCAGTCGCTGATGACGGCCTTTATGGCCGACTACGACAGCGGGGAGATTGCTATCGACCAGAAAGAACTGCTGGATGCGAACTGGTATCGCTATGACGATTTGCCGCTGTTACCCCCACCGGGCACCGTAGCGCGTCGGCTGATAGAAGATACCGTGGCGATGTGTCGGGCCGAGTATGAGTAGTGTTACACTGAGGCCATGACGCTTAAGGAACTGCAAAAATGACCGAACTGAAGAACGATCGTTATCTGCGTGCGCTGCTGCGCCAGCCCGTTGATGTCACCCCAGTGTGGATGATGCGCCAGGCGGGACGCTATCTGCCAGAGTACAAAGCCACGCGCGCTCAGGCGGGTGATTTTATGTCGCTGTGCAAAAACGCCGAGCTGGCCTGCGAAGTCACGCTCCAGCCGCTGCGCCGCTTCCCGCTGGATGCCGCCATTCTCTTTTCGGACATTCTGACCATTCCGGATGCCATGGGCCTCGGTCTCTATTTCGAAACCGGTGAAGGCCCGCGCTTCACCTCCCCAATCAAAAGCAAAGCGGATGTAGATAAGTTGCCGATCCCCGATCCGGAAGGTGAACTGGGCTACGTGATGAACGCCGTGCGCACCATTCGCCGTGAGCTGAAAGGCGAAGTGCCGCTGATTGGTTTCTCCGGCAGCCCGTGGACGCTGGCGACCTATATGGTGGAAGGCGGCAGCAGCAAAGCCTTCACCATGGTTAAAAAGATGATGTACGCCGAGCCCCTGGCCCTGCATGCGCTTCTCGACAAGCTGGCGAAGAGCGTCACGCTCTACCTCAACGCGCAAATTAAAGCGGGTGCACAGTCGGTCATGATTTTCGATACCTGGGGTGGCGTGCTGACCGGGCGCGATTATCAGCAGTTCTCCCTGTACTACATGCATAAAATTGTCGACGGTCTGCTGCGCGAGAACGAAGGTCGCCGCGTGCCGGTAACGCTGTTTACCAAAGGTGGCGGTCAGTGGCTGGAAGCCATGGCGGCAACCGGCTGCGACGCGCTGGGTCTCGACTGGACCACCGATATCGCCGATGCCCGCCGCCGCGTGGGTGACAAAGTGGCGCTGCAGGGAAACATGGATCCCTCCATGCTCTATGCTCAGCCTGCCCGCATTGAAGAGGAAGTGTCGACTATACTGTCTGGTTTCGGCCAGGGTGAAGGCCACGTCTTTAACCTCGGCCACGGCATTCATCAGGATGTGCCGCCAGAACACGCTGGCGTCTTTGTGGAGGCGGTGCATCGGCTTTCTGCCCAGTATCACAAGTAAGGAGTGGTTATGGATCTCGCGTCGCTACGCGCTCAGCAAATCGAACTGGCTTCATCGGTGATCCGCGAGGATCGTCTGGATAAGGATCCTCCGCAGTACATTGGCGGAGCAGACGTCGGATTCGAGCAGGGGGGCGAAGTAACGCGAGCGGCGATGGTGGTCCTGAAATACCCTTCGCTTGAGCTTGTGGAATACAAGGTGGCGCGTATCGCCACCACCATGCCCTATATCCCCGGCTTTCTCTCCTTCCGCGAATACCCCGCGCTGCTGGCAGCGTGGGAGCAGCTCTCGCAAAAACCTGACCTGCTGTTTGTCGATGGACACGGTATCTCACACCCGCGCCGTTTAGGCGTTGCCAGCCACTTTGGGCTGCTGGTGGATGTGCCGACCATTGGCGTCGCCAAGAAACGCCTGTGTGGCGCGTTTGAACCCCTTTCCGCGGAGCCGGGCGCGCTGGCGCCGCTCATCCATAAAGGCGAGCAGCTGGCGTGGGTCTGGCGCAGCAAAGTCCGCTGTAACCCGCTGTTTATCGCTACCGGGCATCGGGTAAGCATGGACAGCGCCCTGGCGTGGGTGCAGCGTTGTATGAGGGGCTACCGCTTGCCGGAGCCGACGCGCTGGGCAGACGCCGTGGCTTCATCGCGTCCGGCTTTTGTTCGTTGGCAGGAAATTCAGCGATGATTCAGGTAAACTGCGCCTAATTTTCGATTCGAGAGATCATCATGCTACAAAACCCGATTCACCTGCGCCTTGAAAAGCTGGAAAGCTGGCAGCACGTCACCTTTATGGCTTGCCTGTGCGAGCGCATGTATCCCAACTATGCCGCGTTCTGCAAGGAAACGGGCTTTGGCGATGGGCATCTTTATCGCCGAATTCTGGACCTGATCTGGGAAACGCTGACGGTGAAAGACGCGAAGGTGAATTTCGACTCTCAGCTGGAAAAGCTGGAAGAGGCGATTCCGGCTGCGGATGATTTTGACCTCTATGGCGTCTACCCGGCGATTGATGCCTGCGTAGCGTTAAGCGAGCTGCTTCACTCCCGTCTGAGCGGCGAAACGCTGGAGCATGCTATCGAAGTCAGTAAGGCATCTATCACTACCGTGGCGATGCTGGAAATGACCCAGGAAGGACGCGAAATGACCGACGAAGAGCTTCGTGCAAACCCGGCCGTTGAGCAAGAATGGGATATTCAGTGGGAAATTTTCCGCCTGCTGGCAGAGTGTGAAGAACGCGATATTGAGCTGATAAAAGGGCTGCGCGCGGACTTACGTGAGGCCGGCGAGAGCAATATTGGTATAATTTTTAACCAATGAGACAATAAATCTTGAGATAACGCCCGTTTTGTCGCTCCTCGACTCTTCCCTTTCGACCCTTGTCTGGTCTACATTTGGGGGGCGAAAAAAAGTGGCTATCGGTGCGTGTATGCAGGAGAGTGCTTTTTTGGCATTTTCGTCGCACTCGATGCTTAGCAAGCGATAAACACATTGAAAGGATAACTTATGAACAAGACTCAACTGATTGATGTAATTGCGGACAAGGCTGATCTGTCTAAAGTGCAGGCTAAAGCTGCTCTGGAATCTACCCTGGCTGCTATTACTGAGTCTCTGAAAGAAGGTGATGCTGTACAACTGGTTGGTTTCGGTACCTTCAAAGTGAACCACCGCGCTGAGCGCACTGGCCGCAACCCGCAGACCGGTAAAGAAATCAAAATCGCCGCAGCTAACGTGCCGGCATTTGTTTCTGGTAAAGCACTGAAAGACGCTGTTAAGTAAGACGCGTGGCAGTGAACAGTTTTAGCGAAGGGGCGGCAACGCCCCTTTTGTCTTTCTGGCGTGGAACGCTCGCGCTGGCAGGCATGCTGTTGCTGTCAGCCTGTAGCCACGATACCTCTCTGCCGCCGTTTACCGCCAGCGGTTACGCGGACAACCAGGGCGCGGTCAGGATCTGGCGCAAAGATTCAGGTGATGAAGTTCATCTGCTTTCAGCCTTCAGCCCGTGGCATAACGGGAATACGTCGACCGCGGAATATCGCTGGCAGGGCGATGACCTGACGCTGATTGAACTGAACGTCTACAGCAAGACCCCCGAACATGTGAAAGTGCGTTTTGACGACCACGGCGAGCTGAGCTTTATGCAGCGTGAAGTCAGCGGTCAAAAACAGCAGCTTTCCAGCGATCAAATCGCCCTCTACCGCTATCGTGCCGAACAAATCCGCCAGACCAGCGATGCGCTGCGTCAGGGACGCGTCGTGCTGCGCCAGGGGCGCTGGCATGACGATGGGACGGTCACGACCTGTGAAGGGCAGACGGTCAAGCCTGAGCTCGAATCCTGGGCAATCGAGCACATTCAACGCCGTCAGCGTCATTCATCAATGGAAGTGAGTGTGGCGTGGCTGGAGGCGCCGGAAGGCTCTCAGCTGCTGCTGGTGGCGAACGAAGACTTCTGTAACTGGCAGCCGACAGAGAAGAGTTTCTGAGTTCTGAGGATTAAGCCGGATGGCGCTAACGCTTATCCGGCCTACGAACGATCCCCTCTCCCTGTGGGAGAGGGTTAGGGTGAGGGTGTGAAATTACTCGCCCTGCTCACGCGCAATCGCGCGATAGCCGATATCCTGACGGCTAAAGCTACCGTTCCAGTGGATATCCGCCATCAGCGTATAGGCACGCTTCTGCGCTTCTGCAACGGTATGGCCCAGCGCGGTCGCACACAGCACGCGTCCGCCGTTGGTCAGTACGCGGTCATCATCAGCCAGCTTCGTTCCGGCGTGGAATACCTTCGCGCCTTCAATCTCTTCCAGCGGTAAGCCGTGGATCTCATCCCCGGTGTTGTAGTTGCCAGGGTAGCCACCCGCAGCAATCACCACGCCCAGGGACGCGCGCTCGTCCCACTCTGAGGTTTTCTCGTCGAGCTTGCCTTCGCAGGCCGCCAGACACAGATCCACCAGATCGGATTTCATGCGCAGCATGATGGGCTGCGTTTCCGGATCGCCAAAGCGGCAGTTAAATTCAATAACCTTCGGGTTGCCCTGCTTGTCGATCATCAGACCTGCGTAAAGGAAACCGGTGTAGGTGTTGCCTTCCGCCGCCATGCCTTTCACGGTTGGCCAGATAATGCGATCCATCGTGCGCTGATGTACTTCGTCAGTCACGACCGGAGCAGGAGAGTAGGCACCCATCCCGCCGGTATTCGGGCCGGAATCACCATTGCCCACGCGCTTATGGTCCTGGCTGGTGGCCATCGGCAGAACGTGCTCGCCGTCGACCATCACGATAAAGCTCGCTTCTTCGCCGTCGAGGAACTCTTCGATCACGATGCGGTGGCCCGCATCGCCGAAGGCGTTACCCGCCAGCATATCCTGAACCGCGGCTTCAGCTTCTTCGAGCGTCATCGCCACGATCACGCCTTTACCGGCAGCCAGGCCGTCGGCCTTAATGACAATCGGTGCACCTTTTTCACGCAGGTAAGCCAGAGCGGGTTCCACCTCTGTGAAGTTCTGGTATTCCGCCGTCGGGATATTGTGACGTGCGAGGAAATCTTTGGTGAAAGCTTTGGAGCCTTCCAGCTGCGCAGCGCCTTCCGTTGGGCCGAAGATTTTCAGGCCCGCCGCGCGGAACGCATCAACCACGCCAATCACCAGCGGTGCTTCCGGGCCGACGATGGTCAGGTCGATTTTCTCGCTTTGGGCAAAGCTCAACAGCGCCGGAATGTCGGTCACGCCGATGGCCACGTTCTGCAGCGCGGGTTCCAGTGCGGTACCGGCGTTGCCCGGTGCCACGAAGACCGTTTTTACCAGCGGAGACTGAGCCGCTTTCCACGCCAGAGCGTGTTCGCGTCCGCCGTTACCAATCACTAATACTTTCATTTTCTGCTCCGGGAATTAATGGCGGAAGTGACGCATGTCGGTGAAGATCATCGCAATCCCGTGCTCGTCGGCGGCGGCAATCACTTCGTCGTCGCGGATTGAGCCGCCAGGCTGGATCACGCAGGTGATGCCGACAGCAGCAGCCGCGTCGATACCGTCCCGGAACGGGAAGAAGGCGTCAGAAGCCATGGCGGAGCCTTTTACTTCCAGGCCTTCATCGCCTGCTTTAATACCCGCGATTTTCGCAGAGTAGACGCGGCTCATCTGGCCTGCGCCTATCCCGATAGTCATATTCTCTTTGGCGTAGACGATGGCGTTGGATTTAACGAACTTCGCGACCTTCCAGCAGAACAGCGCGTCACGCAGTTCCTGCTCGCTCGGCTGACGCTTGGTCACCACGCGCAGGTCGGCTTCTGTCACCATACCCAGATCGCGGTCCTGTACCAGCAGGCCGCCGTTCACGCGTTTGAAGTCCAGACCCGGAAGGCGTTCCGCCCACTGACCGCAAACCAGGACGCGCACGTTCTGTTTCGCCGCGGTGATTTTCAGCGCTTCTTCAGAAGCTGATGGCGCGATGATCACTTCGACAAACTGGCGGGAGATGATGGCCTGTGCGGTTTCAGCATCCAGCTCGCGGTTGAAGGCGATAATGCCGCCGAATGCGGAGGTCGGGTCGGTTTTATAGGCGCGATCGTAGGCATCCAGAATGGAGGTGCTCACGGCAACGCCGCATGGGTTCGCGTGCTTGACGATAACGCAGGCAGGTTCGCTGAACTCTTTCACGCATTCCAGCGCCGCGTCGGTGTCGGCAATGTTGTTATAGGAGAGCGCTTTGCCCTGAACCTGCTGGGCAGTCGCAACAGAGGCTTCTTTTATCTCTTCTTCTATATAGAAGGCAGCCTGCTGGTGGCTGTTCTCACCGTAACGCATATCCTGCTTCTTAATGAAGTTCAGGTTCAGGGTGCGCGGGAAGCGGCCGGAAGGATCTTTGCTTTCACCGTGGTAAGCCGGTACCAGGCTGCCGAAGTAGTTGGCGATCATGCTGTCGTACGCGGCGGTGTGTTCGAAGGCTTTGATGGCGAGGTCGAAACGCGTTTCCAGCGTCAGTGACCCTTCGTTGGCATCCATCTCATTAATAATGGTTTCGTAATCGCTGCTCTTTACGACGATGGCCACATCTTTATGGTTCTTGGCCGCGGAGCGCACCATGGTCGGGCCGCCGATATCAATATTCTCTACGGCATCTTCCAGAGAGCAGCCTTCGCGGGCAACGGTCTGGGCGAACGGGTAGAGGTTAACGACAACCATGTCGATTGGCGCGATGTCATGCTGTTCCATGATGGCGTCGTCCTGACCGCGACGGCCAAGAATACCGCCGTGGACTTTTGGATGCAGGGTTTTGACGCGTCCATCCATCATTTCCGGGAAACCGGTGTAATCGGACACTTCGGTTACCGGCAGACCTTTATCTGCTAACAGGCGAGCGGTACCGCCTGTAGAAAGCAGCTCCACACCGCGTGCAGAAAGTGCCTGAGCGAATTCGACGATACCGGCTTTATCAGAAACACTGAGCAGAGCGCGGCGGACTGGACGACGTTGTTGCATGGTAAATCCCCTGGATTTCACGATTACAGAGAGCGTTAGATGAATTTTCCTGCGAAAAACTCATCTAACACACCTGACGAGGCATCCTTGTGAAGCGCGAGCATTTTAACGAAAACGTTTGCGCAACGCTCGCACATTTTCACTTTTTCGTATCATTGTGGATAAGTCTGTGTGTAAAAAGGTATAAGGCGGGGTTTTGCTGTGGAATGCAGCAGTCAGTCATTTTTCTGTCATTTAGCGGTTGCGGCCTGCTGAGAACTCCCTATAATGCGCCTCCATCGACACGGCGGATGTGAATCACTTCACACAAGAAGCGGTTCGGTTGAAGAGAAAAAATCCTGAAATAACGGGTTGACTCTGAAAGAGGAAAGCGTAATATACGCCACCTCGCAACGGTGAGCGAAAGCCGCGTTGCACTGCTCTTTAACAATTTATCAGACAATCTGTGTGGGCACTCAAAGTGACATGGATTCTTAATGTCTTCGGACAATAAATGAATACCAAGTCTCTGAGTGAACATACGTAATTCATTACGAAGTTTA